>Ga0153941_1001092_pt1 | contig 11106 bp, 10 predicted proteins | sample TSNJ025MetaG_FD_104733 | JGI IMG/M metagenome (GOLD analysis project Ga0153941, IMG submission 104733) | Attine ant fungus gardens microbial communities from New Jersey, USA - TSNJ025 MetaG | ecosystem: Host-associated > Fungi > Mycelium > Unclassified | place: USA: New Jersey, Brendan T. Byrne...
GTTGATATGACGGATTTTTTTGTACCCCAAAAAGGTACGGCGCTTTAACAATCCTTATGCAATTAGGTGTTATAATGTAATTTTCTGTGCGAGCTGGGAAATCAGCATAGCTGATTTCCCCTGGCGAGCGGAAGAAATTCTGCAAAGCTTTGGTAAGCTGATGAACATTATACAAGGTTATAAAGTTCCAGTTCCTTGGAGCCGAAGCGGTAACGTTAGGTTTAAGCGTAGGACGGAAAGCAGGCGAGCCGTGTGATCGAGCCTCGTCATATTCTACATAGTCGCTCAGCAAATTCCAGATATCAATGTTAGTCTCTCCCTACTTTTCGGCACTTTCATCCAACAATCGCACCGTTTCTATTGTATATGCATATGCTTCAAGATCCAATTTCCGCAGCGGTGCCAACTTCTTGAATCTGCTGTCTGAAATATTCACCCTGGCATAGGCTGTGGCATCTATAATTCTTTGGAATTCGTGATTTTTCAATACACACGCTGCTATGTACATTACTTTGCAGGAAATTGACGCTGCCCTTTCACCGGAAAATCGCTCACTATAAATATGGTTCATAACGCTTCGGATACCACCTAAATATAGCAAATATTCTTCCGGGTGTATTGCACCTCTTGATGCAATGCATGCTGCTGCCTCTATCGAATCCATTAAAGCATCTTCTGCCTGAATATTAATTCCCCTATAACCAATTTCTGATTTCGCGGTAGCCATATAGGAATCGTAAATATCTGAAAATATGCTGCATACCTCTGTCAAGTTTGCCACATCAAATAACTGCTTAATGATTTCCAGCTCTTTATTCACACCAAAAGGAATACCTGTCGTATGTGGCGCAAATGCTGTCAGTTTATCTCCAAGGATACAATCGACACTTGGCATTTGCACCTCCAAATACGGTGCCTCTGTCAGAATCAAGTCATTCTTAATCTTCTTCCTTGTAAACGCACTGTAATGGTTTTCTTCAAATAGTATGTCCAACAGAATGTAAAAAGGATTCCCACTCACCGGAGAGTCATACCAGAACATAAAATGCTGTTTTACAATGTTATTCTTTCCCTTGCGTATCTGCTCCTGTGATTTTTTAAAAGGAAAAATCTTTGATGCCTCATGAATAAAATGCCGGACATCCGTGCCGGGCTTAACAATGATATCAATATCTGTTGATAGTCTTCCAGGCTTTTCAAGCAACAGCATCAGACTTGTTCCACCTTTGAAAACAAAGGGCATGTCTACCCGCACCAAAGATTCCAACAATCCCAATGCATAGACAGTACGTTCCAGCAAAAAAGGATCGATTTTTCGATTTTCTTTAATTTCTTGTATATGATCCAATGTGAAATTTTCTTTCTTCAGCATATCTTAAACCTCCACCAGTACTTCTACATCTGTTTCCTCTTTCAAAAAATGGTATATGATGTCTGCTCGATTTCTTCTTCTGGCATAACGGAACATTTTGGTCTGGTCAATCACATATTTATCAAACATATCTGTGATAGCCATCGGGTAATCTCCCTGCGAAATCATGCTTTGCAATGTCTTATTCGCAAACAAATCTACAATGATTTTCTCCAGACATATATTGTAAAACATCGGCACACCTCTTGGGCTTTCGCTAATCAGCCGATCTATTATAATCCCATTATCAATTCCATAGAGAAACAATTCTTTCGTACTTGGTCTAAGAAGTATCCTCGCTTCATAATCCTCCGTAAACTTCGAATAGACGAACTCACACCCAACATTCTCCACTTCCAGAAAAATTTTATTATGTGCAATCTGATGATTCAGAAATTCATTCATCCAGCAGAGCTCCCACACTCGAAAATCCAGCAACGGAAAATCCTTTTTCATATTATGAATCAGTCCATTTGCTATTTCAGAATAGTTGGGCGTATAAATGAATTTTTCTTTTGATTTTTGATTCTTTTTATAACAATTTCTGGCAACACGTACAATAGCACCATCTTCCAGCAATCTGCCAAGAAGGTATCTCATCTGTGTTTCTCGAAATCCCGTGTCAAGTCCTATTGCATATCTGTAAATATCCGCCCTACTAAAAACATCCTCCTGTATTCGATTAAGTAAAACCGTCACATCCATTACGAGTCACCCCTGCGAAGCCATTTCGGCATTTTCGTTTTTTTTTGCCATTTTGGCTCTTATATTATACTTTTATTTTTATAAAAAATCAATAGCTAAAATCAACTCCATATCCATCAATAATGATGCGAAAAAGATAAAAAAGTAACAGGTGGTTTAGATAGAAAAGAGATAACAGGCAGTAAACTATAATTTCACATCCATAGTATGATAAAAAATCCACCTCCTATGATCCAGCTAAGAGTTGTATAATATAATATATAGAGCGAAAGCATAATGCGGAAGAACGGAGGTTTTGTCATGGAGCACGAGTATTACAGGTATGATAAGGAACAGTTATTAAAAGCACCAAACATAACATTGATATGCAGACCGGACAACGAAACAGTTTTTCGGGAAATGGCCAGGCAAATGGCGGAAGAGATTATGCTGCATAACAGCAAAAATGAGAAAACCGTAATCATATGTCCGGTCGGACCGGTCGGCCAATATCCTTACTTTGTAGAATTGGTAAATACAGAACAGATCAGCCTGAAGCAGGTTTGGTTCATCAATATGGATGAATACCTGGATGATCGTGGGGCATGGCTGCCGAAAGAGCATTTACTTAGTTTCCGCGGCTTTATGGAACGAAATGTTTATGAAAAAATCAAACCGGAGCTGGTCATGCCAGAGGAACAGAGAATCTTTCCGGACCCGGATCATTTATTACAGATTCCCGCTTTGATTGAACGGTTAGGCGGTGTCGATATTGCGTTTGGCGGAATTGGGATTAATGGGCATGTGGCCTTTAATGAAGCCGATCAAACGCTGACCCCTGACGAATTTATGCAGCAAAAAACAAGGAAATTAACGATTGCTCCGGAAACCCGGGCGGCCAATGCCATCGGCGATTTTAATGGAGCGTTGGAGGATATGCCGCAGGAGTGTGTAACCGTTGGCATCTATGAAATCGCTCAGGCCCGCAAAATCCGTCTAAGTGTTTTCCGCAACTGGCACCGGGCAGTGGTACGCAGAGCCGCATACGGGGAAGTGAGCACGGCATTTCCGGTCACGCTGCTGCGGGGGCATCCGGATCTTACGATAACCTTGACTGAATATGTAGCAGGTTTAGGAGTATGATGAAATTTCATCCTGTTCAAACGGTCTGATTGGGTATACACTCAGATCAGATGGATTATGAAAGAAGGGAGATTACATGAGCGCTAAGAAAAAGGCATCGGTTCTTCACCAGATCCCCTCAAACGCCTGGATGCTGCTGTCCGTGGTTTCGGCATTTCTGGTCTGGATTCTGATTGCCTCTACGGAGGCCGGGGGCGTAGTATTTGCGGAACCATGGGAAGTATTTGGCAAACTGGTTGATAAGGTTACGGACGGAACACTGTGGCCGCATGTTTATATCAGTTTGTTTCGGGTGATTGTCGGTTTTCTGTGTGGGTTTGTGGCATCCATACCAATTGCCTTTTTGATGGGCTGGTATATGCCGTTTCGCAATCTTTTGGCACCCTGGATTCAATTTATCCGGAATATTCCGCCGCTGGCCTATATTCCGCTGGTAATTGCCGGTGCCGGAGTAGGGGAAAAGGCTAAAATTATAGTTATTTTTATTGCTTCCTTTCTGGTTTTAGTAGTGACGATTTATCAGGGCGTATGTAATGTTGACCTGACCTTGATTAAAGCGGCCAGGGTATTAGGGGCAAACGACAGGGATATTTTTGTGAGAGTGGTGATCCCGGCATCGGCGCCATTTATTCTGGTTGGCGCCAGACTGGGGCTTTCTGCTTCCCTGACGACGCTGGTCGCAGCCGAACTGACCGGCGCCTCCAAAGGCCTGGGAATGATGATTCAGAAGGCACAGGGGTATTACGATATGGCAACGGTATTGCTGGGAATTTTGATTATCGGCATCATTGGCCTGGCATTTGAGCAGGTGGTACGATTCTTGGAAAGGAAATTGACGGGATGGCAGGAGACAATGCAGCAGTAAAAGTAAAAATTGATCAGGTAATCAAAACATACCAGACCCGGACCAGTGAAAATATTGCGCTGAATGGTATCAGCCTGGATATCAAAGAAAATGAATTTGTTACTGTGGTTGGTCCGTCTGGCTGCGGAAAATCAACACTTTTAAACATTATTGCCGGATTGCTGGAACCGACCTCCGGTAAGGTTTATGTTGATGGAAAACCGGTCGAAGGCCCGGGACCGGAACGCGGCGTTGTATTTCAGCAATATGCCCTGTTTCCGTGGCTTACCGTTTTAAAGAATGTGGAGTTTGGTTTGAATCTTCAGGGGATTCCAAGGGAGCAGGCGAAACAGGAAGCAATGAAATACATCAAAATGGTGGATTTGGAGAGCTTTGTCAATGCTTACCCCAAAGAGTTGTCCGGCGGTATGAAACAGCGCGTGGCGATTGCCCGGGCTTATGCAGTAAATCCGCAGGTACTGTTAATGGACGAGCCGTTTGGTGCTCTGGATGCCCAGACCCGGACGCAGCTGCAGACGGAGCTTTTAAATACTTGGGAAAAGGAACAAAAAACCTGCTTTTTCATCACCCATGATGTAGATGAAGCGATTATTTTAGGGCAGAAAGTGATTATTATGAGTGCCAGGCCAGGAAGAATAAAGGAAATCGTGGATATTAAGATTCCTTACCCAAGAACCCAGGAAACCAAAATGGAGCCCGAGTTTTTAGCTTTAAAAAATTACATATGGTCACAGGTATACCAGGAATATCTGGCAGTAAGAAAGTAAACACCCTACGGGTATACCTGGATGCCCAAAAATCAGGGCGGAATTAAGGAAAGGAGAAGGAGATTATGAAGAAAAGAATTGGTTTATTGGCAGGAACAGCATTATTGATGGCAGCATTGTCCGGATGCAGCGGCAGTACCGCAGCCACACCGGCAACGGAGGCAAAGACGGAAGCCGTAACCGCTGGAGATACTTCAGCAGCGGCAGCGGAGACTACAGCTGAGACGAATGAGGAAACCCAGACGGAAACCTTTGAAACCGTCAAATTACGAGTTGCCTATATGCCCAATATGGGCAGTGCGTCCCTGGCGGTAACGGCAAGAGAAAAAGGCTTTTTTGAGGAAATGGGCCTGCAGGTAGAGCTGGTTGAATTCCAGGGCGGTCCGGCCGAAATTGCGGCAATGGCATCAGGAGACATTGACATTTCGCAGATTGGTCATGGTGCTCATGCATTGTGTGCAGAAGGTGAAGCCGTAATTTTCCAGATCGACTGTACCAGTCTTTCCGATGCCGTGATTGCCAATACGAGCAAAGGAGTCAACAGTATTGAAGATATGAAAGGGAAAACCGTTGCCGTAACCAGCGGAACGTCAGCTGAAATTATCCTGAATCTGGCATTGCAGTCAGCCGGTATGAACCAGGATGATATTGAGATGGTAGAAATGGATGCAAACGGTATTGTATCAGCGATGATCAGCGGTAAGGTAGATGCTTGTGCCACCTGGTCACCGGGAACCGGAACAATCCTGGAAGCATTGGGAGATAAAGGCCTGATGCTGGCCACGAATCAGGATTATGTGGATCAGGTTACGTTCCCGTCCAGCTTTATCACAACCAAGAAATATGCAGAGCAGAATCATGAGCTGCTGGTCCGTTTCGCCAGAGCCCTTCAAAACGCTGCCGATTATCGGGGGGCCAATATTGATGAAGTAGCAACGCTGGTGGCAAAGCAGTGTGAAGTAAGTGAAGCAACCATGCTTTTGTGCACCGGAGAAGGGAACTGGCTGACCGGTAAGATTGTCGGAGCCGGACTGGCAGACGGAACCGTCCGTTCCTATTATGAAAATCAGCAAAAAGTATTCATTGATGCAGGACGTTTAACCGAACCGGTGGATGTTGATCAGTATGTCCTGTTTGATGTGATGCAGCAGGCGTATGATGCAAATAATAAATAAACAGTAAATAAACAGTATGGAGGTACCGGCAATTTGCCGGATACCTCTATTTGTGGTATTATGTGAAAAAGGGAGTCGATTGACTATGCTGTTTGTCGTATTGTTTTTTCTGATTATATCATCGCTGGCAATTACTTTGCTGCGGCGGAATAAGCAAACGATACTGATGCTGGGATTATGCATCAGTTTTGTTTGTATGTTTGTCGGCATTATTATCTATCTGGCGAAAACAGGCGGTCTTCAGAATGGGCAGAAATTTCTGCTGTTTTTTGACAGCCGGATTCAGCGGAAACTGTCTTATATGATATTTCCGCTGCGGCAGCTGGGATATCTGATTGCCATTGGCAGAACCCTCTTTCCCGGATTTTTACTGATGATAGCGGTCAATTATTCGATGCATCCGAAAATTGCGCGGTTTAAAAAATATGATCTGTCGATTATGTGTTTGCCGGTACTGACTTTAATTTTGTATTACCCGGCGATTTTTTTGAATCTGGGAAAAACATCAGCTTATCTGCAGCTGGTGGTGATCAATGGAACGCTGTTCTGGATGTTTGCTTACCTGTTGACGGCTCTGTTTTTACTGATGCAGGAATACCGGAGTATGACGATTCCGTACTGCAAACAGCAATTTCGCTTCATTCTGGGTTTTTTAATTTCCATTGGGGTAATGTATTTCTTTTATTTCCGCCAGGATCCGATTCAGGTATATCAGATGTATTCAGCGGAGTATATGAGGCTGGGCGGTCTGCTTTATTTCGGGACAGCCGGAGGGGCGACCAGCCGGTGGATATTCCTGTCCGTGCTGACAACTCTGTTTGGCTGCTTTGGCTTCTGGAGCTTACGGACTTATACAATACTGGAGCAGGAAGAAGTAAAAGGCGATATTATGATCCAAAAGAAATTTGACGCGGCCAGTAAAGGAATCTCGGTTTTTGTTCACGGAATGAAAAACCAGATGCTGTCTAACCGCATTTTAAGCGAGAAGCTAAAAGCAGAGCTGGAAAAAGAACATCCGGATGTCAGGCTGCTGAAAGAATATTCCGGGCTGCTTTCCGATATCAGCAGCAATATGCTGGTACGCATGGAGGAATTACATAAGAGTGTTCAATCTAATTATATTACCTTAACACCGGTGGATGTGGAAGAGCTGGTAGGCCGGACCGTAAAACGATTTTATGAAAAGTATCCTGGCGGACAGATAAAAACCACAGTCACAGCCCAATCGCGGATTCTGGCAGATATGTCTTATCTGAGTGAGGCCTTGTATAATCTGGCCATCAATGGACACGAGGCGATTGTTGAAGCGGGGCGGGAGAATCCGGAGCTGGAAATAAAAGCATATGATGAACGCCTGTATGTTACCTTTCAGATCAATGATAATGGCAGAGGGATGTCCAGGCAGACGCAGAAGAAGATATTTGATCCGTTTTATACCAAAAAAAATACGAATTATAACTGGGGGATGGGCCTCTATCATGTCCGGCAGATTATTAAAAGCCATATGGGCATGCTGAAGCTGGAAAGTACCGAAGACAAAGGAACCAAGTTTTTTGTTGCCATACCAAAGTGTGAGCTGCGTGACAGAGAGCCGGGAGATAATGATGATAAAGGTATTGATTGCCGATGATTTTCCGATTATCCGTGAGGACATAAAGGAAAAGCTGGAACAGGATCCGGAGATCGCCGTAATTGGCTGTGCCGGCTCCGGGAAAGAAATTGAGAAATTAGCTCTTAGCCTGGATGCTGATATTATTTTGATGGATATTGAGATGGAAACGATGAATGCCGGAATTCTGGCAACTGAGAGAATTCGGGATCAGAGGCCGGATCAAAAGATCATTTACCTGACTGCTCATGAAACGGAAAAAATTATTATTACCGCAATGGGGACGGGAGCAGTTGATTATATCGTTAAGGGCGGACCGGATCAAAATGTGATCGACCACATTAAAGCAGCTTATGCCGGTCAGCCGATTATGGAATCGAAGATCCAAATGACAATTATGAATGAATATAAGCGGCTTCAGCTTTCAGAGCGAAGCCTGTTGTTCTTTGTGCATAACGTATCAAAGCTGACCGCTGCCGAACGGGATCTGGTATGCCTGCTGCTGGAAGAAAAAAAGGTCAGGGAAATCGCCCAGATCCGTTGTGTGGAGATAATTACCGTAAAAACCCAGATAAAAAGCCTGTTACGAAAATTTGGCTGCAGCCGGACGAAAGAAATTGTGACATTGATCCGGGCGCTGAATTTGTCGTACTTATTTGAGATATAGTTATAGGACGGTATACACTGTTCGGCGATGCGGTCTTCTGATATTAACCCGTGGCATCCAGGAAATCGGCAAGCTCTGAAAATAAAGTTTCCGAGCCAAATCCTCCTGATTTTGAAATAATTGTATGGGCAGTTCCATTTTTGCGAAACTGTGACAGAACCGTACCAGGAGCCAATTCACAAATAGGAGACATAACTGACACATTCAATTGTTCCATCACACCAAGCAAGGAATCTCCGCCGGTAATAAGAAATGTACTCTGATAGTCATGCTCCAGAAGATTTTTCACTAAAAATCCCAAAGTTGAAGATATTTGTGTACGCAAAGCCTCCGTTGTAAGATGATAGCTGTCGGCATTGTCCAGAGTGCTTATTTGTCCGTCCTCATCATTTGTATCCAAAATACATCGATCCGCTGTAAAGCATTTGTTGATTAATTCCATAAGCTTTTCTTTTCCTCTGGGGGTATGGTAAAAACCAGCTTCCAATTTTTCCTGTGCAGTTAGCCGGATACGGATGAATCCGTGGCGTTCTGCATAATCTAACTGGGCTTTTGTGACTGGATTGATACTTCCGCATACAATCGTGAAACGTTTTTCTAATTTGGGAATTAGAGGGGCATTCCCTGTCAGATTTAATGCCTCTGGCAAATATTCCGCCAAACCGGCGCAGCCGGATAAAAGGTTTAACTGCTTCCTCTTGTATAATTCAAATGACAACGCTTGTAAATCCGAATCGCTTTGTGTATCGTATACGGCAATGACAGGAGATTCCGCTGAGACAATAATCGATGTATCGCTTATAATTCTCACAGGAACATCGCTCTGCTCATTAATAATTTGCGAAATAGCTGCATATTTTACGGGAGTATACGGATCCTGGCCAAATACACTTTCGTTGACGGGAACATTGTTGACATAGTGAATCCCGTTCCTGGTAGTTCGTCCCATTTGCGGAAAGGCTGGAATGAAATGCAGGATAGAATTTCCTGATGCAGCCAAAGCAGCTGACAATTCACTCCCAATATTCCCACGTAAAGCAGAATCGGTTTTTTTATAAAGGAAAGAAATCCCGGCTTGCCTGGCTTGTATCACTATTTGATAAATTCTGGCGAAGGCAGTTTCTTTGCTTTCGTGCCGGGTTTCCGCATTCAGCACAAGCACTTGTACAGAATCCTCTGTTATTGCAAAATCATAATTATAATCGGCGATGACACGAACCGATGCGCCTTTTTCCGCAAATTTTACTCCGGTATCTAAAGCTCCGGTGAAGTCATCTGCAATAACCAGTAATGTTGCCATCTCTCCTCCTTCTGGCTAAACCACATATTATAGTCCCATACCAATAAGGGGAGCCAGAAAACTGCTGATTATGATAATCAATGCTCCGCCCAAGCGGGAAGAAATCTGTGCAAATGGCATTAATTCCATCCTGTCTGCTGCCCCAAGTGTAGCGACATCACCGGAGCCGCCCATATTAGCCATACAAAGTCCGGCTGCCAGGGAAATCTCTATCTTATAGAAACCAAGCAATCCGCCGATCACCCAGGTTCCAATCACAGCGCCTGCGACCGTGGCGAGAACCAGAAGAACATATACAAGGCTGAAGTTTTCAATAATTGAGCCAATGTCGGTATATACAAAACCGATACTGAACAGAATTGCCGGAATACCGATTTTACTTATGAATTTGTACCACTGATAGATGCCTTCTTCCAGTGCTTTTGGAAAAAAACCGCTGATTTTGCATAAAGCGCAGGCGATGATGGTCCAGGCGTAATAATGAAACATGGGAAAAATCTTATTTAAAAGCATTCCGATAATATAAAAAATACCGGTGATAACAAATCCGCGCCCCAATTCGGCAAAATCAATCGTATGAGAAGATTCATCCGAGGAAAAAGACATTGCGGGATCTTTGAAAATTTTTCCATTTCCAGTGGTTGCGGGATGCTTTTTTCCAACCGCTTTCAGAAAACCGGCTGCAACAATAGACATCGCGTTTCCTAATATGACGGCTGGCATCATCAGGCTGAGATAGTAGCCACTGTCGTGTAAGAGTAAGGCCTCATAAGTAGATGCGGTTGGAACAGCACCAGCAGCAGTTCCGCCGCCCATAATTGGCAGTGAGACAAACAGGATGGCTTCTCTCCAGCCATAACCGGTGATCTGGCCAAGCAGGCCGGTCAGCGCGAAAGCAGACATAATACCGCAAATGAGCGGGATAAAGAATCTGGAGCCGGCTTTTATCAGCAGGGAGCGATCCATGGACAGAATCGAGCCGCATATAAGAGCTCCTACTAATAAGCCGTTATAGTCATATGTTTTTACAAAATCAGTCACAAGTGAGGCGCTGCTTTCCGGAAACAGATTTAGAAAAGCAATTGTACCGGCTCCAAATAAGCCTACAAATGCGCCACCGCCAAGATAGGTATTGACGATAGGGAGTTTCTCGCCGATTTTATCAAGAAAAGAGCCCAATACAGTGCAAATGACAAAACCGCCTAAAAAACCATTTGCATTACAACCTGTGGCAACGCCAATGATTGTAAATGCCAGTATGACAATAAAGTATTTTGCGGGAAACAGACCGAAGTAGCATGTTTTTGTTTCATTCATAAAATAATCCTCCTTTTGTGATGGGTGTTTGAATATTGAACAGTTCTTGCAAATTGCTTTGTGGTTGGGCAACTTGTTGTAAAAATAATATATGATAAAAGAAAAACTGTGTCAATTGCAAGAAAAAAGTTTGTGACATTCGTGAAAAAGGGTTTTGCAAACTACTTA
>Ga0153941_1001096_pt1 | contig 11074 bp, 10 predicted proteins | sample TSNJ025MetaG_FD_104733 | JGI IMG/M metagenome (GOLD analysis project Ga0153941, IMG submission 104733) | Attine ant fungus gardens microbial communities from New Jersey, USA - TSNJ025 MetaG | ecosystem: Host-associated > Fungi > Mycelium > Unclassified | place: USA: New Jersey, Brendan T. Byrne...
CGTAAGTCCATATAACCTCCCGGTAATTAATTTTGGCAAAAAACTATCACACATAATTAAGTTTCAGTACAAATGCAGAATTGATTAAATCAATTATATCATTGTGAATATATATTTTTCTTTGGTGAAAGCAAATATTATACTGGTAGCATAGCTACAGTATCAATCATAGTAGCGATGAACATTGTGTATTTCTATTAAGGGAGGGGATTATTAAGTAGAATTAAAGGCTAAATAATTCTTAAAAACTGAATATTTCTAATTATGCTGACAATCGTGTTTGATATTAGAATTAATGTGATGAATACCCTTTATTTTGCGTACTAAAAAACGAACAAGGAGCATTGTCTATGATAACGTTATTAGCCTATGCAATGATAATTGCGTTCATAGTTCTTTTGACTAAGAAGAAATTGACAGTATACTCAGCACTTGCTCTTACGCCATTTGTGTTCGGGCTGATCGCCTGCTTAGTTACAGAAAAACCTTTGGTAGATATTTTTGACTGGATTAAAAGCGGGGTTTTCTATAGCGTAAATCCTGCAACTAAGGCTGTAAAGATAGGGGTTGTGTCCTCAGTTAGCTTAATACTGTTTGCAGTATTATACTTTAATATAATGCTAAAGGCGGGTTTATTTGATCCCTTATGTACATTTTTTATCAAGAAAGCAAAAGGCGATCCGCTCAAAATAACGATGGCAACAGTTATGGTTGCAAGCATGGTTACCCTTGACGGTGACACGACGACTACTATTATCGTTTGTTTAGCTGCATTCTTAAGCCTATATAAGCAAATGGGCATGAAGTTATCCTATCTTGCAATATTAATTACTATGCCGATAGGTATTTTCAATCAGTTACCCTGGGGAGGGCCGCTAGTTGCTTGCGCTACTGCACTAAATGTTGAAATGAGTCCGTTATTTCGAGAGATTTTGCCAGGCATGCTGGTAGCAGAAGCTTATACAATAGCTGCAGCATATTTAATTGGCAAGAAAGAAAGAGCCAGACTTAATTTCAATCCTGAACATGCAAAGGAAATTTCACATGAACAAATTGATGAGATGATTGCTGCGGTGAAGAATTTTGAGCCGGATTTTAAGCGGCCAAAACTTTTTGGTGTTAATCTTATTATGACCGTTGTAGTGTTAGGTATGTTGATTGCTGATTGGGCGCATGGCGGTGTTCTGTTCATGATTGGTTCCGCCATAGCACTTGCTGTAAACTATACTGTTGATGAGCAAATGACGATGCTGCGAGATAGTGCCGGCGATGTGTTAATACCTGCATTAGCAACCTTTGCGGCAGGAGCTTTTACCGGCATCTTAGGCAACAGTGGGATGTCAAGTGCTATTGCCGCTAGTATTATAAGCATTATTCCCGAATCATTAGGGGTGCATATGGCCCCGATTTACGCAATAATAGCAGCTCCGGCCATCTGCTTTCTGCCACAAGATGCTTTCTATTATGGTATCGCCGCGCTTATTGCCCCCGTAGGAGCTCAATTTGGAATTTCTACTGAGCAGACAGCAGTCGCTTCCATGGTAGGTCAGGCTTTTCGCCTGGCAAGCCCAGTTATCCCTGCGCTTTATATTTTAACGGAAAGAACACAAATGAACTTTGTTGATTATCAAAAGCTATTCTTTACATGGACTTGGCCGGTGTTGTTAATATACTTGTTTATGCATGTAGTTACAGGCGCGATGCCATTTTAAAAAACGGGGAGGTTGTTAACATGAATAAGGAACAAATGATACAGTCTATGACCGATACGATGGCCAGGTTTACCGGCTATATGGGCAAGCGGCTTCCCGACGATGTCATGGCTAAATTGCGTGATCTCAGGGAACAAGAAGATAGCTATCTGGCGAAGGTAGTATATGACTCGATGTTTGAAAATCAGGAAATTGCCGACAAGCTCGACCGTCCTTGCTGTCAGGACACGGGTGTAATCCAGTACTATCTAAAAGCCGGCGCCGGATTTCCTTTGTTGTCAGAAGTGCAGGGCATTTTACGCAATGCGGTGATGATCGCAACGAAAGCAGCTCCGCTGCGCCATAACGCTGTGCAGATTTTTGAAGAAAAGAATACCGGTACTAATACCGGCGAACGAGTCCCCATTGTTAACTGGGATATTGTCCCCAATTCAAATAGTATTGAAGTAGAGGTCTATATGGCTGGCGGCGGCTGTAGTCTGCCTGGCCAGGGTAAAACACTGATGCCAGGAGACGGTTATGAAGGTGTTGTTAAATTTGTTTTCGATGTAATGACATCATACGGCGTAAATGCTTGCCCGCCGCTTTTGGTCGGCATTGGTATCGCAGGCTCAATCGAAGTGGCGGCTACACTTTCCAAAAAAGCGTTGTTCCGGCCAATTGGTTCGCGCCACCATGATTCACGGGGCGCTCAAATGGAACTGTTGATCGAAGAAGGACTCAACAAAATTGGCCTTGGCCCACAGGGGGTATCGGGAAAGAATTCAGTCCTGGGCGTCCATATCGAATCTGCGGCTAGGCACCCATCCACCATCAGTGTAGCCATTTCGGTCGGCTGTTGGGCCCATAGGCGTGGCACCATCCGTATTCATGAAGATATGTCCTATGAAATTCTGTCCCATAAGGGGGTAACACTGTGAAAAAGGTTTTAACAACTCCGATTAAAAATGAAGATCTTGAAAATATTACAGCTGGCGATGTCGTCTACCTTGATGGATATTTGATTACCTGCCGCGATGTAGCGCATCGCCGCCTTATTGAATTGGGGCGGGAGCTGCCGGTCGACCTGAATGGTCTCGCTATTTTTCATGCCGGCCCGATTGTGGCGAAGGATGACAATGGCCAGTGGCAGATGATTTCTATTGGTCCTACTACCAGCATGCGCATGGAGAAATTTGAAAAAGAATTTATCGCTCAGACAGGTGTTAAGCTGATCATCGGCAAGGGGGGCATGGGAGCTGACACGGTGGCAGGGTGCAAAAATCACAAAGCGCTGCACGCAGTATTTCCCGGTGGTTGTGCTGTATTGGCTGCTAATGGAGTAGAAGAAATCGAGCGTGTGGAATGGGAAGATCTAGGTATGCCAGAGTCGCTCTGGGTTTCCAGAGTTAAAAATTTTGGCCCGCTGATTATTTCGATTGATACTAAAGGCAATAACTTGTTTGAAACAAATAAGGCTAAATTCAATGAAAGAAAAAAGCCGATTGTTGAAGAAATTTGTAAGCAAGTAAAGTTTATTAAGTAAGAGCCCCTGTATAGAGAATGATTAGGGAGGCTGTGAGAAACGGCCTCCCTAATGCTATATGTAGTGCTTTTAGGAACGTAGATAACTAGAAACAGATGAGACAAGTGGTTGGTATAACCTATGAGAAAGAATAATGAAGAGAATAATCTTCATTATCACGGTATAATTGAATTGTTAATCAGAGAAAGTTGAAATCGCTATTTGCAAAATAACTGGCAAATAGCGATTATTTATTGTGTTCACTATGATGAACTCCGAAGCATTTTTCCCGATTGCTTTCTTATCCGATGACTAAACCGCTCTAAGACTCCCCGCTTCTGTACGCGGGAGCTAAGAGCGGCTAACTCCCTGGATAAGGTCACTAAACTTCAGATGGGGTGAAAACCCCATCTGAAGCTAAATATCTCTTTATAGCTTCCTCACAAGCCCTTGGACTAAGGGATACTCATAAAGCTGGCCGTCGACCGCTTTTACCGCAGCGATAACGGACGTTATGAGCAGCAGCAGCCAAAGTATGGCGATTACCGGCAATAGCAATAGGCCGACCAGCACTATACATAACAGACTGGCAATAACAGAAGCAGCCAAAATCGCGAGATGAGCTACTAAGGCTTGTTTGGCGTGATGGTAGACAAACTCGTCTTCTTTGCGGAGCAGGAAAATGACAAGGGGAGCAATAATGAAACCAAGTCCTCCCAGTAAGTAGGACAGGTGAGAAAGAATGGCCAGAAGCTTTTGCTCTCCGGTTATATTCATCAAATTTTCTCCCTTCTGCATAGTCAGTTATATATCCATTATAACAGAGAACCAAGCTTGTGTGCACCTCTTGGTCAAGGTTCTGGAACATTATTTGACTTTCGGCTAGGGAGTGGTGGTGTTTGTTAGTGAGGGTAGGTAATGATTAAGATGAGCAAAAAGCAGTTCTTCAGGAAGGCTCTTTCTTCTGCATGTTGAATACGAATATTTTGTTTAAAAATCAATTACCGGCATTGCCTGATAATACGCTAATAACCTCATTAATATCAGGTAACTGGGCGGCAGGATAAACCTTGACCCACATGACCTTACCGTTCTCGTCGATAATGATATTCGCCCGTTCGGAATAACCATCTTGCTCACGGAATATTCCATAGTCCGTGGCCACCTTGCCATGAGGCCAGAAATCTGCTAAAATTTGCACCATTTTTAACTGAATGGCCGCGGCCCATATTTTTTTTGAGGGAGCAGGATCAACACTAAAGCCCATAGGAATGGTGTTAAGGTTTTGAAAAATCTGGTAGTTGTTTTCCAACGCGCGCATTTGGTCGGTACAGACAGGTGTCCAAGCTAAAGGATGCCACGAAAGAAGAACCTTTTGGCCGCGATAGTTTGCCAGCGTGACGTACTGGTCGTTATTAGCCGTCAAAGTAAAGTTTGGTGCGTCATTGCCAACAGAAATTAATTTCATATCAAAGTCCGCCTTTTTAATTAATTACTAGTAGTGTACCCCAGAATACAGCGTTGCTATGTGCCGCCGCCGTAGTAGAAATATATATTTTAAGGAGTTCTTTGATTTGAGCGGAAAACTGCACGAAATTGCTTTGTTCAGTTATCAACTCCTAATCTGTTGATCCATAGCGTTCAGTGACCATGTCGATAAATAACTGTGCTGCTTTCGAGATATAGGCATTCTTTTTAACAGCTACGCACATGATCCAATAAGGTGCATATTTTCCATCAATATAATAGTAATCTGGATGATAAATACCAGGAAATATATCCAAATACTGGAGCGGAATTAAGGTTATGCCAATACCCTCGCATGCCAATCTCCTCGCAGTCTCAAAGCTTTTAGTGCTTAAAACAATCATCGGGTTAATATTGGCTTTATTTAAAATCAGGTCAGTAATCTGCCTGATTTTTTGTTCGCGATTCAACATGATAAATGGTTCATTTGCACATAGCTGGAGGTCAATTTGTGGATACCCCTTCCCATCCGTATTTACAGCATGTCGACGTAAGGGATGATCTTTTCTAGTTACCAGTACCAGAGGATCTTTAGATAAAGGATAAATATGCTTAGTTAGATTTTCGGCATGTTCATGATAGGGGAAGGTGTGCATAATGGCAAAGTCAATCTCTCCAGCAGTCAGTGCCTTGTCTAATTCTGTTGAATTTTTCTCTATAATGAGTACATCTATGTTAGGACACTGCTTTTTGAATAAGGGTAATATGATCGGAAGAATGTAAGTTGCTAAATAAACAGTAATGCCTATAGTTACCCTGCCCTTTTTTAAATTGTTTATATCGCTGACTTCAATTTCAAAATCGTTATACATCTTTAATATGTCGCTGGCAATTTGATAATATCGTTCTCCGGCAAAGGTTAATAAAAGGCCACTATTCGTTCGTTTAAATAGCTGGATACCAAGCTTGGATTCAATTTTTTGAATGCACACGCTAAGCGAGGGCTGTGTCAAAAATAGTTTTTGCGCGGCCCTAGAGAGGCTTTTTTCATCAGCAATTGTTTTTACATATAGCAGCTCGCGTTCTGTCATAATTTCCTCCTTTTTACTATCGAAGTATTGATTAAAACTATATGTGCCATAAAAAAACAAGTATTTGTTTATGACGATAAGCTTATTATATAATTTATCTTAACCGAAGAACAGAACTTCGCTAATCATCAAAACCTTTTATTGTTCTGCAAAATGTAATTTACTGAAGAAAGGGGTAAAAATGATCAACTTATTTGAAACTGGAGTGTATCTTCTAAACGGTAAAGAAATTATACCCGCTGACCAGCATGCTGCCATGCGTATCAAACAAAAGACAGGCAAAGAGATTACAGAAAGGGAGGCGAGAAAAGGGACTATCGCCTACTCTGTTCTCAATAGTCATAATGTTTCGGCAGATGAGGACGTGCTTAAATTAAAGTTTGATACTCTCACATCACATGATATTACTTATGTAGCCATTATTCAGACGGCTAGAGCCAGCGGTATGAAGGAGTTTCCAATGCCGTATGTGCTGACAAATTGTCATAATAGTCTATGCGCCGTAGGCGGTACGATTAATGAGGATGACCATATGTTTGCACTGTCGGCTGCTAATAAATATGGCGGCATTTACGTGCCGGCTAATGTTGCCGTCATTCACTCTTACAACCGAGAAATGATGAGTAAATGTGGACGAATGATTTTAGGCTCTGATAGTCATACCCGTTATGGCGCTCTTGGTACAATGGGGGTTGGTGAAGGCGGCGGGGAGCTTGCCAAACAATTACTAGAAAAAACCTACGATATTTCAATGCCTGGAATAATCGGTATTTATCTTACCGGAAAACCTAAGCACGGCGTTGGTCCGCAGGACGTTGCCCTTAATATTATTGGCAAGGTATATGAAAGCGGCTATGTAAAAAATAAAGTGATGGAATTCATCGGTGACGGCGTAACGCACCTTCCAGTTGAGTACCGCAATGGTATTGATGTCATGACAACAGAAACTACTTGTTGGAGCTCGATTTGGTGTACTGACGACAAGGTTAAAGAATATTACGATATACATGGAAGGCCGGAAGATTATGCTAAGCTGGAACCCGGCGGCATTGCTTATTATGATGGCCTGGTGTTTGTTGACCTGGCTGCAATTAAGCCAACAATTGCCATGCCGTTTCATCCAAGTAATATCTATACAATTGAAGAATTAAAAGCTAATTCTTTAGATATTATGCACAAAGTGGAAGCTGAAGCACGGGAGCAGTTTGCTAATTCTGGTCTCACCTTTGATCTTGTCGGCAAAGTTAGAAATGGTGAGATTTATGTTGACCAGGGTATTATTGCCGGCTGTTCGGGCGGGACTTATGACAATATCGTCACCGCTGCCAATATTATCGAAAATAAAAGTATCGGCAACGGAGCATTCACAATGAGTGTTTATCCTGGCAGCCAACCGGTCTATATAGAACTAGTAAAAAATGGTACTATTGCCACTCTGATGGATGCCGGGGTCATTATCCGTGAAGCTTTTTGCGGCCCATGCTTCGGCGCCGGGGATACTCCCGCCAACCAAGGCTTCTCGATACGTCATGCAACCCGTAATTTCCCCAATAGGGAAGGATCTAAGCCAAATGAAGGGCAGCTGTCTTATGTAGCGTTAATGGATGCGCGTTCCATTGCCGCGACGGCCAGAAATGGCGGTAAACTGACAGCCGCTACCGAGGTAGATTTTTCGTCTCATATACCGACTTATGCTTTTAATAAAAAAGTATATGACAATCGTGTATACAACGGAGTAGGACGAGCGGAGCCGGAGACTCAGCTGCAATTCGGTCCCAATATCAAAGATTGGCCGATAATTCCAAGTCTCACAGATAATCTTTTACTCAAGGTCGTCAGCTATATCACTGATCCGGTAACGACTACCGATGAGTTAATCCCTTCCGGAGAAACGTCATCCTTTCGTTCCAATCCTTTGCGGCTGGCAGAATTTACATTAAGTCGAAAAGACCCTTCCTATGTAAAAAAAGCCAAAGAGATTCGCGGCTATGAACAGCTAAGAGCAGAGCGAAGTACGGACTTGTTATCGGCTGAATTAGCGGAAGCTTACGCCAAAATAAAGACTATTCAAGGCTGCGAAGCTATTGATCCCTTCGAAGTGGGAATTGGCAGTGCAATTTTTGCCAATAAGCCGGGCGACGGGTCAGCCAGAGAGCAGGCTGCGTCTTGTCAACGGGTATTAGGCGGTTGGGCAAACCTGGCCAAGGAATATGCGACCAAACGTTACCGCTCCAATCTTATTAACTGGGGTATAGTTCCCTTATTGATCGTTGATGAACCGGTATTTACTAAAGACAGCTTTATCTTTATTCCTGATTTGAAAAATGCAATTTTAGCAGGTAGTAATAAAATTAGGGCTTATGTACTAGGGGATAGTATCAGCGAAATTTCCCTTTCTATCGGAGCTCTTACAAATGACGAGAAAAATACTATTGTAGCCGGATGTCTGATTAACTACTACAAACGATAATTCAGTATTAAGAGAGGGGTTTAGCTTATGCTTACTGCAATGGCGTACTTACTTATTTTTGTTTTTATGGTTTTAATTATGAAAAAGAAGCTTACTCCCTTCGTTGCTCTTGCTGTTGTGCCGATAGTATTTGCAATAGTAGGGGCTGTTATGGGATATTGGTCTTACGATATCGGCAAATTTGCACTTGATGGTTTAAAAACTACTGCAGTAACCGCAATTATGTTACTCTTTGCCGTACTTTTCTTTACTACTATGATTGATGCTGGTTTATTTGACCCTCTTACCAATATGATGGTTCGTTATGCCAAAGGCGATCCCTTAAAGGTCATGATTGCCACCGTTTTATTATCGGCAGGAGTATCCTTGAATGGTGATGGAACCTCAACTATGATTATTGTTTGCTCAGCCTTAGTCCCGATTTATAAAAAGCTGAATATGAGAATGCTTGATCTTGCGGTGTTAACAATTCTTGCTCATTCGATCATGAATCTATTGCCGTGGGGTGGTCCCACTGCTCGTGTTATCGTTGCTTTAGGATTAAATGAGGCCGAAGTATTGCGTGGCTTAATTCCTATTATGGTTGTTGCAGAAATTTATGTGCTGGCCGTAGCTGTATTTATGGGCTTGAGTGAGCGAAAACGATTGGGGATTACTCAGCTTAATGAGGCGCAGCTTAAGGAAATGATGTCAATTGTCGATCCCGAACTACAAAAAATTCGTCGTCCCAAGATGATTTGGGTGAATCTTATTATTGTGGTAGTCGCTCTTGTTCTGTTAGTAGAGGGTTCGATAAAATCTGTCATTATCTTCTTGGTAGGAACTACTCTTGCCTTGCTGGTCAATTATCCGGATATCAAAGAACAACGTGCCCGAATCGAAGCTAACGCGCCTGATGCTTTGCAAGTCAGCCTAGTCATCATTAGTGCCGGTATTTTTATGGGTATTCTCAATGGGACAGGGATGGCAGAAGCCATTTCAACAAGCATGGCGACAATTATCCCGGAAAGTCTCGGTAAGTATTGGGGTTTATTCACTGGCATAATTTCCTGTGCGGGAACTGTGTTTTTGAGTAACGACGCCTTTTATTACGGTGTATTGCCTGTTTTAGCGGAAGCAGGATATAATTATGGCTTTACACCTATGCAATTAGGTTTTGCTTCTTTGTATGGGCAGGCCTTCCATCTGCTAAGTCCGCTTGTTCCCTTCATCTATGTTTTGCTGCGGATGACTGATGTCGATATGTGGGAGTGGCAAAAAAAGAGTGCGCTAGTCGGCGGTATCGGAATTTTTATTATATATGTAGTGATAGGCAGCCTTGTTGGGTTATGCCCGATCTCGCTGTGAGCTATTCCCCCAAAGCGGTATGAGTGCAATCGCCTCATACCGCTTTTTTTGTGTTACACTGATCATGATGAACATAATTTAGTTGTAAGACTAAGAAATAGTACCGGTCTTGTGCCGGCGTTATCGCTTGTCGCCGTAGATGCAGATAGTAATAATATTATTGGACATATACTGCTTACAACAGTGAATCTATTAAAAAAAATTGTGAGGAGGGGCTATATGTTTATCAAACTGGTCAATGTTGCCCGTTATAAGACTTTTTTGATCTGCTCGGTTTTCCTTATCTGCTTTGTCACGGCAAGCCTTGCCGGGGAAGAAGCCGCCTTACCCCCGCCAAACTCGACCGGCGCCGCCAATTATTACGAAATAAAGCCCAATCCTTACTACGTATCGCTTGGAGTCAAAGGCTATCAACAAACGACTGACTATACGTGCGGCCCGGCTGTCGTTATGTCCCTCTTGCGGTGGTATAATATTCTCGGGGACAATGAGATGAATCATGATACCGAAATGAGGATCGCTAAAGAAATGGGCACTAGTGATCTTGAGGCTAAACATCCCGGCACTTCTCCCCAACTGATCGTAAACTGGTTGCAGAACAACGGCTTTGATGCTAAGCTTGGCTATAATGGAACGGTGGAAATGCTCCGGGAAAACCTTGCGCAAGGCATTCCTACACTTGTCGAATGGATTGACTGGGGCGGTCATTGGGTCGTCGTTACCGGTTATCATGCGGCCTCGGAATCACCTGAAAAAGGTGTTGACTCTATTTTTTTTGCCGATCCGGCTGTTCACTGGACGACTGTCAATAATCCGGACGGAATATCCTCATTTAACTCGTTGCGCTTTCGTGACATGTGGTTTGATGCTAAGTACCTTAACCCCGGGCACTTAGTGAATAACGTATATATTATTGCTGTACCTAAGAAGAAGTAGTTCTATAGGAGTGAAAGCAGCTTAGTGAACTTGTTTCAGCAAGGCTGAAACATCGGGAGTTCAGGTGGAGACTCTACTCCACCTGAACTGAAGCCGCCTGTAGAGGCGGGAGTCTTGACTTAATTTTTAAGATAAAGAGAGACGAATGTTTCAGGTGAGGTTTTACCCAACTGAAGTTTAGTTGGACCTTATCCGAATGAATTAGCCGCTCTTAACTCCCGCTTGCAGAAGAGGAGTTAAGACGCGGTTTGATCGTCGGATAAACCGGCAGCAGCGTCCCGGCCATAACTATCGTCCCTGTTGCACCAGGCTATGGTCTTTAGGATATGGAGTTTTTAATTTTGTACGTCCCAGAAGGTAATCGGTGTTTACTTGATATATGTCGGCTAATTTCAGCAACGCCCAAACGGGTATTTCTCTAATGCCCTTTTCCCATCGCGGATACACTTCGCGTTTACAATTCAACATCTGGGCAACTTGCTCTTGTGTATAGTCTGAATCATGTCGCGTATCTTCTATATTCTTAAAATACATCTCAATCACCTCC
>Ga0153941_1001097_pt1 | contig 11059 bp, 9 predicted proteins | sample TSNJ025MetaG_FD_104733 | JGI IMG/M metagenome (GOLD analysis project Ga0153941, IMG submission 104733) | Attine ant fungus gardens microbial communities from New Jersey, USA - TSNJ025 MetaG | ecosystem: Host-associated > Fungi > Mycelium > Unclassified | place: USA: New Jersey, Brendan T. Byrne...
CCTGAGATATCAGCTATTTAGTGTCTGGTGACTTGGTGATTGTAGACTGATCTGCTGATAACTCAGTGAATACTGATCACCTTGAGATGTTTTTGGTACCATTTGAAAGGTCTTCTTAAGGGCTTTCAGTGGCCATTTATATTGTCAAAATCAGTTGAGTATTCCCAGAGTTATAGTCTGAATGAAGTTTGTGATATTACTTTCCCTCTTGGTTTGAGCTCTATTGAGAAGTTATCTTGTTTTTGGTAAACTCTGAAGATATTCCTGCAGCTTTTTGCCTGCATTATGTAGATTTTCCTCAGGTTCCCATGTATTGTCTCCTTGACTGTATCCTTTTCATCTGACAAGGAATTTGTTTTTTCCATGTCTTTGTTGCAAATCTAGAATCTTCTCTACCTCCTATTCTTTCTGGTCCTGTATTAAGGTTAGTGGTGGGGATATGGATTTCTGTCCATGGATAGTGGATTTGGATGTCATGATACAGCCAAAACAGCTAAGTCATTATTTATATTTCTTTTCTTTTATTTTTCATTTAATTAAATAATCAGTGAATACACAAGAGGAAATGACTCAAAAGAGATGTGTGGGACTTTATAAATAGAAGTAAATACAGAACATATATAAGTAGTATACAGCAACTGAACAGGAACTCTATTGAGTTCTCTTAGTCAACTTGGCAAAACAGCTAAGTCACTATTTATTTTTTCTTTTCTTTTCTTTTCTTTTCTTTTCCTTTCTGGACTTACTACACAAGAATAGAGCATGAGAAAGTATCATGTAACTAAGTGTCACAGAGTCACAGTCAGGTGACATCACATGACTAAGTCACATGGGAACCATAGGAAGATAGTGCACAGACCATAAAGTAGTTGTATAAGTAGTATAGGAAATTTAATGGGAACTCCATCGAGTTCTCCTTGTCAACTTGGACTTGGAGGGTGATCAAGTCGTCTAGGCTAAGTCACTACAGAGTGGTTCTAAGGTGTCATAGTCTAAGTTCTTATATCAGAGTACTGTGCTAACTTGCTAGCATAAAAGACTGAATGCAGTGCTCAGTAGCAAAGTAGCATCCTAAGCCAGAACATAACCAAGGACAACTTTTCTATTATTTCAAATGGTCCTTTGTACTGGGGTCATAATACTCACTCCATAGTCTGGTAATCCTTCAGATTGAGTAGCACCTTGTTGCCAACTTTTGAATGGGACACTTTGGACTTTCTGGTCATAGTACCACTTTATTCTTTCTGCTACAAGAGTGAGAGCTGCTTCTGCCTGCTCCAAGGCTTTTTGTGTCACAGTTGCACTATGGACCAGTAGTTACATACTGTATGGTTTACCACTATACTAAAAGAGCAACATTAGCAAGACTACTTGCTAATGAGGGTCCAGCTATTTATGTAGTTCTTTGAATAGGTATTTTGTTATACCTCTATGTCACTGTTTAGTAGTCACTTTTTTGTGATATTTTGTTATTTATATATCAGGTCATTCAAGTCCCTTTGCAGTGACTCTTTGACTAAAATTGGGCCTGCTCTCAGGTATCTGCTATATTCAAGGAAGAATGGACTTTCTTTGATATCTTTGTGTGCTTGATTGTTATATACAAACTCTGCACTGGGGAGTAGATCTGACCAATTACTGAGATTATAATCCATATAGTACTGAAGATATTGCTCTAACACCTGGTTTACTCATTCTATTTGTCTATCCATTTGTGAATGATACACTGTCAACATTGTAGATTCTATTCCTAAAATCTTGCACCATTCTTGGAATAGCTTAGCTGAGTATTATACTCCTCTATCTGAAATGATTTGTAGTGGTAGTCTATGCAATGGATAGACCTTGTTATATAGTAACTATGCTATATCTTTGGATGAAAACTGATTGTTGATAGAAATAAAATGAGCTCTTTTGGTAAGCCTGTCAATAATAACACAGATAGCATTGTAACTATTTGACTCTGGTAATTGCATGATTAAGTCCATTAAGATTATTTCCCAAGTGTTATAAGACCCCCAAAAGGGAAAGAGTTTCCTGTGCATTTGAATATCTAATCCAAAACCTCAAGTCATACAATAGGGTCGAGATATAAATAGCATGGGAACTTAGGAAATCAAGTCACATGACAAGGTCAGGTGATCATAGAACATTCTGGAACAACATGTGATCATGGACTGATAGTAGTACAGCCACTGTAAAGTAGTATAAGTAGTAGTCCAATCCAATGAAGAACTCCATCGAGTTCTTCTTGAACATCTACCTAGGGTGATCACTAAGGACATTCACTGTCTATCAATAACACCAAGGCCCATTAGGTACCTTGTTAGGCACAAGTGGTCTAAAAGGTTGCTGTGCATGATTTTTCATCTGCTGACACATATTACAACCCATAATGTATTTCTTGACAAATGTTGTCATTCTAGGCCGCCAGTAATTTCTGGAGACCAACTCATAGATCTTCCACCAATCTGGGTGTCTGGCAGATGGCAAATTGTAGTATATCTTAATGATCTGTTGTCGCAAGGTGTCTTCTACACTGTGGAGAATATAAATCTTCCCTTTGTACAGGAGTAGTCTGTTCTTATAGTTCCAGTCTTGCAAGGATTTTCTAAATTCTCTTGGACCAGACTTGAGTAACATCTTATAGTCTTTGGTGACTTTGTCTGATAAGAGTGCAACTTTGACCTTCTTTAGGATTATCTTGTTATTTATTGGTGTCTCATAAGTAGCCTCTAGTATATTGATAGTGAAGAACTCAGGTTTTAGCAACACCTGGTTCATATTGTTGAGGTTTGTTTCTATCTTATGGTCTGCTTGTCTGGACAAGGGGTTTTTTACCTGCATTGTCTTTTCCAGTTTATGATAGAGTACAAAGTCAAAATGAGTCATAAAAAGTGCCCATCTCACTTGTCTCCTAGTTAGCTTTTGAGCTATCCTAAAAATGTAAGGTTCTGATGATCCAACCAGATCTTAACTTTATATGGATGTCCCTCCAAATAGTATCTGTATTCCTCTAGTCCCTGAATTACCACAAGTAGTTTCTTGTTATAGATTTCATAGTTCCTTTTATGGACATCTAATGACTTGGAGAAAAAAGCTACTGGGTACCACAGATTAGTTTGCATGTCCTTTTGTGATAAGACAGCTCCTGTTGCGAAGTCATTGACATTAGTGGATAATTTAAAGGGATCTTTGTCATTTGGTATTCTCAGGACTGAAGCCATAGTAAAGGCCTTTTTCAGTGTCTCAAAAGCACTTTGTTGCTCTATGTCCCATGTTCAGGTACTATTCTTCTTGGTCAAGTTAAAGAGTGGCTTTGACATCTTGGTAAAGTTCTCAATGAACCTATAATAGAAATTCACAAAGCCTAAGAATGCTTGTACTTGCTTGACTTTAGTTGGTACTGGTCACTCTAGAACTTCTAAAAGTTTCTTCTCATCCATCTATACTTTATTCTCTGAAATAATTATGCCCAAATACTTGATACTACTTTGCTCAAAGAAGCACATTTCTGCTTTAGTATAGAGGTCATTAAAATGGAGCCTTTTCAGCACTTCCTTGACCAATCACCTGTGTTCCTTCAAACATGTTCCAAATATTAGAATATCATCTAAGTACACCATTACTAGTCACATGCAAATCAAATCTTCCAATATGTTATTTATCATGCTTTGGAAGGTTGCTAGTGCATTAGAAAAACCAAAATACATGATAGTTGTCTTGAAAAGGCCTTACCTTGTAATAAATGCTGTTTTCCATTCATCCTCTTCTTTGATGCAAATATTGTTATATCTCCATTTCAAGTCAATTTTGGTAAAGATTGAGGCTTTGCTGAGTGATTCAATCAAGTTGGCTATTCTAGGAATTGGATAGTGATTTTTGACAGTAATTCCATTAAGGGCTCTGTAGTCCATAATAGGTTATAAGCTTCTATTGTGCTTCTTTACAAAGAAGAATGGGGCTGTTATTGGGCTAGTAGATGGTCAGATATACCCTTTTCTGAGTTCCTCACCAATCCATGTGTCAAGAGAGTTTCTTTCTGCTAGAGAGAGTGGGTAGACCTTGGCTAGTTTGGAAAGCATTGCACCTTCCACAAAGTCAATCACATAGTTATACAGTTTGGGCATAGAGAAATTACCATACCCTTTACTGTACTTATTGCACCCTGTCACAAACATGTCACAAACATGTCACTAATATATTACATTGCAATAATATTGTTAATAATTGACATTATCTCTTGCTCTACTTTGTATTGTAGTTACTATATGCTATATCAAGGATAACTCTGGGGTTATTGAGATGTTCAGGGAGAGAATAAACATATATATTGGCATGGAGATAAAAACAGAAAATGGGTATAAGGATGATAGGTTAGAGCAGTTCTTGAACCAAGAATAAGTTTGTATATATTCATTGAAATCATATCTAAACCACTTTCTACTATACTTGAGAGCATATTTAGTGAGGTTGTAGTATAATAATTGACTGTGTTCTGTCAAGAGACATGCTATAAAAATGTATAGAGAAATCTAGATAAATGTATATTTTTGACCTAAGACAATACAATCACAGAGCTTCATATCTTTATAGCTCAAAAGTTAATATCTATTCAAAGATTCTAGTAGTATGATACTGGTTTTTATTACAATTTCTGCAGTGCAAGAATATATAACAATGTGTGACAATTTGTGACAAAATGTAACACAGTACCACATATAGTAGAGTGTGGTAGGGTGCAGTAGGGGTGTAGTAGGAGTGCAGTAGGGATGCTGTAGGAATGCTACAGAGATATAATAGAATAGTGGCAATTTTTCTCTTTTGGCTTTTGATTTGGTTTCATTTTTGCTGGAATAATTGAGAAGATGAACATATCTCTTTCAAGTATTGAAAAAACTGTAGTTGGCATTATGGATTGAAAAATTTAGTGAATTGACTTTGACATCAATAGGACAGTCTACTAGGTATTCCTAAGCCCTCAGAACTATTGACAGTAGTAACCCACATGGTACTATAATTTACAGGCAGCCCTGGCTTATAGTAGTCGCTATACATACCATAATCATCATCCAGGTTGATAGCACAGAGATTGGCCTTGTTGCCTTTGTTGGAATTAGAATGGTAGAGGTATTGAGCTGTGAATTATTGATCTATAAGGATCAGTCAGTTGATCTGGGTCAGCAAACCTTTTGTCTCAAGAATTGAGTTACACTATATCTGTGAGATCAGCATCAATCCTTCCATATCTGATCCCCCTATTCCTCTGTTACCTAACCTAGGTAAAGCAAATGCTAATATATATTTTATGGATAAAGCTGTTAGTCCTTGGCTTTACCCCCCATTTATATCTAACGCCTGCTGATAGATACAGCTACTCCTCAATGGCAAAGAAAGGACACTTCCTTAACATATTAATGTGATTGAGGACACAGGATGGTGCATTGTTGAAGTATAATTCACAGCTAGTGGAAACCTTGGTTTTATTATTGCTAAACCTACCTGATACTGTTCCCTGTTCCTTGTACTACAACTATATGTCATTCATCAAATGGCATCCTAATTACTGCCTTGTAACTCTTCTGAAGACCAGTAGTTTGAACTGATTCTTTCAGCTTAGCTGAGAATATAGACTTAAATGCTTTCTCTGTCCAATTACAGAAATTGATTATTTATCTTGTGTTTTTGACCCTTTACCAGGCTCAACTTGAGCATATGCATATTGCACCAAAAAGCCCTAATATTGTTGACCAGTCTCACAATCTTTCTCATTGGATGAGTTTCTTGTTTCTACATATTGCAAACAATCTCACCTTGTGCCTTTCCCTCACTGCTCCAGTCTATGGTCTTTGATTTCTTGTTAAACACTACAGGTGGAGCTGTAGCATGCATATCAATTGTTCTTAATGCTTTCAGGGATTTCAGCCCCAAAGGTCTATTGAATATGGTGTTAAAACCTCTCTACTGAGTTGTATCTTTATTTAACTATGGGACTCAAAGGCATGTATAGATATTTTTGATGTCCGCAGTTTATCATTGATCTACAACAGCTACCAATATATGTCAAGCTCATCCTATATCTTCAGCATCCCCTGTGCTACCACCAGAATTAATTTTGGTTATACCATCTCTGTAGATCTCTCTACTTTTACACTTGTTACAAGACATTTTTTTATCTCATGGAAGCTTGTGACTCCTTTCTATAGGCTTTCTTAGACATCTGCTGAAGGTTCTGGCTTGCCAGTGAGGGATGTTTGAACCTTTAACTTTTGGCCTTACATGAAGATTGTCCTCGGTAACCAAACTTCAGTTCTGTACCAATGTTGGGCTGTGCTAACAATATCAATGTGATTGACAGTTACATATAAGCTCACAGTATTGTGAGGTGTGTACATTGTACATCTCACTAAGGGGTCTTATTGAGAAAGGTACTATTCTCATATTACCAAAGTATGGCAACAACAAATATTACTATAAATTACTCTTGGGACTACCTTGAAAACTTACTACTTCAACTCCAGAGTAAAAGAAGTCTCAATCATCATGCAAAAGAGGTAGAACACCAGGATTAGATTGTGGTTCTGAAACTACAAAGTGCTGTAAATAAAAGGACAGAAGTATAGAACTGGGGGTATAATTAGCTGATGAGCTTTTTTTGATTCAAGAGCCTCAGCCTTATGCAGGATGTGTTACTACCAAGCACTTCTAGTATGCAAATATCCTTGTCCAGTTCAATCATCAACCAAATTCTATCCACTCATCTTGGCAGGATGCACTTCTATCTTACTCATACCTAAAATTTCTTATATATATCAAACTAGGACTATGTGCTCAAGATCTATGAAAATGTCAGACAAATCAGTAGCAAATGTGTCAAAAGGTTGGATCAACAGTTTATAATCTTATCTGACAGGATGCTTGAGCATTCCTGTGATAGATGATAGATGATCTAAAATGACAAGTTCATGACTTCCATTTAGGGAGACCATCAGCATTATGTGAAAGGAGTCTATGGTAGTTCTACTGCATATTCAAACCATCCTTATTACAGCATCAAACATTGCTATCTCCCTCTTGGACTTAAGTGGATAGAGATCCCAAGATATTCATAGGGGTAATACAAGGCATATAATAAAGGTTCCATAATGAATGGTTATATCTTAAGTTTCTTCTCAGCTTGAACTCAAGACACAGATACCATATTATCATTGATGTACATGTCTAATAAAAGAACCTTGGATATAGAGTGCAAATAGAATTTAATGTACTCAATCAACAAACAGTGCAAGAGCTACTGTCCCTGCTGTCAATGGCACTGCCATAAAACAAAGTGCACATCTGAAAAGGCATAAAGCACCAATGATAGGAATTGCAAAAAGTTGGCACATCAAGAGCTCTGGAACAGTAACATTGAGATTATGTACTACAAGGAGTGTAACTCTGCTTCTATGGACTTGTGCATTGTGGACTATTATAGCTGGATGGGTCTCTGGTTCTAAATGCACATGTGCATTTGTAGGGATACTGGTGGGTGAGGTCATTGATATGGAGAGGGTACCATGCTTGCAAAACCATAGTTCTGAGCTTTGTAAGTGTTAATCTTGTTGTAGTATTCTTTGATCGCAGCTTCAGTTTGTTTAAGCTTGGTGCTGCAATGACTGATATATCCAGTGCAATTGATAACAATACAAGATACTCATGTATAGAAGTCAATGGCATATTTGTTTAATCTATAGCTACAACATCCACTAATCTAAATGATCGGCCTCTTGGACCATATTTTCTCATTCTTCAGAGGTTGCCCAAAATGCCAGCCACAGAAAATGTTTAGGTGTGATTACTTCTACATACATACATACACAAAATACAAACTAATTGCTTACTCTCTGCACAGCCATCATCATCTATATTTTCTGCAGTTACTATATTTTCATGCAAACAACACCACTGCCTTTGTCCAGCAAAACAATGATCACAAAATTGAAGTTCAGAGTCCATACTAAGATCCAGTTTTCAATCAAGCCAAATCCTTTTTTTGAGTCTTGTTGCCTCTGGTCCTGTAGAGATCAGATGCTTGCTGACATTATAAACTCCATTGATGAGTACCCTCCTCCACTAATTCTCTATCAATAAAATCCCTTCTATTGTCTTTATCTCCATCCTCTTCTTCAATTGGACCTATTTCTTTTGTTTTATTGTTTTAGAACTATTTGTCAGCAGTTTTATTGTTCTACTATACAAAGGTAGTGGTCTAGCTGCTATAGCTATAGAGTATTTAAGAGCCTTCTATAACAGAGATCAGATAGTGGAATACAGGAGCAGTTCATTACCTTTATATTATCTCATAAATCTATAGGTCAGTAGCCAAACAACAGATAGATACTGTCATGCTCACAAACTACTTACTAACAACAAACTATCTCATTGTCTCTTCAGTCCCTCCATTATTCCATTGCCCACAATGCTTAATGTGACCCTTAGCTTACCACCACTGCCATACCACCCCATGTCAATCTCTCCCCTACCCTCAGATAAAACTGGTATCCTAGGGCAAATAGTGCCTTGGCTAGTATCATGGCTGTAAATAGGTTTAGATACTTTGTTACTTTTACAAGTTGCTAGAGCATGTAAAGTAGTAGTAGATTGACCCCCTTCGATAGAGAAAAACTTCCTTATTCTCCTAGCAAACAACTCATCTCTCTTGCCAGCTCTTTTAGCTATGTTGCCCCTGAAGTCATCAAAATCACTGGCTATAGAGAAAGCCATCAACATTTGGTAGACAGGTATGATTGCTTCTATACATATACACAAACTAAACACAAGCTCATTATCCTCTCTCTGCACAGCTATTATTATCTATGCTCTCCTCTGTAGCTACCCCTCTTTTCATGCTAACAACACCACTGGCCTCACCCAGCATAATGTCAACTGCAAAATTGACTTTGAGAGTTTGTACTGGAATTCCATTTCTAATCATGCCAAGCCCTTTATCCAACATCTTGTCTTGATGTCTTTGTTGGTCTGGAACTTCTTTGGTATATCCATGACCTATAATTTCCTGGCATAGAAAGATTTGTAATACTCTGGGGATCAGAACCATATATGCTGGAGCTTGACCATCTTCTTCCAATGGACATACATATAGAAAATTATAAGGAATGTTATGAGGTACATCACAACAATGTGGATGCAGAGGAATAGTACAGAGACATCACAAATGGTAAGCATGCTGGGGATATCTGACCTTTTGAAGGGATGTTGTACAGATTGTAGACTATATTGATAGGAATAAGAATACAACATATGAGGAGAGCAATGCCTGTGAACAGCCAGCACATGAGCCATAGAAACTAGAGGAATGCAACACCATTGAGGCCAATCTTGTTGAGAAGCTTTGGTTCTTTTGTGTGCAGAAGAGAAGGAAGCTAGCCATACAATGAGTCTAATATGCAAGAAGGAGGTTTGTTACCTTCATAGTATTTGACTTTGGGCTTATAAACTATTTGAGAGATGGTGAATAGGAGACAATTAGGGATAAAGGGTAGTATACCTTGTTATTGGGATGTAGTATGTTAAAAAATAAGATAGTAATAGTCTATAAGAAGATTGCTATAAAAGTGGGCAATAAGTGACTAATGTGTGTTGTGCACTGAAATGACACTCATCAATGCAATCTGGGAGCCAACTGTAGTGAACACCAGTGCCTGCAAATTGTTGTTGAAGATTTCACCTGTGCTATCAACAACAGAACTCATATTGTCAAAACAAAAAAAAGAAGTGATTGTGGAACTTAGTGGAAAATCTAATGCCAAGCACTTAGTAATAGATACATTTTGTGGGTTCACCTCTACCTGGCTAATTATAAGAATATAAGTCATACTTTTCCACAGTCCCTGGCAGGCAGAAAATTAACATGTCAATGTTGTTTTTCTTCCTGAGACTTCCTTACTGGGTAGTTCCTGCTGCCAGCCCATTGAGTGCAGCTTAGTGCCTGGGTCCTGTGTAATGTAGGTATGGTTAGGGGATTGCTTGGCCTTGGACAAGAGAAGGGTCTTCTCCCAAGACTGGCCAGCAGTTTGAGTATAATAGCCTGGATGGGATGGGGTTCAAGAGATTGGGGTTTTGAACCTATTTCCCTGGTGGGCTCTGGGAGATCTTTGATATTTATTCATCCACCTTTCTACTAGCCAGAGTATACAGTAGATTGTCTTCTTATTAGAAGAGAGTCTGTGGCAGTTTTTCCTGTTTTAAGGACAGGGATATGTGTCTATTATTCAGTTATATCTTCTCTACTATTTCTATAGTGAGTATACATATTTTCTGTATTTTTATGTATTTTATTCCATTTTTTCATCTCATACTAACTATTGTTGCATACAGGTGGATTGTTACCACCATCTTACTATTCTATCTGTATACAAGCTGGAGAACACATTCAACATGTATCTCCACATTATCCTCCATTCCTACAGTGAGTGTACATTTTTATCAGTTTTATTTCTATTTTTTTGTCTAATACTCACTACTATTGCATGCAGGTTAATCATCATGCCACTACCTCACCATTCTGTTTGTATATGAGTATTACAAACTTTATTTGGACCATAACTCTGGGGATACTCAACTGATTTTGACAATATAAATGGCCACTGAAAGCCCTTAAGAAGACCTTTCAAATAGTACCAAAAACATCTCAAGGTGATCAGTATTCACTGAGTTATCAGCAGATCAGTCTACAATCACCAAGTCACCAGACACTAAATAGCTGATATCTCAGGAACTGCTTGACATAATCATTCACTTCAACAACCATTGTGAAGCTTTCTTCAATGTGCTTCTTTTGGCTATAAATAGACCCCAAGGCAATAAGATCCCATGGAGATACAAGGTTCTTAATGTTTGTACATAACACTGATCTTTATCCATAGATTATCATCTGTCCTTGAATAGAACAAAGGACTGCCCTAAGACAGTTAGATTATCTTTATTTCAAGAACAATAGCACTCCTATATGTAGAACAATAGGTAGTGATTATGTGGTAGGCTATCCTGGTATATA
>Ga0153941_1001099_pt1 | contig 11043 bp, 9 predicted proteins | sample TSNJ025MetaG_FD_104733 | JGI IMG/M metagenome (GOLD analysis project Ga0153941, IMG submission 104733) | Attine ant fungus gardens microbial communities from New Jersey, USA - TSNJ025 MetaG | ecosystem: Host-associated > Fungi > Mycelium > Unclassified | place: USA: New Jersey, Brendan T. Byrne...
CAATCTTGTTGTAGCATTGGCCGTTAGTTAGCTTTACACCACCTCTTTTTCTTCTCAATTAAGAGGGTATCGCTTTTTTCGGCTTTTTGCTACCTTTTTTTAAAACTATGGACTGTTCAGTAAACTATACAAAAAAATAAATTAACGAAATCGGTTGGTATCATAGTTCATAAATGCTCTTTTTTGAACAACCTCCCCAGTCTTGCGTTGGAAGCAGAAATGGAAGGACATCTAGGCTATGAGGTAAAATTGCGTTTTAGGTATCGACACAGAGGGCAAAAAGGACAACCGGGCATTTGGCTGAGCGAAAAAACGAGAGCGCATCTTTTGGGGCGGCAGTAGTGCTCAGATCTTAAAACGTAATTTAGATGGTTTGTGTCCTTTACCCATTTAATATACAGATTAATAGAAGGCTTAGTAAATAATGAGTTTCTGGATTGTAAACTTTGGGGCTTTTAGATATAATAAATGTAAATTGGATTTATTTTACAAATAAACTAGTGCTGTATTTTTCAGATCGTGAAGAAGCAAATTAGGCTGCGCGCGAAGTTAAACTAATAGGAAGAACAAAGGGGATGTTCCTTTTCTGACAACCGTAGTTGATAAACAAGAAACGTCCCCTGTCTTCCTCATCATAGTTTTCTATGTCTAATTAGTAATTTGGTCTGCGTAGCAAGAAATATGAACACTATCATTCGTCCCATGACGGACTTGGCCAAAAAGATGGACAAATTGAACTTTTTTGCATTACCGAAGGCCTATCGATATATATCAGAAAAAGCACGAGCAGGCTGGTTGTCCTTGGTCACGAAAACTATGAAAATCTAATGTCCGAACTCGAAAAATTTAAAGAAGAAAATGAATTGTATAAATCTCTGATTCAAGCGGCAGGTGAGAGTCGGAGAGGAGAAAGTCGGGATGTTAACGATGTCTGGCCGAAATAGACGCTAAATTAAGGAGCGGGAAGATGAGCGCAGGGCGGCTTGTTAGGCGGTGAGAAATATAGTCTACAGGCATCAGCAACGGCGAGAAAGGAATTAGAGTATGAAGATAGCAGCAATCCAAATACAAGCAAATGATATTAAGGACTTTGAGCAGGCGTCCGTTAAGTTAATGGCAATGGTTGAGCAAGCAGCAGCAAACCACGATTTGGTCATTGTGCCTGAATGCGCTTTTCCGGCGTATTATTTGGAAGCCGGAGAAGCCAATCTTTCCTTGGTTATGGCCAAGGGGCAGGACTTGCTGAATAAAATAAAAACCATTGCTCAGACAACAGGCACATATATTGCTTATGGCTATGCAGAGCCAGCCGACGGCACTCTGTACAACACGGCGCTGCTTATGGATCGCAATGGGAATGAAGTACTGAAAAAGCGCAAGTCGTATCTGTGGCATTTTGATCATCTGTGGTTTGCCGAAGGCGAGGATCTAGCAATAGCTGATACTGATTTCGGCAGAGTTGGACTGGTTATTTGTTGTGACGCACGATCGCCGGAAATTGTCCGCTTGACCGCACTGGCGGGCGCCGAGTTGATTATCGATTTAGCCAATCTTACCGCTACCGGTACGAATATTGCCGAGTTGCATAATGCTCAGAGCGCATATATGCTGTCTGTTAGAGCTTTGGAAAACGGTGTATGGTTAGCTGTGTCTGACAAATGGGGCGTAGAGGCAGACAGCATTGTTTATACGGGACGCTCGGCCGTATATGGGCCGGATGGAGTTTGTTACTATCAGGCATGCTCCGATGCGGATGAGATTGTTTCTGTAGTCATTCCGACCGGTCAAGATGGCAGGATAGTGCGCAAGACGAACAAACCGCTCCCCGAACGACGTCCTGCTTTATACCGCTTACTGGCGGAGCCCACCGATGCATTGCCAATTAAACGGGTGATTGAGCAGCCAGTGAAAATTTCCGAGATTACTCCTTATGTAACCACGGCGGCCGGTGAATTTAGTGCAAAGGAATATATTGAGATGGTCCGCAGAATGAGTATTCACGGGAGCAAACTCATTTGCATGCCGCCTAGCCGGCTGTCTCTTAGCGATCTTGAAGCTGCCGTTCGGCAAGAATTGTCGGGTGATGCCATTGTGGTGGCCACAATGCTGGAACGGGATACAACACGAAGCTATATTATAGACTGCACAGGGCTGCTGGCCACCTATACAAATGCCCATCACAGCGGGCATCAGCCTTTTGTGTTTGCAGCTGCCTGGGGGAACATCGGTATTCTGCATGATGAGGAAGGGCTAATTCCGGAATGGAGCAGAGTGCTTATGTTGTCAGGCGCAGATTGTCTCGTTTGGCCGAATAGTCTGCCGACAACCATAGCTACGCCGGTGGCGCGGACCAGAGCTGCCGAGAACCGCATATTTATTGTTGTTGCTCAAGCAGGGGCTTTACCTGGGCTGGGGCAAATTATTGATCCGAACGGCGCGATTGTGGCATCTACACTGCAAAGCCAACCCCGGCAAGCTTGCGGCACTTATACTTGTTATGCCAACAGCCGGATGAAAAATATAGTGCCTGGCACGAATGTCGTGTTTGGTCGACGCCCTAACGCTTACTTGCCCTTGGTAGAAACCAACATAGAACGGTGATTGTTTATCTATGACTAAGCTTCAGATAGGGTAAAAACCCCACCTGAAGCTTAAGTCTCACTTTATCATTTACCGGAGATCTGAATGGTCCCCTGTTTTGCAATAGTGCATTGTGTAAAGATCGCTAAAAAAGGGGGAATGTAGTGCTGATTGTCAAAGCAGTATTAGCCGCAAGATCTTTTGCCTCTGCCATATTGTGGCGGGGGATTGGAGCGGCAAATTAATTCGGTTACTGTAGCGGAGTTCCTTAAATACTAGAAACGAGTTCAGGAGGAGTTATCTATGATTGAAGAATTTAGCAAAAATGAAATAGATGAAGTGATGAAAATTTGGCTTAATACCAATATAGATTCTCATAACTTTATTCCTAAAGATTACTGGATTAAGAATTACAACGTAGTTAAAGAGCAGTATATTCCAATAGCCATAACCTTCGTGTATAAAGAAAATAACGGTATTATTGCATTTATTAGTATCATTGAAGCCTCTTTTATAGGTGCTTTATTCGTCCAAAAAGAACATCAGAGACAGGGGATAGGTTTAAAGCTAATCAACCACTGTAAAACGCTATATCCCATTTTGAAAGTAGCTGTTTATGTTGACAATATAAATTCTGCTGATTTTTACAAAAGATGTGGCTTTGAAATAAAAGCTGAACAAGATAATGAAAGCTCTGGCTTTAAAGAATATATAATGAGATGGGGAAAATAGTAATTATAAACAAAATTGGAGGTGATAGACGCCATCTTCTTTTTGATACTATCCCGATTCCGCTTACCCGCCATAACCGAGGAATTAGGATCGTGGGAACAGAGATAGCAAAAATAGAGCGAATTTTCAGTTGATTGAAGGTAGTTACTTTGATTGTCCGAGACTTGACCTTCCCGTTCTAGAATCTGTATAAGTTGAGCAACGCTCCGACCCGTACCTCTCGGCGTAAAAGGATGGCATTGAAAACTGTTGAAAAAATTCAGATAATACTATAAAATGAATTCAAATAGCTATGGTTTGTCCCAAGCGTATATCGGCTATATTGTCAATCTCGTAGAAGTACGCGACCAGGAAGAGTAAATTAACAAGTGTATCGAGCTAAATTTTCCAAACCGAATTGTGGGCAATGTCCCCTGTTGCCCTAATGTTCCTTCGAAGTCAGGCAGGAAATAAATACCCTTCAATGTACCTCTATTTTTTCACCTTTATTGTTTTTCTTTCTATTGATGAATACGAATTGGAGAAGTGAAATTCTTGAAAACGGTCATTTTTAAATACTAATACACCTAATAGAATGAAGGAGATTAAGCAATGAATCAAGTCAATGTATTTTTAGAAATGATCAAGTTTAAGCATACAATTTTTTCATTGCCCTTTGTGTTGGCAACGGTTTTGCTGACCGACCTAGCAAAAATCAGCATGGTTAAAATGATCCTTATCATTTTTGCTGTGGCGGGTGCGAGATCGACAGCTATGGCACTCAATCGGATTGTTGACCGTCATATTGATGCGAATAATCCGAGGACTATGGAGCGTGCGCTGCCTCAAAAAAAATAGCCTTATTAAGGCATATTTATATACTTTAATATCAGCGGCAGTTTTTTTATTTGCCGCATTCTTTCTTGGGTCGTTACCGTTCAAACTTGCGCCCATCCTTGTCATTTCCTTTTGGTTTTATTCATATACTAAGAGGTTTACCTGGCTTTGTCATTTTATATTAGGACTTAATATCGGTATGGCTCCTCTGTCAGCTTGGATTGCGCTAAATGATAATATAACGTTCGGACTTGTAGCTCTCAGTATGGGGGGGAGCATTTTGGGTCGCTGGCTTTGATATCATATATGCTTGTGCGGATTATGACTTCGACTGTTCGGCAAATTTGCATTCTATTCCAGCTATCTTCGGGATTGGAAAAGCACTGATAATTTCAGGTTGGACGCATATTGTTTCCATACTTTTTTTATAGCAATTCTCGCTGATGTAAAATTATAAAGAGTGACTAAGCTTGAGGTGGGGCTTTTACCCCATCTGAAGTTTAGTCGCCCTACCCAGGGAGTTAAGACGCGGTTTAGTCATCGAATAAATTAGACAAGCAATAATACGGTCTTAGGTAGTATTATTTTACTTATGAAATACACTGTTAGAGGGAGTTGAGACTGTGTGCAGCAGTTAAACTCAAATGCAAAAGAGACATTTATTCACGAAATTTTTAGTGCCATTGCTCGCCGTTATGATTTGATTAATAGTCTACTCAGCTTTAATCGCGATAAAAATTGGCGTCGGTATGCCGTTGAAAAATGTGAACTTAAAACAGGAGGAATAGGTTTAGACGTGTGTTGCGGCACAGGTATGCTGACTATTGAACAAGCTCGATGTGTCGGTATGACCGGAAAGGTGATAGGACTGGATTTTTGTCGCGACATGTTGGAGATTGCAGTAGGCAATATTGCGAAGACTCCTTTCGCTTCGCAAATTGAATTATTGGAGGGAAATGCAATGAAGCTGCCGTTTGCCGACAATACATTTGATTGCGCTACTATCGGTTTTGCATTACGTAATGTCCTTGACCTTAGAACTGTGATTAGCGAAATGCAGCGGGTGGTACGTAACGGTGGCGCAGTGGTTTCTCTCGAATTGGCCAAACCGAGTGCTCCTGTATTTAAGCAATTATATTATTTGTATTTCGAAAAAATGCTCCCTCTATTAGGAAAGTTAGGTACGGGCATCGACGGGCCATATCAATGGCTGCCGCGTTCTCTGCAATTATTCCCGCATCAGGCTGACATTCACGCTCTTTTTCAGGACGTTGGCTTTAAAGAATCTACTTATTATGAATTGGATGGTGGAATTGTTGCTGTTCATGTGGGAAAAAAATAATCAAAAATTTTATCCGATGACTAAACCGCGTCTTAACTCACTCTGCTACAAGCGGGAATTAAGAGCAGCTAGACATTCGGGATAAGGTCGACTTAACTTCAGATGGTAAAGACCCCACCTGAAGCATTCGTCTCTCTTTATAAATATCTAGAGAAAAGCGGCAATATCTTGTGAGAATGATTGATAGGCTTCTTTAACTGTGTATGGCGGGGATTAATAGCCCTGCCATTTCTGTCGATATTAAGAGTAAGAAACGTTGATTCGTGAGGCACCCAAAACCCCCGCTAAGTTACTAAACAGGCGGCATTTTTTATATTTTTCGCCGCGCAGTCTGCGGCGTCCTTGCTGCCAACGGCGGCATAAAATTTTGCTGCCACGGCAAAACGTTCTATTTGCCTTTGGCAAAATATACTACAATGGTTCGTAACATATCGTCCTTGGAGAGGGACGCTAATAACTACTACTCTATAATGCGAGGAGATCACTGCAATGGATACCAGCATGCTAGTGAAGGCAAAAATTCCAAGTGATCAAACCGGAATTTCCATACGCAAGTCCATTTGTACCATTTGCGATCCCCACACCCAATGCGGATTGGATGTCTTTGTCAAGGACAGCAAGGTCGTTAAGGTGGAGGGTAGCGACGCGCATCCCTATAACCGGGGCACTTTGTGCGCAAAGGGTTCCGCCACCCGCCAATACATTTATCATAAGGATCGTATTCAGACCCCGCTAAAGCGTGTCGGCCCTCGGGGCTCCAGTCAATTTGAAGCCATTTCCTGGGACGAGGCCCTCGATACCATCGCCGAAAAGTGCCTGGAAATAAAAAAGGACTATGGCCCGGAATCTGTAGTATTTTTTTCCGGTTTCACTAAGTATTTTCGACCCTATTTGCGCCGCCTGACTCACTCCTTCGGCTCGCCCAATTACACCACTGAATCCAGCACCTGCCATCAGGCCACCGTTATGGCCCAAACGCTGGTATACGGAGCGCCGGGTGTGCCGGATATGAAAAACACCGATTGTCTGTTGGTATGGAGTGCCAACCCTTTTCACACTAATCTGGGAAATGGCAAAAATATTCTGAACAATATTGAACGGGGCATGAAGATGATCGTTGTCGACCCCCGCAATACACCCACCACGGCACGCGCCCACCTGCATTTACAGCTGCGACCTGGCACCGACGGCGCTCTTGCGCTCTCTATGGCTCATGTCATCATCGAGGAGAACCTGTATGATCAAGAGATAATCGCCAATTACTCCTATGGTTTTACGGAATATGCAGCGTATGTCAAGGACTTTACACCTGAGCGGGGAGAAGCGCTTACCGGTGTGCCCGCGGCTAAAATCCGGCAGGCCGCCCGTATGTTTGCCGGAGTAAACCGCGCCTGTATTATGCCAGTGCATCCCCTGTCGTCCACCATACCAACGGCGTGCAGAATTACCGAGCTGTCTTTATGCTGCTGCCACTTACCGGAAACTACGATGTAAAGGGCGGAAATTTTGTCAATCCCGCCAGCTTCGTATATGTGCCGGGCAATTTTGAATGTCGGCAGGAGGAATTTGAAGCCTCCCGGCACTTCGATGAAATGGCGCCCAGAATTGGGGAAGGGCGCTTTCCGGTATGGACGGAGCTGGTGGAGCAGGCACAGGCGATGAGTCTGCCGGAACAGCTTCGCTCAGCTGACCCATATCCCCTTAAGTGTCTGCTTGGTTTTGGCATGAACTACCGTATGTGGCCCGATTCCGAAGGCCTGCTAAAGAGTCTTAAACATCTCGACCTATTCGTCAATATTGATTTATTTATGACAGACACCTGTAAATATGCCGATATTGTATTGCCTGCCTGTTCATCTTTAGAGCGCTCTGAGCTGCGGTGCTACGCGATGAGCTATGCCATACTTACACAGCCTGCCATAGAGCCGCTGTATGAGTCCCGTCCGGATACCGACATTATTTTTGCCCTAGCGAAGCGGCTGTGTCCCGAAGATACGCTCATGGTCGAAGGATATGAAGCCTGCATTGATTGGATGCTGAAGCCCAGCGGCATGACTGTCGAGATGCTCAAGGCGCATCCCGGCGGTATGTTTGTTCCCAATCCCCGGATTTTTCCGGAACATAAATATAAAAAAGGCGCAAAAACACCCAGCGGAAAAATTGAATTCAAATCTAAAATTTTAGAAAAATATAATGAAGATCCGGGACTGGAATCACTGCCGGTCTACACACCGCCAAAGTATAGTAAGGAAAACACACCTGAGCTTGCGGAGGAATATCCGTTAATCCTCAATACCGGTTCGCGGCTGCCCATGTTTGTACATACCCGCACCTACCGATTGTCCTGGACTAAATCTCTGCGGCCGAACCATCCTTCAGTTGATTTGAACCCCCAAGACGCCCAAGCCCTTGGTATCGGACAGGATGATGAGGTTCTTCTTGCTACGCAAAACGATTCCATTCGCGTGAAAGCAAATCTGACACAGATGGTGCAGCCAGGTATCATCCATATGTACCACGGCCACAGAGACGCCGACGTAAACCGATTATTTGAAGGAGATTATGTCGACCCCATCTCGGGATTCCCCGGTTTCAAATCGGCTTTGTGCAAGGTTGAAAAGGTACGAGGAGGGGAAAAATAATGAAAAAATCATCATATCTTGACATGTCCCGATGCGTTGGCTGCGGAGCTTGCGTTGTCGCGTGCATGGATCAAAACGATGTATACCCTGAGTGCGGTCAGGTCGCCTTTCGCCGTATTTATCAGATCGAGGACGGCTTGCCGCCCTGCGGGACAATTCAGTATGTGTCAGCTGGGTGCAGGCATTGCGAGGACAGCCCTTGTCTTATCTCTTGTCCCACCGGAGCAATCTTTCAGGATAAAGAGACGGGTGCTATTCTGACGGATGAAGATCGTTGTATTGGCTGCCACAGTTGTGCATTGGCCTGTCCCTTTGGCGTCCCCCGTTATGACCGGAATGATAAGCTGAATAAATGTAATCTGTGCAGTGTCCGGATTATGAACGGGCTGCTCCCGTCATGTGTCAAGGTTTGTCCCAACAACGCCTTGGTTTATGAGTCGATAAACAACCTGATGGGTGACAAGGAGCTGCATTATTTGGGTGATTTGGTTGGCGCGGTACAGAAGGCTGTGAAAAGTTAATGAAGGAAAATAACCTGCCAATCGCCATCATTGGCAACGGATGCGCCGCCGTCGAGTGCTGCCGCGCCTTGCGTGAGCATGAATATTCCGGCGAGATTCACCTGTTTGCCGAAGGAGAACTTCCTACGTATAACCCAATGCTGACCAGCTATTATGCCGCGGGCAAAATCCCCTACGAGCAGCTTTTTCCCCATGGGGAGCATGTCTTTGCACAATTGGATGTGACCGTACACAACAACTCCCCGGTGACAAAGCTTTCCGCCGCCGCCCTTATCTTGGCTGCTCAGGGGCTCGATCGCTTCGCATTTTCCCAATGTCTAATTGCTACAGGAGCCAGTGTGTTTCTGCCTCGGGTGCCAGGTATAGACTCCCGGCGCATTTACACCATGCGCACGGTAGAAGATGCGAAGCGCTTGCGAAAATTCATGGCACATCCACCAAAACGGGCTCTGGTCGTGGGCGCCTCAATGGTGGGCATTAAAGTGGCAGAGCTGCTTCATGCAGCCGGTGTGAGAGTTTGCCTTGCGGACATGGATTCTCACGTCTTTCCATTGGCAGCGCATCCCGATTGCGCCGCAGTAATTGAGCGGCGGCTGGAGGAGCAGGGCGTGAACCTGCGGCTCTCGTCCCCACTTGAACGGATTGAGGAAAATGACAAAGACCTTCTCGCCTGGTTTGGGGGCAGTGATCATCCGGAACGGGCCGATATCCTGCTGATGTGTATCGGCGTACGGGCCAACACCAGCTTTATCAACCCCGGTGAAATTGAGGTGCGGCAGGGCGTGCTTGTAAACGAAAAAATGCAAACAAGCGTACCGGGTTTCTATGCGGCCGGAGATGTATCTATGGGAAACAATCTTCTCAGCGGCGAGAACCAGATCATCGGACTATGGGCCAATGCCCGCCGTCAAGGGTATACCGCAGGCTGTAATATGGCTGGGAGCAAGACACAGTACGCCGGAGAAATCCCCTGTAACATCACCCATTTTATGGGCATGGATTTCGTCGGCATTGGTGATGTGCTAAACTATACGGACATTGGAACATGGCATAGCGGCAGCCAGTTTGCATACCTGTTTTTCAGAGATGGTGTACTGTGCGGCGCCAACACGATCAACATGGCTGACAAAGCCGGCGTGTTGAAAAACATGATGGTCAAGCAGCTGCTGCATCCACAAAAGCAGCCAGACAATGTGTATAGTAAACCGGTGCAGCAGCATCTATTTAACGAGCTTCTGCAAAAAGTGCGTGGACGTCTAAAGTAGAGCGTGATTAGTACAAAAAGCTACCAATCAGTCTGCTAGTGAACTTGTTTCAGTAAATCTGAAACATCGGGGGTTCAGGTGGAGAGTCTACTCCACCTGAACTGAAGCCGCCTGTTAGGGGCGGGAGTCTTATATTCCAAACTGGAAATTAGGCTATTCGGTGTTTTAATACTATTATACGAGGGGGTGTAACTTATGAATTTATTGGTAATAGAAAAGCATGACGGATATGGTGTCTTTCCTCTTTTTGTGAAGGGTGCAACCGTTAGTGATTTAAACGCTTGCGATGAGTATCCGCATTGGTGTTCTTGCGTGATAGATGGGCATGAAACTTTTATTCCGGATGAATATGTTGTTGATGGCGTTTTAACCCAAGACTATAACCCAACAGAATTAATAGTGGAAAAAGATCAAATAGTTACCCTTATAGACATTGTATTTGAATGGTTATACGTTAAAGATGCGAATGGCAGAAACGGATGGCTACCTGCAAGTAAAGTCATTTCTATCTAATATTGAGACTGGACAAATTCGTTGCTCTAAAGACGAAGATAATATGCATTAGTCCGTTTATCCCACCATAATACCACATAATGTAATTAAGACGCTCTCCTTCAATTTGTGACAGCTTTACAGCAAATTAGGCGGATGGTTGATTCATCGGCTGGGCAATGGGTTCCGGTTTCGTCTAACTCGGCTTCAATGAAGCTGGCGCTGTAGTTGTCTTTGGTCATATCAACTGAGCGTAAACAATTTGAGGAAAACGCTTGTCTAGGTAAATTGTAGCAGCCAAGGTAAAGCCGCTCTACCCCGGAGGATAGAACGGCTTTGTTATGTGCAAAGAGCAACAAACCGGCATATAGTCGCAGTTACGGTTAAATGACAAAAGAAGTAGATGATAAGAAATAATGATATCAATTGAAGAACACAACAGCTTGTGAAAAACGACAATATTTTGTGAGAACGTTTAATAAAATTTTCTAATTGCGTATAAGGGGAATTAATAATCTGTAATATCTATCGATATTAAGAGTAGATGTTGTTGCTCAGACCATTTGTCCATGCCTTGCTCATTAATTTGGCCATAATCTGCTCGGATATTTTGCCTCAAACACCAGGAGGGGTGGCCACAACAAATGTTGTGG
>Ga0153941_1001101_pt1 | contig 11023 bp, 8 predicted proteins | sample TSNJ025MetaG_FD_104733 | JGI IMG/M metagenome (GOLD analysis project Ga0153941, IMG submission 104733) | Attine ant fungus gardens microbial communities from New Jersey, USA - TSNJ025 MetaG | ecosystem: Host-associated > Fungi > Mycelium > Unclassified | place: USA: New Jersey, Brendan T. Byrne...
AGAAGGCCCAAAGACCACCATCTGGCCAAGTGTACCAAGAAGGCGGTGACTAGTAGGAATACTCACTTGGCTTTCAATGTTACTTTGGCATGACGCAGTCCTTCGACCCGGATAGAATCAGTCACAGCGTCTGCAAGACGGAGTGAAGCCCTAGGAGAAGAAGTGCCAGCAGTCACAGCTGCAAAACTTTGAATCGAGTTGTTTGAAAGTTGATGCGTAAGGGAGACTGGAGGAGGTGAGGAAATCGGTGCCGCAATAGATGAAAGAATAGGGGTCATAGTGGTCGGAGGCAAACCATGCGGACACACACAGCTCTCTACCAACGTTAACATAACTCTACAAGACACCTGTCAACTACACTTGATACATGTTCAATTTTGTTTTCTTATCAGTACCACACCACTAGACTCTGCCTGTAGCGTCTTGTATACAAATACAGATCTCTACCAACGTGACATTTCAGTGTGCCGTCTTCTCATTTTTTGAACTGTCGGCTAGATAACCAAAGCAAAAAAGCTTAACAAATATCTTATCTTGCTACATGTTCTCCCTCTTCTCGAAGCCAGGAAATTGGTCGTGTGCATCTCTTTCGGGGATGAGCATGTGATTGGTTTAATTCGGTGACAGAAATCTTCTTCCGCCGGTGTCTCGAACAACAGTTTTCATGGCCTGTTGGTGGCGCTGTGTGCTCCAACAAGGAACTCTTCCGAAGAATGACCCATACATGGAAAGGGCGTCTTGACTTGATTATCGAGCTCGCGTCCTAAATACCTGGAAGCGAACTAATCAATTTTTGATGAGTATAGAACTGTCGAGGCACTCATCATTGCGGTTCATCTAAAATGAGCTAGCTACTCGACTTCCTGGGATTCCAGAAATGTCCCTGGACGCGCTATCTGCGTTCTCGAGTCTTTGTATCTGCTGAATCAGTTGACCCGGAATCCGGAGCCCAGGAAAGAAATCCTTGGAGACATCGAACTGGACTATTTCAAATGGCACGTTTCCCATCTTCTCTTCGTCATGAATAGCTGACAAGCATCCTGTCGTTTTTAAGGAGCCTGATAGTCAAGTGACCCAGCTATGAAAAGGGAGCGATTAGAAAAACTGGGAAACTATTTTCTTTTTTTGTGAAGCACAGCAGGCGAACTATGCACACGAGACACGCGTGGGCCTAAAAGCGGCGATATGAATTGACAAGATGTTTATGAAGGCTGCAACCTGCCCTTCTCTAGATTGGCTGAGATATGGTGCATCGACACACTTGGGCTCGTGGATTTACCAGGCATTTAACGATAATTAAAAGTCTAAGGTTCCAGCCTCCAAGTTGAAACCCAGCTGACTCGAAGATCACGATGCATTCGTGAAGGTTTCTGCTAATACTCAACCAACTCTGACACGGCTGCCGGGGTATCTACTCCTTGAACTAAACGATCACGCCTGTCGCAATCTGGACTTATTTTTTATCAGAGCTGAACTCTTTTCTAGCGCAAAATCTGATGTAGCTGAGAGGTAATAGGAGCTGCATTTACGAGAAGCATTCTTACATTGTGATTTCATATCTCAACAACGCCTCACGTCCAGGCTCATGCTATTCTGCAGAGAATGGAACAACAATGCATTTAGAATCATCCGAAATCGTCGTCGTCCGATGTCAAATGCCAGAGGATCTCCATCTACGATATGCTAGAATAGCATTCTTACAATACCATCTTGACAGTCTCAACAAAGGCTAGTATTTTTCTATTCCTACAGAGCGGTCGATGTCTATTGTAAGGACTGCCACCCACCATTGATGTGATGTAACTCCGCAAATTTCATTAACCTTCCTTTCGTCTCAACCTTCATGAGTCGCTCACACCAAACTTCTCTGTCAGGAATACGGAAGTGATTAATCTTCCATTTTCCCTTTGGTTCCGTTTAGCCTAATGGGAATGAAAAAGATCGAGGCCCGGAAGCCGCAATCAGGGCGTGATGTCCTGCAGGTCGTATGGCAATACCATAATCTTCTCGAGTCAGGTAGAACGGAAAAAGAACTGAGCTGCAAAGTTGAGGTGTTAAGTTATCAGTAAATCGATGAGAAGCACGACCCTGACCGAGTCTTGCGGACCACATACCCAAATGGACTTTTCGAATAGCCAGATACTTCTTCCACCCCAACGTGTCCTGAGAACCAACCATACTCACTCCAAGAACGAACTTCTAAGGTACTTTCCTGACCCGAGCTGAGATGGGCAGCGACGCCTGGTAGGCCATGGACCCTTCTCTTTGATGCTGGTGCAAATGAATATCCACCATTTTCTGGACCGCTGATCGAAGTCTACTTTCAATTCACTATGATCCAGAGGACCAGAACTCTTATTAGAAATATCAACCATTCATCTGCGAATCTATTGGTTGCAAACTAAATATTATCAGATTCCTTCTATAGACGAGTAGCCTCCTAACACGAGGAAAGTCTAAACTTTCATAGTCCGCGAGGTGTCACCGTCCTGCTGCATGGATCGATCATGATGGGTCTTCATTCAATCGCATCCTTTGATCAATTGGGTGTTCGAGAAGAGCCTCAAACTACAGCATCTTTCTCCTTCTCCACCTTTTGAGCAGTTGATTGAAAAGTCAAAAGCCGTCGATCTTTACTCTTGTGGGTATCGTCGATCGACATAGTACGCAAACCAAAGGTCAGCTATCATCCTTTCAACTTGATATTCCCTACATGAGTTAAAAATGGGGACTCACTAAGAAAGCCAATCCGAGACGAGGAGTCCATACACTCCAGATTGTCTGATGCGATCATCATCCAACAATCGGGATATCGGGCAATTTATCAAGCGTACCTGGATAGATGTGGAGATGATCTGGAGGACTTGCATCCTCATTGCAGGAGGCTGGATACTACGGATATTCCTGTAATCAATTGAAGCGATAGATCCAGAAGATGTTACTGCGAGAGGCAGTCTAGGAGCGGCGCGCGCGAAGAATATCATTCCTGCTACGGCCTACTAACCAATATCTGATTAGCACAGTCAGGTAAAATGATTGGTAAACCCGCACAAGGCCAATCGTTGCACCAGTGAAACGGACAAGGAAGAAAGCGCTCGTGCCAGTTGCCAATTCTTGGGGGTTCAAAGTTTTGCAAAACACCTGATACGGGGCATGAAACAACATGCCAAGGCCAATGCCTGCTATCAGAGGGTAAATTATCTGAGACAGAATCGGAGAATTCTCGTTCAGCAAATTTAGGATGCCTGTGCCAAGGTCACAGGAGTGAACCCAAACATGGAGCCATGTCACCTACCGAAACCGATCGAGGAGATTAATAGGCCAGCCGCAATGATACATTTCTGGCCTCCTGTATTATGTGTTTTCCTCTGAAGATAACCAATTATCCACGCTGCAGGCATAGAAGCTAACGAAGAACCAAGAGAATAGGGAAGCATCTTGATACCAGCCTCCAAGGGCGTGGATCCAATAGCTGCCTAGGAGAAAGTATAAGCCTAGTGGGGCCGATCAACTGTTGGGTTCTTTCCTGATAAAATAGAGCAAGATAGAATGTCCCCGACGTGAATGTTACTTGGTGAAGGAAAGTGATAACTAGAATGATTACTAAAATAAGAGATCAGATTAGATCTCAGCACATGTTAACCTGTTCCATGCCTGTTGTGAGATCTTTGAACATTGCGGGGGGGAACAGACATTCTCGGGTCGTGTATTTTTCATAGACACCACCACATATGAGCACGATAAGCCCCAGAGAGATGAGCAGCAGTGTTGATACAGCTAACCCTATGTATGTATTCAGTTCGGCGTAAGAGCGCGATAAAGGAGGATCCTTACATCCTGCTTCATTCGCAAAGCTGAAACCAATTACGATGCAACTCGTGCCCGTCATAAAGAGGATTCTGATGGTCCATATCAGTAGATTCAATTGAGGAGAATACTGACGGCTCACAAGCCTGTGAAGTCAAATTTCTTTACCAACGTGAGCCATGAAGCTTCGATAGGTTGCTTTGACTTAACACCACGGAGGGAAAAGGCAAGGACAATGAAGGCAACAGCAGAAATGGGTAGGTTGATATAAACTGGGTCATTTCAGCAAAGAGGATAGGTCATGATTGGCTAGACCTACATCCCCATCTCCAACTTGCTGAAGTATTTTCGCCTATATTAACTAAGTCAGCGATCATTTTTAGGATGAAGAGAGAACCAACCGCTGAATAAACCGCCAATAAGAGGGCCAGCAATAGCGGAGCAACTCCAAGTAACACTCAGAGCCTGAGACCACTTAGCACGATGTTTGACCTCGACTATCTCTGCGGTGAGGACCCAGACAGCGCTTACAATCCCACCACCACCGATTCCGGCTATCGAGCTTTGAGCGTATATCTTGATTTCATTGGAGGCCCACAAACCTAAAGCCCTTGCAGCGATCAGCCAGTCCATACTCTAAGGAAATTCACTTGATCGGAAGTCCAAGGACTAGTGAGAGAACTCCGCACCCGTGCAGCACCACAAAGGAGTGAACCTGTTGCAAAAATAAAGAGACTGCAGTAAAGGACGTTCTAATAATGCATCAACCATTTTTCGTGAGTGAATAAGATACCAAACATACCTTTCGCCCCGCAAGGTCTGAGATCTTTCCGTAAAGGGGCTGTAAAGCGGTCTGCGTAAGCATGTAGGACACGCCAACCCATGTGTACTGATTTTGAGAGGCGCCAAGTTCACTAACAATCGTTGGAAGACTAGTTGACACGATAGTCTAGAAGTTATCGGCGTCAAGGTCGATTTCAATTGGTCCAGGGCAGCACAGAAGAACAGGAACTGACAGCGTCTGTGGTTGCCAGGAATAGGGCCAAAGCAGCACTGTCAAGCGGTTGTATTGGACTCCAGAAATGTGATATGACCAGATCCCTACCCGATATGAACGATCAATAACCGAAGAGCTGATAACTTTTGGAGCTCGGGTTGTACCATATCTAGTTGTGAAGATTTAAATGTGCTGTCGGTAAATGCACGCCTCTGGAGGATTGGTGAGGAATTTCGGTGAAAGCATTCGGGGAGAGGATCAACTAACAACAATGCTGCTCGCTTCGTATAGTGAAGAAGGCGTTGATGCTGTTCTCGGGGTAGGCTGTCCCGACATTGAGTATGGAGATGTAACTTTTCTTCAAGGATGAGGATACAGAGCTGGAGGTACAATTTCGGTCCAGCTTTCTTGTCGCATTTATACTGAACAACCAGGCAGGTATGGCAATCATTGATCGGAAGCCAGAGGATCTCAAACCGACTTCGAGAGTCATTCACCATCAAATTCAGAATTGAGTATGAATCCCATGGTGAGGAAAGCTTGGGGTTGAGTTTTGAGATTGTAGAACCAGTTCATGAGATCCGGTCAGAGAGTCAGTAAGCGGCCTCGTGCCCGGAGTCGTGATAAGATCCCGCGATTTCAATGAACCAGATGAGAAATATGTCAGCCTGACCGAAATTTCTGAGCTTGGTTTGGAGTTGTGGACATATATTTATATTACCGGAAGATGATATACTACTACCAAGGGAGCCGAATTTGAACTAATCTATGCTGTCGCTCGTTTTCTCTCGTCTCTATCGTCCTTCTGATCTTGCGGGTCTTGACTTTCAGCGGTCGGCTTTTCAGTCTTGGCTGAGGTAAAAGAATGATGCATGGGAGAGAGACGCATATGTCAATAGGATTGCAAAGACATGTCAATAAAAATTCAGATTCCAATGAGCTTCCTTATTTTTTGCCAAATGGAAAATATCCTATCACCAGAAGGTGATGGATGAGAAGGAGCCGTACCATTGTCAGTATCCTCTTTGTGTTCACTCGAGTTGGGCTTGAAGGTTGACGATGTTTGTCTCGAAGACTGAGGTGAGCGACCCTCAATGTCATCGACATAAGCTTGAAGTAGTTCTCGTTGACGATTAGTCAGGGACCTGGCAGTCGATCGTCATTCATGACTGCACAATCATCTGAATCAGAGACGGACCTAGGCAGCAGTGTCGTAAATTTGACGAATAAGTCTCCATTGCTTGCTCCATAGACAGATGGAACACCTCGTCCCCTCAGGACCATTTCTTCTCCTGGTTGGGTTCCAACTGGAACTCGAACGTCCACCTCACCATCCAGGGTATGAACCCGTACGCGACCGCCAAGGATAGCAGTGTGGAACGGGATTCGGGCTTCGTGATACAAATTCTGACCTTGACGAACGAAGTTCTTCGAGGACGCAACATGAACCCTTACAAGTAAATCGCCTGTGGTCCCTTTTCCCGTGACAGGCACGTCACCAGCATTGTTGATTCGGATCGTCATGCCATTTTCGACCCCTTGAAAATTTAGTCTCCTCGTTTAATCAGACAAAAATTTACTCACCAGCTGGAATATCAACCTGCACAGTTTTCTTCACACGAACTTTGCCCATCCCTCCGCAGCTAGAGCATTCGCTATTCCGAGGAATGGTACTACCAACGCCTTGGCAAGACTCACAGGTACTCGCCAGATGGAACCCATTAGATACGAACATGCGAGTACCAGATCCACCGCATGGAGTACATGAGACTCGTTTTGCACCTTGCTTGAGTCCGCTGCCCGAACATGTACCGCAGTTGGTGATAGGCTGAACTGTGACCTTCTTTGACGTGCCCTTGCATGCCTCAAGGAAACTGACATTCACACTGGTTTCGAGATCGGCACCTCGGGCAGGGCCGCGGGATCCCGATCCTTTCTGTTCACTGAATCCAAATAGTTGCTCGAAAAACTCAGATGGAGATCCTCGAGCACCACGTCCACTACCAAAGACTGAGCCGAGATCTTCGAAACTGAAACCCTCAGCAGAGAAGCCGCTTGTTCCACGACCGAAACCACGCGCAAAAGCGTCTGGGTCGAATCCGGGTTGCTGCGAAGCAGCTCCAAACTGATCATAGGCTGCTCTCTTCTTCCCGTCTTTGAGTGTCTAAATAAATTGTGAATGACGTATACAAAAAGAGGACGAAGACACGTTACATCATAAGCATCCTGAATCTCAACAAACTTGTCGCGTGCATTTTTATCAGAATTGGTGTCGGGATGGTATTTGCGAGCTAACTAGCAACAATAAACAAGTGCTCAAATCCGAATGAGGGCTAGACCTACGGCAAAGTATGCTTTCTTGATGTCGGCGGCAGAGGCATCTGACTTCACCCCCAGTATATCATAGGGATTCTTCGAACTTGCCCGAAGAGGCGTAGATACATGTATTGAGCGCTGTGACACCATTCAATTTGATATGGAAATCATAACTAATCCACCACGGACCTTTCTACCAAATTGTGTTCCATATACCGAATCTAATTGCGTTCGACGGCAAGGATGCTCCGATGCACGTATAGAGCGATGAAAAGATAGAAGCCGGGCTTGCGTAGTAGAGCTCTGGTGTGCACATGAAGAAAAGGCGAGGAAGGAGGAGAGTTTTGAGCCTGATAGACGCATTGACGAGCAGGAACCGGAAATAGCCCCCAACGTTCACCAAATTTTGGAAGTTTGTCCATATTTGGGCCAAATTGCGCTTGACACGTGCTGCTCTCTGGAGAGAGTATCTATAAACCAAACAGGTGCTAAGACATAGCGGGTGAGTTACATAGTGGTACACTACTGACCACACCTAAGCTACAGGAGGGCTACGGGAGTGGTCTGCGGGAGTCATTCTCCAAACCAGGTGTCAAGCTGAGACTCTCTGAGGACAGAATTGGGCTTTATTGGGCTGGCCTCTGCCCACAATGAAGGAAAAGGTACAGATTGTCAAGAGTGGAAGCCACAGGCAGAATGGAGTCCAGCTTGAAAATGAAGCTAGGGCTACAATATGTATTTTACTTGTTTATAAACTAGAGAGTGAGGAAGTTTAGACAAATTGAGGACAATATTTGCAAATAGTCGGTTTGGTAAGCTGGGTGAGGGTTGTGACACCAGGTGTGAATGGTGGTGGACCTTTATCAAGGTAGTAGGTAGAGTTCAGTGTACAATCATTAGGGCCCACCAGGGGTAGGGCATACCCCAGGGTAGGGGTAAGGGTAAGGATAGAAAAAGTTTACCCTTGAGGGTAAAACATATTCTTATACTCAGAATAGAATAATTATGGCCAAGGCGGCTCATAACACTGACTATATAGTGTTTAGTTCTACTCAGCAAAGCAAATAAGCTCCAGGGGAAAATTGAAATTAAATAATTAGGGAATAGTCAGTAAAAAACGAGTTGTAGTCACAAACACGGGGTGTGATACATGACAAATGACCCTGTTCCCATAGTCTTTCAAAGTAGTATCAATTTCTTGAAAAATTAACTCAAAAAACAAATGAGTGATAGTTTTATAGGGCTTGTAACTCTTTGAATATTGATCATAATCACATGATTATGAGAGATAAAATGAAGCTATATTGCTGAACCATGTGTGCTGATTTGCTTAGGTTTTATCAATATTAGTGAGTTGTTACAATCCAATTTTCTCAAGACAGGTAAGTACTTGGGCAGTCTTTTGAGCAACTGTAGCAGTATATGCCACCAATAACTGAGTTTACAATTGCAACAGAGATCACTGGTGTGACCATTGCCCTTATACTAATCATGTTAGAATTAATACACTGATTTTCTGTCAACCTATCCCGATGTTGTTGTTACATCAATTAGCATACTACAACCTCCTTTCAAGACATATAAGCATGCTCCTCCAGCGGGGCAATTCCACCAATGAGTAATTTGCTTGTAGTAAAACTAAACAGTTACGTATGAGAACTAGTTTCGGATGGTCAAAGGTCTTGTATCATTTTATGCGCTACGTGCCTGCCACCATGATTTGCCATACGAAACGAGAATTTCATCGCCTTTCCGGATCCCCTCAGAAGAGCTCCAGATACTCACCCTAAGTTCACCGGTATCCATCCTATTGTCCCGGAAGAGAGCATTGGGCCTCTTTGAGATTCCTCGGTAGTCGTTGATAAATCTCGCCTCATTACCAGATTTGTGAGCATCAATCCCCAAGCTTGAACCGTCAGGGAAGCGGTGCAGACAGAGATCGTAGTCGGACGTAGAGCGATTATCACAATGTATTTCACCTGAATGGATAGCTCCGTCAGGGCGTCTATCTCCTTGGCCAGGGTTCAGCCTACCAATGTAATCAAGGATACGTGTATTTGGTTTGATATGAGAGGCTGCAAACAATCCGCGCTGGCCATTTGCAGGGTGAGCTGGATTGACAATATGTCGAATTGTAACGCAGATTGGATAAGAAATCGAAAGCTGGCCAGCGATCGAGGGGTTACCCTTCACAAAGTCACGAAGAGATGGTGTTATAGATTCATTAAACTGGCAAGATTGAAGGTAATGGACATCGTTGGGCCAGCGCGCTGGTAATTTTATCTGACGAGTTTGTCGTTGTCTGTATGTCATTTTGCCTTTCGGTCTTGTTATCAGATTGGCACCAGCGTGACCCGTGAGAAACAAAGTCTTAGCGATCAATTGGGCAGGCCGCCTCCTCGTTGTGGAATTGAAGTCACAGCATCTCTCAGCTTTCACCGTTCTCAGCCCATGGGCCGTGCTGCCACAAAGTCCGTCGCGCGCGTCTACGCCGATGTAAATGCTAAATTAGGACCATCCTGGCACGAATATGGTATGATGGTTTTTTTATCACCCTTTACCATCTCTGATTTCATCTGGAAGACAATCTCCAGGTGCAGTGGGGCTCACAGGACCACTATGAGATTGTTCGAAAAGTGGGACGCGGAAAATACTCTGAGGTTGTTTATTTCCCTTCCCCCCCACAGCACTCTATCAAACACGTTTCCAGGTCTTTGAGGGCGTGAATGTGATTACGGAGGAAAAGTGTATCATCAAGGTTCTAAAGCCTGTAAAGAAGAAGAAAATCAAACGAGAAATCAAAATTTTACAGAATCTTGCAGGTGGCCCGAATGTTGTTGCCCTACTTGACGTCGTGCGCGATCCTGCATCGAAGATCCCTAGCTTAATCACCGAATACGTTAACAACATCGACTTCAAAGTACTGTATCCCCGCTTCACGGATTACGATGTGCGGTTTTACATGTTTGAGTTACTGAAGGTATGCAACGGTGCTTTCCTTAGATGTCACTCAACTCCCATAGGCTCTGGACTTTTGCCATTCCAAGGGCATAATGCACCGCGACGTGAAGCCACATAATGTTATGATAGATCACGAACATCGTAAGGTATGTCTCAATATAAGATATGCAGAGCTAGAGTTCACTCGAGCATCAGCTTCGACTTATTGATTGGGGGCTGGCGGAATTCTATCATCCAAAGACTGAGTACAATGTTCGCGTTGCGTCACGGTACTTCAAGGGACCGGAGCTGCTTGTAGACTTCCAGGAATATGATTACAGCTTAGATATGTGGAGTTATGGTTGCATGTTTGCATCAATGGTAAGAGGAGGCGCCTACATTGCTTTTGATGTCACATTGACGATTCCCCAGATATTCCGCAAAGAACCATTCTTCCACGGCCATGACAATTACGACCAACTGGTCAAGATCACCAAAGTTCTCGGAACAGATGAACTCTACGCATACATTGATAAGTACAACATCCGATTGGATTCGCAGTACGATGAACTACTCGGAAGGTCAGTCAACATTTTTCAAACATGCAAATCTCTAAGTATTTGTCAGATACCCGAGGAAACCTTGGACAAGATTTATCACGTCAGAGAATCAGAGATATATTTCGAATGAAGCAATCGATCTGCTGGATAAGTTACTCCGATATGACCACCAGGAACGTCTAACAGCTCGTGAAGCACAGGCGCAGCCCTACTTTGGTCAGATCTTTATTTTCTCTTCTTTGTAGTTATAGCTCAACGATTTCAAGATCCCATCCGTGGTGAATCTCAGGTCCCCGTCGATGGAGGAAATGAACTGACAGTGTCCACATAAAAATTGTTAATTTCTTGTAATTGATGCCCAATGCCGTATGTATAGACTTTTTTTCGATACACCACTGCTCTG
>Ga0153941_1001102_pt1 | contig 11010 bp, 7 predicted proteins | sample TSNJ025MetaG_FD_104733 | JGI IMG/M metagenome (GOLD analysis project Ga0153941, IMG submission 104733) | Attine ant fungus gardens microbial communities from New Jersey, USA - TSNJ025 MetaG | ecosystem: Host-associated > Fungi > Mycelium > Unclassified | place: USA: New Jersey, Brendan T. Byrne...
AGGCGCATCCATGCGTAAACGCAATGGACTGTATTACTTGGTGTATACGGATATAACAAGGGGCAGAGCTACATGCTTATCTTATGCGATAGGAAAAAGTCCTTTTGGGCCATTTGAAAGAAAGGGGGTTATTATAGATAATACTGGATGTGATCCAAGATCCTGGAATAATCATGGATCTATAGAGGAAAAAAATGGTCAATGGTATATTTTTTATCACAGATCCTCCATGAATTCTATGACAAACAGAAGGATGTGTGCAGAACCAATTGCGTTCTTAGAAGATGGAACAATTGTTGAGGCAGAGATGACAAGTCAGGGAAGTTCTAAACCTATTAATGCGAAACAGCAGATTGATGCTTCCATAGCATGTAGATTAAGAAATACTTCATGTCATGGATCGCAGGTGTCCTTATACATTGTTCCAAGAGCAGACCATGGAGAGGTTTTAACCATGTCACGAAACGGGGATTGGGCAGAATACAGGTATATTGATTTTGGAGATGGTGTTGAACGTTTTCGAATAAATGCATCCAGTGCTAAGAAATGCATCGTAGAGATTAGGATTGAAAGTAAATGTATTGGTGAATGCATAATTGATAACACAGGGAGTTGGGATAACTGGAAGGAATTCCTTGGAGAGATAAAAGAAAAAGTAACAGGCACTCATGCTGTTTGGCTGTTTTTGAAAGAAATCAAAGGAGAACCGGGCAGATTAGCAGATATTGACTGGTTTTCATTTGAATAAATATTAAAATCAAGGAGGTTGTGCATTATGAAATTGAAGAAAGTAATGAAAGAAACTCAGTAAATTCATGAACTCGGGAACATAACAAGTACCTATTTAATTAAAATCCTGTCAAAAAAAGGAGAGACAATATGAAAAAAAATACTTTACCGCGAAAATGTTTTGCATTATGTTTAGCATCTATAATGTTGCTGATGAATGGATGTGGTTCTTCCGACACGGGAAGCAATTCTAAGAATAGCAGTGACAGTGAATCAGGCAGGAATACAAATACTGCTGCAGAATATAGTGACGAATCAGGGAAGATTACGGATGAAGCCGTTGAGTTAACAATTTGGAAAATATGGCAAAACGACTATGTTGATCTAAATAATCTGCCTGCAGTGAAAGCTTTGGAAGAAATGACGGGTGTGAAAATAAATTACATAACCGTCAGTTGGGCAGAAGCCAGTGAAAAGTTTGCACTGATGTTAACTTCAGGAGATTATCCGGATATTATTGATTCAGCTGCCGGTTCCTATCCGGGAGGCGGAGAAACTGCTATCAGTGATGGTGTATATTTGGAATTAACGGATTATATAGAAAAATATATGCCAAATTACAAAGCATATAGAGAAGGTAATGAAGAGGTAAGGAAAGCAACAATGACAGATTCCGGACAAATATTTGCTGTTTATATGCTTCGTGCCACAACGGATGGAACTTTAGCCGGAGAACCTGCATGGGCGGGACTTTCGATTAGAAAAGACTGGCTGGATCAACTTGATAAAGCAATACCGGAAACAATTGATGAGTGGCATGAGGTTTTAACTGCTTTTAAAAACGAGTTTAATGCGGAAGCACCGTTAATGATTAATCCAGAGGGAGAGATGGTGACGAACTCATTTCTTTCAGCATATGGCGTGAAATCAGGGACAGGGATGTACTTGGATGGAAACACGGTTAAGTACGGACCGTTAGAAGAGGGGTACCGCCAGTATGTTGAGCTGATGCGCCAATGGTATGCAGAGGGATTGATTGATCAAAACTTTTTATCCAATGATGCTGGACTTATTCCGGCTAACTTTGCAGCATCAGACCGTACCGGTGCCGGTGGAAATCTTTCCGGCTGGGTGAATGATTATTACTATAAAATGGGAATGACTGATAATGAAGATTTTTGGCTTTCAGCAGTGCAGGCACCTGTTTTAAATAAAGGAGAAACAGCTCAGAGCAGAATGGCAGACAGCATTGTTGGCAGCGCAAGCGCAATTACTACTGCCTGTAAATATCCGGAAATAGCCGCGCAATGGATGGATTTTATGTATTCTGAGGAAGGGCTGCTTTATAATAATTATGGAATTCTTGGAGAGACCTATGATATAGATGCTGATGGCAGTTATTATTATACAGATACAATCTTAAATTCTCCGGAAAATTTATCCTCAAGTGATTATTTGTATCAGTATGTAAGAGGAGATGGTGTCGGACTGTGCGCCTGGGATAGATTTGAACTTTTGTCTGATGAGTCTGATGATGAAGTAGTGGAAAATCCAAAAGAGATCTGGAATTCAGATGGAACGGCATTGGATATTCCGGGAGCCGTGACCATGAGTGAGACAGAAGGCAGTGAATTCAGTTTACTGTTTTCGGATATTAAATCTTATGTGCAAGAGAAAACCGTCAGCTATATTATAGGTACAGATTCAATGGATACCTATGATAAGTTTGTGGAAGACATAAAGGGTATGAACATTGCGAAATGTATTGAGATACAACAAGCTGCATACGAACGCTATCTTGAAAGATAGAACGATTGGCAAAATAGTAAGTACGGTCATAAAGTATCGTACTTACTATCAATATTAAGCTGAAAGGGGCTTTTAACATGAAGTTACTAAAAAATATCTCAAAAGATTTTCGGAGAAATAAAATTTTGTATATTTTATGTATTCCCATTGTAGCCTGGTACATTATCTTTTGCTATGTACCCATGACAGGAATACTTATGGGTTTTCAGAATTTTAGTCTTACAAAGGGTATATTTGGCAGTGAATGGGTAGGGCTTAAGCATTTCAGGGATTTTTTCAGCAGTCCATATGCATCACGGGCTATCTTCAATACTCTTGCTTTGAGTTTTCTGGACTTACTGTTTAATTTTCCCGCACCAATTATTTTTGCACTATTACTAAATGAGGTGGTACACAAATTATTCAAACGGGTTACGCAGACACTGAGCTACATGCCTTATTTTATTTCAATGGTGGTAATGTGCGGTATTATTGTGGATTTTACAAAATCAGGAGGTGTCATCTCACAATTAGTTGCATCCATTACCGGAACGGATGTTCAAAATCTCTTGGGAAATGCATCTTACTTTCGTTCCATTTATACGGTATCAAATGTATGGCAAGGGATTGGATTTGGAAGTATTATCTATGTAGCGGCTCTCAGCAGCGTAGATCAGGAGCTCTATGAGGCAGCCAGAATTGACGGCGCAAACAGATGGAAACAAACTTTACATATAACATTACCAGGCATAGCGTCTACAATTACTATAATGTTAATCTTAAAAATGGGTTCCATGCTGTCAGTGGGCTCCGAAAAAATACTGTTGCTATATAATCCGGCAACCTATTCCACTGCGGATGTTATTAGTACACTTGTCTATAGAAAGAGTTTTGAAGAATATAATTACGGGTTTAGTACTGCTGTTGGTTTGTTTAATTCGGTAGTTAATACATCATTATTGTTATTAACAAACTGGATAAGCCGTAAATTCTCTGAAACAAGTTTATTCTAGCGATTCAAACAGGAGGTTTAAGCGTTGAAAATAACGAAGACTGTCAAAAACTCACCATCCAGAATCATCTTTATGATATTTAATTATATTATTATATCTGCAGTAGCCATTTTATGCCTGCTGCCAATACTACATGTCTTTATGGGTTCTCTAAGTGACCCGGCACTTCTGGAATCGAATTCAGGGATCATAGTGTGGCCTCTGGGTAAGGCAAGTCTGTTGGGATATAAATATGTTCTTCAATATAGAAAGATATGGATTGGATATCGCAATACTATTTTTTATGTTGTGGCGCAATGTTTCATTACAGGAGTGCTGACTGTTATTGGAGGATATGTTTTATCAAGAAAGCGATTTCATTATCGAAATGTGGTTATGGCCTTCATTTCATTTACAATGTTGTTCAATGGTGGTATGGTACCAACATACATGGTAGTAAAGGGACTTAAGCTTACGGATACCTATCTGGCTCTGTTGATTCCTTCCGCAATGAGTGTATTTAATATAATCATAATGAGAACAGCGATTGCCGGAATACCTGATAGCCTGGAAGAATCAGCGTGTCTGGATGGTGCAGGTGAGTTTACTATAATGTTTAAGATTATACTGCCGCTTTGTAAAGCTACATTTGCAGTCCTTATCTTATTTACTGCAGTGGGAAAATGGAATGAGTGGTTTTCGGCATTATTATATCTGAGTGATGAGAAAAGATACCCTCTGCAGATGTTTTTGCGTTCACTTCTTATTAAAAACGAGTCAATGTCAACGGCAAATCAAAGCACAAGTATGCAGATGTATAAGACGCTGATTAATTATTGCGCCATTATGGTTGCAACAATACCTATTTTATGCGCTTATCCTTTTGCACAGAAATATTTTGTACATGGCGTTATGATTGGGTCAGTGAAAGGATAAGTAATGAGGCACAGTATGAACGAAAGCTTATTTGGTGAATGATGTATCTACTAACTTATTCTCCGACTGGAAAACCTGTTTAAGCAGGTTATTCCAGTCGATACTGGCTCGGGGCCGAACTGTATAGATGTCTCCAAGTGCTTATCGATTGCAGAATTCTATTTGCCCAATGTAACCTCTTTAATATCTAAGAGATTAGCAACTTTCTCAAATAAAGAAGCATTATGACCTACACTCATTGCAAAATGGTGTGTCGGTGCTTCTGCAAACCATTCATCCATATAAGTATCCGGATCTTTTTTAAACCTTACAGGAGTCTGTGTGTTTCCAATTTTCATAATCGCGCCATCCGTTGACTCTGCTTCAGTAACAATAAATTTAAGCTTTCCATCAATCGTCTGTGTGCATCCAAGGGTGGTGATATCTCCTGATTGTACCTTAGCCTCTACCGATACACCCATTCCCTGTTTCCCGTGATATAAGCCCATTCCCCGGAGTATTGGTTTACCATTCGCGATTGCCGGATGAAATGGTCCGTCATGCCCCAATAAGATTGTACCATCTTCATAATCTGTCACTACGATTTCGCAGAAACTGCCGCCTTTGTTTGCGATATCAGCTATCTTCATCGCCAGACAGGTCTTAAGATCTCCTTCACCGGCACATGGAATACCTTTGGCAGTAAGCAGAGAATGACCCACAATAAATCCACCCTGAAGCTTCTCATATTCTCCCTCCGGAGCACCATGATAGTAATAAGTCAATGCATCCAGATCATATTCTTCCACCAACTTCTCCTGCGCCGCGGCAACCCACGCTGACCATTCTAATTGTTCTTCGGTAGGCTTCTGCGCCAATGGATCGGAGGCAATATCATCACTAATCACAAAGAATTCTTCGATTTCTTTTCTTTTCTCATGAATCTCCTCCTTGGTAACAGTATTCATAAGTCTGTCTAAATCACACATTTCAAGTATTTCAACATGTGCTCCTGTCTGCCCCTGAAACATCGTAAAGTCACTGTACATATCGAGCATCCCTCCATATGTATTTCCTAAGAAGCCAAATCTTGCGCCACTTAGACCTCTCTTAACACTTGCAGCAAGAACCCATTCTTCAATCTGCTTCCATGCCTTCACGGCCTCTGGTCTATTTGCCGTATTCTCATCCGTGAGTGAAATGTCCGGCGTATAATCAAGTCCTAACAGACCATTTATAATATGGTGTTTTATCCCTGCCCGATGAAAAGCATTCGATAACTCTGGGACCGGACATGCACCACAATGCGCTAACCATTCTCCGGTTGTGGCCGCCTCATAATTAATTCTTGTTGTGGGCTGAAGGTTCAATATTACCACCGGAGCCTTACAGATCTGATGAGTGGGAAGAACAGATGCACTTGTTACATAAGTTCCGGCATGGGCAAATAGTAAATCCACATGATTGATATTAAAATACGTTCCTGCGTTCCTGCCTTCTTGCTCACAATCAACCAGTCCATAAAAAAACACCTCTGTATCGCCAATTGCTTCCAGTTTCTTCTTGATAAATTCACCATATTCCAGCATTCTCTCCCTAAGTCCCGGAAATTGCCCCCAATAGTGTTTTAGGCCCATTGTGTAAATTCCAATGCGCGCCTTTTCAGGCTTTTTAAATTTCTCCACTTTGTTACCTCCATATACAATTATTCATGTTTCTTGCATGCTGTTGTAAAAGAATGCAAGGTGTTAAATACTTTACAAATTCATTATAATATCTTATTATAGGAATTGCATTATAGTATGTTGTTTAAAAATAATAGAATCTTGTTATCAGAGAATAGATGATACTGCTTCCTATCTAAACGCTGACAGGAGCAAAAAGTAAAATTCAGAGGTATAATAATGAACGATAGAAACAAGTATATAGAGCGAGCCTCCCACACTTGGTCTGAAGACTCCCTGAGGCTAATCATGACTCCAAGCGCCACTGCCAAATCCATATATTTTTATCTTCAAGAAGCCGGATACTTTAAAACAACTCCTCCATATTTTACCGAACGAAAGAATTTAAGCTCCTTCCTGATTATATACACTATTTCCGGAAAGGGCAGATTGACCTATCAGAATGAGACTTATGAACTAACTGCCGGAACCTGTTCTTACATTAACTGTATTCATTATCACTACTATGAAACTTGTAAAAGCAGCGATTGGGAATTTTTATGGATACACTTTAACGGCAGCAGCGCATTGGGTTATTACGAAGAATTCGTTAAGAATGGTTTTAAAATATCAGACATAGAAGACCGACTTCTCATCGAAGATATCATGCGAAGGATTATCAGCATCAACCATAAAAGAAACGTGCAGGCAGAGATTTTCACTTCAAGATTAATCGTCGTTCTTCTTACCGAACTGTTATTACTAAATTACACCAGTCATGTTCAGAATCAATATCTGCCCGATTATCTGATATCGGTTATAAAAGATATTGATCAAAATTTCCGCACAAAACTAAGTCTGGATATACTTTCCAAAAATCACGGGATCAGTAAATTTTACTTGTCTAAGGAATTTAAAAAATATGTGGGAATTACCCTTAATGAATACATTATTAATACAAGATTATCCTATTCAAAGGAGCTGCTCAAATATTCAGAGATGTCCGTCAGTGAGATTGCTTACCAGTCTGGAATGAATAACGTGAGTCATTTTATAAATCTATTCAAGAACAGGGAAAATGTAACACCACTTTCTTATCGGAAGGAGTGGAATTGTTAGTATATATTCCTGTTAAGCAAAAGAAAATCTGCACAGAAGAATGACCGGTATGTCCCCAAGTGCTTATCGATTGCAGAATTCTATTTGCCCAATGTAACTTCTTTAATATCTAATTCATACCTGATCTTCTGCCGGATTATAAAATGGTAAAGTAAGACTAATTGTAGTGCCATAACCCAGTTCGCTTTGGATATTCATAGTAAATCGCTCATGATAAACATGCTCAAGACGCTGCTGAATGTTTTCCAGACCTATATGTGCTTTCTTATGATCTTTGAAATGGAATCGATTGTGCTCCAATTCTTTTAACCGTTCTGGTGAAATACCCTTACCGTTATCGCTGATTTCAATATTAATCTGATTATCCAGAGCATAAATCACAAGATCAATATTCCCATTGATCTTACCTTCTTCATCGGTTAACCCATGATAGAATGCATTTTCAATAATAGGTTGTAAGATATTTTTCGGGATATTTTCTTTTAACAGTGAAGGATCAATGTCATAAAATGTGTTTACACTGTTCTGGTAACGATAATCCATTATGAGATTGTATTGTTTTAACGTCTCAATCTCATTTTCCACTGTATCAAAAATTGTGAGCTTCGTATTTAACCGTTCCCGCAGAATCCGACTTAATGCTGTGTTTACTTCTATAATAGCGGCAGTATCCTCCTGTCTGGCCAGGATATTAATAACATTCATAGTGTTATATATAAAATGAGGATCAATCTGAGTCGCTAATAATTGATAATATGTAATGGCAGATTTTCGCTCTTGTTTGGCAATATCGGCGATCTGCTGGTTAATCTTATGAACCATTTCATTAAAAGAATGACTTAAATCTTCAATCTCATCATCAGTATGGATCTCCAGATGTGAACTATCACCAGCTGAATAGGCAGACATAATATCCGATAAATCCTTTAATGGCTGCAAAAATCTGTTATTTGCCGGAATTAAGAACAGACAATAAAGGATTGGTAATGCAAGATATAGCGATAAAATAATGAAAAATAATTGGATAGCATTAGCCAGCAAAGTAGGGTATGAAGTAATAGTAATAATAATCCATCTGCTGTCAATCATTTTTGAATAACTTTCCATTTTGCTGAGCGAGAGTGTATAACCGCTGGATTTGTAAGTATTCCACCACTGTACATCTAAATATTCAGAGGAAACATCTTCAGTTGAGTAAATCACTCTGTTATATTTATCAAGAATAAAATATTCATCTATAACAGAATCAGCGATAATTGCACTTCGTTGTATCGTATTGGTCATATCGTAAAATGCAGTAAGAATATATGGTTTTTGGTTGATATAATATCTCTTTGATATAAATAAAATAGGAATAGGCGTAGTATTATCGATTAGCTTAAAAAGAGTTAAATCAATTGGTGAATAATAGGAACCATACTTGACCTTCCTAAGGGCATGATAATTTTCATCATTTAATACAAAAGAAATTGTCTCAGGATTAGAGTAGTTGAAAGAGGTAAATAGATGCTCCTCCTCATCCTCCAGCATTATTAATTTAAGATTTTCAAAATTAGTACGGTAGGAATTCATATATTGTTCAATTAATGCATTATTTGCTTTGGAAGAATCGTCGTTATAAGAGGATAGTAAAGTACTTAATTCTGGGAGCGTCGCTAAACTATTCATTTCACCCACAAGAGTATTCAAAGTGGTGCTATATTCTTTTTGTATTAAACTGGTAACTGATTCTACATCGTCCATGGATTTGTGACAAAGTATAGGTGCCAATATACATAATAGAAGCAAGAAAATCGTTATATAGATACATACATAGACTAATAACATTCGTTTGGTAAGTTTCTCCGTTATACGGCTTGAATGCAATGTTTGATGCAGCCATTTCTTCACACTAACTCCCGTCTGTACGTCTAAGCTCAATTCATTGAGCATGCGCACGCAGCCATTTGCTTAAGTTCTTTAGCGGACACTATATTATTCCTCCGGATGGTGATTTGCGAAAATCAATGGGGCGCTTATTCGTTTTCTGTGCAAAGATCTGGCTGAAGTATTGTGAAGATTTATATCCAACCTTTTCGGCAATTTCGTAGATTTTATAATTAGTATTCTCCAATAAGAAAATAGCTTCCCGGATCCGCGTGTTAATGATATATTCATTGATCGTCATGCCCGTATCTTTTTTGAAAAGAACACTTAGCCTTCCGATGCTTAGCTCCACATAGTCCGCAATAGAGTCTAAGGATAGATCCGAGTCACTATATTTTTTTTCAATATAAGAGATTGCATTTTGCGTTACTTTAGTATAGCCGGCGGTCGTATTATATTGTATTAATTCTAAGCAATTATGATAACTTTTCATCAGCCAATTCATATAGTATTCCTGACTGGTGATACGGCAATCCTCATCCATCCGCAAAGAATGTGATGCAATACTCTCAAATGTAGTACAGATGTTTTTATAAAAATAGAGCAGACCGTAGAGATCATGATTTTGAAATAATAATGCCAGATGTTCCTGGAAAAGCTCCTGTATTTTTTCTTCATATTTTATATTTTGCTTCAATATATCATAAGAAAATACTTTTTCAGTACGAACAACCTGCATGGATTCTAACTCCTTAAGATCTATTATGTAATTATCCTGAAAATAAGTACAGAAAAGTATAATACTTTCTAATTTCTTAAAATAATGCTTGAATTCGGTTATTCGAAATCTATTAATATGATAAAAGACAACGTAAGCTCCATTCATATCCACTGTATACAGGTAATTTAGAATCTTTTTACAGGTATGCTGAATGGTAGATGAACGCATTTCTTTGTTAACATTCAGCGGAACGCCGAGCACGATGATATTTTGAAGATGAAATAATATGAGGGATGGAAAAGATACCATATCCATTTTTTTTAATAATAGATATAATTCCTTTCCGGATTCATTCTTGGTAGAATCCAAGGGGTCATAATACTTTTTTTCCAGTAATAGTACCTTAGAAACCAGAAAAAAGGTATACTTTTGATTCAAAATGGTCTTTATCTGACTGGTTCCGGATTGGGATATGGGGTTTTCCAGAAAGTACTTTTCGTCAGAAAGCTCCGATTTTAGATAGTCTTGTAGTTCCAGACGCTGAGCATGCTGTTGGGAATACATTTCTTCATCCAGCCGTTTTTGAATAGAAGCCAATTTCTGTGACAAGGAGATTGGATTAAGCTCCGTCTTTAATATATAATCAGCTACCCCGCTTTGTAATGCTTTTTTGGCATATTCAAACTCGTCATAAGAGGTGACAATTAATAACTCTACATCAGGATCATCTAAATGAATTGCAGCAGCTAATTCTAGTCCGGTCATAAGTGGCATGACAATATCTGTTATTACCAATCTTGGATGATGTTTTTGATATAGAGCAAGAGCTTTTTTCCCATTTGTTGCGGTAGCCAGGATGCGAAATCCTAAATGTTTCCAATCAATGATTGTCTGTAAATCATCTAAAACCAGCTGATCATCATCCACCAGCATTACCGGTATCAAGTCCATATTTTTCCTCATTTTTTCGCTAAAATGTTAAAAAGTGCAAAAGATGTCTGCTTTGATTAGGTATTTTACCAAAATGTCATATAAAAGTCAATGAAACAAAATGGAAGAATCGGTAATATGTATATAATAGTTACAGTTCAGGGGGCGAACTGTAACACGCTTCGCGATGCACACAAATTGCGAAAAACGTGCAATTTGGCGCTTGCGACCCTCGGGATTTTGTGCAAAAGCAGCACAAAACACCTCGCGGGATACTACCCTCTGA
>Ga0153941_1001105_pt1 | contig 10994 bp, 8 predicted proteins | sample TSNJ025MetaG_FD_104733 | JGI IMG/M metagenome (GOLD analysis project Ga0153941, IMG submission 104733) | Attine ant fungus gardens microbial communities from New Jersey, USA - TSNJ025 MetaG | ecosystem: Host-associated > Fungi > Mycelium > Unclassified | place: USA: New Jersey, Brendan T. Byrne...
GTGCTAAGACACAGAGAGCTCAATAAAACAATGTCAGTAAGGTATCTGCAAGAGGTGTATGGCCAAAGGAGTAAGGTATGGGCCAAGTTTGGCTCTAGTATACAGTCCTGACTATGAGAGAAAGACTGACATGGAATGTCATATCAGTCAATTGACAACAGGATGATGTTAGATGAAGGATATAAGAGGACCCTACCAATGCCACCCTTAGAACACTAGACTCAAATCCCGGAATAACCCTGTGCTTAATTAAATATTACTATGTAATATTTAATTCCACTAGGTTGACTTGGCAACTCTTGACCCTGCCAGACAGGACTGTAGGATCAGAGACAGACAGGCTATAATAGTATATATTGTAGAGTACACCCCTAGAAGCCTTATCCTAAACTCTAAGAATTCTCCTGGAGGTAAGTTGTAACATAACATAGAAGTATAATATTAGCTAAGAATTCTCCTGGAGTCTACTCTGCTCTGGTCACCCTTACAAAGGACCTGGCTTGATTGGAAACAGCATTTTACCATGGTCTCTAAATTCCAATTTTGGGGTCATTGTTTTGCCAGGCAAAGGCAATGGTATTGTGGGTATGACAAAGGAGATAGCCACAGGGGAGAACATAGATAATAATGGCTATACAGAGAGAAATGAGCTTGTATCTTGTTTGTATGTGTAGAAAAGCAAGGATACCTATATACCAGATGTCAATAGCAGAAAGGATTTTTATAGCCTCCCTTACATAATCAGATAGTCTATTATCCTATCCAAATAAAATAGATTAGTAGTAAAACCCAGCCCAAGATTCAAAAATGCACAAATGTTAGAGCAGTAAGATTATTTTGTGTATAGGATGTCAAAACTCTTTATACCTTTGTATACTGTAGCTATAGCTTTGGCAACCATTAACTAGGTCACAAAAATTTCAGCATCCAGTATTGTCCACTTTCTCAGTTGATAATTTCACAGGAATGACTTAGTGACTACTAACCCTATATGCTGCAATAGACACTACTTGCTATTTAGATATAGGAATACTAGCATCTATAGCATATACAACCTGAGAGATATTATAACTCACACACTTTATATACTTGAAATATATGGAACTCATAGTTTCAGCAAAGTGTATTGGTATTATGACTTGGCAAAATAGCTAAGTTATTATTTATATTTTTTTTCTTTTTCTTTTCTCTTCTTTTGGACTTACTATACAAGGAAGGAGTGTAGGAATGTGTTACATGTCACAGGGTCACATCACAATGATATTACATAATAAGTATGGGAAAGTAGTATATAGACTATGTAGTAGTTGTATAAGTAGTATACAAAATCTAATGGAAACTCCATTGAGTTCTTCTTGTTAACTCAGACTTGGAGTATAATTAAGTTATCTCAGGTTAAGTCACTACAATTGGTTGTAGGCAGGGGAAGATAGCTTTCCAGGGATGGCAGAATATATCTATTTCTTTTATCTGGTAGTTATGGAAGCTATATTATATGCAAATTTTCCATATATCTGTCTGAAAACATAAAGTTACTATATCATAAGCTGAGATTTTCATATAATACAGAATATCATCACCAGTTGTAATATGTAGTGGAAGTAAATTCAATTGCTCTACAGATCCATTATCCAGATCCATGGCCTGCATTCTTTGTCACATAAAGAGAAAACTTCAAACAGTTAGTCTAAGATAGTTACTATATCTATGAGTAGGGATTCAAGTCATTTGGCTTAGAGTTGGCTGAGGTTTGCAATTGTCAAGAGATTCTAAAGATTTTTTACAAAAAACAAGAAAGAGCTTCATGTACTATAGAGGAACTAAAAGATAACTACTGAATTTGTTATTATTTTCAATAATATACTCAGATGCAAATGTAAAAAAGATGGTAGCTACATCTAATTGCTGATATTTATATATTAGCTTGAAGATAAGCTTGAAGTTCAGTAATCAAAGCTTTTTGCTTGTCAATCTTTTTTTGTTGCATATCAGTCTTTTTATATGCTTCTGAAACTTGTACTTTAACCTTTGCAAGTATTTGTTTTTGGGCTTCAATTTCTATAGTCAACTCAAAAACTTCTCTTTAACAAGTCATAAGTAAGGTCTTTATTGTATGTGATATATTATGGTAGATAATATCAAGTTCTTGTCCTACTTCAGCTTGTAAGCAAGGTTGTTATAACTTGGTAAAATGGCTAAGTTATTATTTTTCTTTTCTTTTTTTATTTGAACTTACTATATAAGAAAGAGTGTGAGAAAGTATCACATGATATATCATATATAATATATCACAAAGTCAAGTGATATCACATAATGGAGTCACATAATGAGTATGGGAAAAGTAGTATACAAATTATATAATAAATGTATAAGTAGTGTACAGAATTGAATGAGAACTCTATTAAGTTCTTCTTGTCAACTTGGACCAGAAGTGTAGTTAAGTCATCTTAGGCTAAGTTACTACAGAGGTAAAGCATAATGCAAAAAGAAAGAAACCACAGTGGTATTTTGGCCTACAATATAAAACTAATAGCCAGTTTCTATAGCTAGATTTTCTCTCTAAAAGAAAAATATGTAAATACTTCCAAAATACATAGAAAATAGCTTACTCAAATTATAATACATTGAAAGTGCTTTGAAATCTTAGTAGAATTTTTACAAGGAAGACACAAAGGTCTATTTTACTTTAAATCTTCTAGATTCTACTGTACAAGAATAATCAAGACAAACATAAGAGAACACCTACCAAATTTATAATCTCCTCTTGTAATACCATTAACAACATCAAATTTCTTTTTCTAAGTGTCTGATCTATTCTTGAACTTGTTTTTACAATTGTCATCATTAGTAGATGATTCTAAACCTCTATCATGTTCAAGATTTGTAGTATCATGTTCAATAGCTGAAGTATTGTATTCAATATCTTGGATATCAAATGAGGTTTCTGGTAGTAAAACAGGAGAGTGATTTATATTCTATTAAAAGAATTAGACTTAGAGGTTTAAAGAATATGAGTGCTACCTCAGTTTGTCCTAGGTCAGATAAATCTTCTAGTCTAGGATTTATACTTTTCAGGTGTCTTACTGTGCATTAGTAATTGAAAGTTGTCTAAATAAAATTAGATACTTAAATAGATGTTGAAGTAACAGTCTCAAATGATAAACAAGGAACAGTAGCATAGTTCTAATATAATATAAATGTTTTAGCATAACTTCTCAAAAAAATAGCTACTTGTCTTTGTACTGCTATATAGATATTCACTACAAAAAGGTCTCCCAGAACATTGGTAGCAATGATAAGGCTATGTAAGAGTAACCAGAGTGGAGTAGACTCTAGGAGAATCCTTAGGTAATATTACACTTCTAAATATATTACAACTTACCTCTAGAAGAATCCTTAGAGATTAGAATAAGGCTTCTGGAGTGTACTTCTATAATATATATACTCTTACTACTAAGATATCTCTGATCCTATAGTTCTATTAGTCAGGGTCAGGAGCCTCCAAGTTGAGCTAAAGGGAATTCAATATTACTATATAATATTTAATTAAGTGCTGTTATACTACCAATGAATTTTCTGTGGAAATATAATATGGGATACACTTTATATCTCTGAATTTAGTATCTGAGTTTATCCTAGAAACCTCCTACAAGCTCTTAGACATATAAAAGACTACCAAAGGTGACTCCTACCAGATAGTCACCAAGCTGTCACTTGCTTAATAGCATATACCTTGGAAGACAAGACTGATAAACTAGTATCAAATTTTAGAGACAAACTATCAATATTAATACTCTATAACTCAGAAACTCTAGAACACCTTTGGAATACTATAGACTTTCAATCTAAAACAGACTTGGACGAATATGATACCAAAGTAACAAATCAAAAGTCTATTAATAACTTGTGATCTCATCACTGCTAGACTCAACCAAAAAGCAGATATAGTACACAATGATATTGTGAGTTGGGATACTCATATATATTAAAGCCAGTTTCTAGACTGTACTCAGGTAGGAAGTAGCTGGTTGAGAGATCAGAAGATATTGATAGAAAGTGGTAGTATAAAGGTAGAGCAGAAGCACATGGTGGTAATGGGCTGGCATAGCAGGATAGAAGGCAATGTTGGACATATCTATATAGTATGGTTATAAAGGAAAGAAGTGAGAGAGACTAAAAAAAAAAGCATTTTCCTTTTCTATTTATTTTTTTATTGAGTTTCATCAATTTGTAATTTTAATATAATACTCAGAGAGCCAGTATTATACAGGACAGTCTTTTTAGGCAATTTAAGTAATAATTATCACAAATCTCTACTATAATTCAGCTTGAGTAGCAAAGATAATATCAATTGTATACTACTTAACCTCTAGTCTTGGACTTGTATATATTACCCAAGTAGTAGAATAGCAGCTATGACCACTACTATACTAGCCTCATAAGACCTGTTCAGCTATTTTGTACCAGATACAATCTATGTTAGTATGAAGTCATGAGAACTCAAAGCTCAACCAAGGTAGTTGTTCAGAAAAAACTCAATAGAGTTTCTTGTTGGATTCCTCTAGATACTTATACAAATATTAGATGGTCTGTGTGCCTATCTCCTACAATCACATAACCCTTACTAAGAACTATCTATATCTTACATAATCCTTCCCACACTATTTATATCTTTTCTGTATCATATTCTTGGATGTTTTCTATCAAGTTGATGAATGTGCAAGAAATAGTTTTCTTCTTGGTTGTTTTATAACAACCTAGAAATCTCCTTTAGAAGCTTTTTTGAGGACTGTCTAAACCTTGGGAAAACTAGTCTCTGGTAGAATGATATCATAATCTAGTAGCTATTGTATTTGATGGTTTAGGCTTTAGTGTTACTATTAGATCTCAGCAATCATTTTTGATATCCTCTATAAAGAGTTATCCAGGACAGAGGAGGAAGGTCAGAAGTATGGAAGAACAACAGAGAGAGGTTAAGAAAGTTGGAATTGGAGAGATCAATGAAGACATTGATCTTGAGAGCAGATTACCTATGCTGCCTTTGAGACTCCTTGAACCATGTTTAAAGACCAGATTCAATGAAAAGCTCTAAAAGAAGACTGGATTGGAGAGTTAAAAAGGACAGAGAGCACTGGCCATGTGATTGGAAGGGGATTCTGCTTCATTATTCCACTCCCTACCATAATAGGCTATTAGAATGTTTCTTTTATTTTCTTAACTGTTGATTTTATGATTTGTAATTCTAATATATACTCTAGGAGCACAAAGGGGTCTAGCAACAACTTACTTCCATTATCTCCCTCTCTCTATTGCTTTAGAGCTCTATTGCTATTTTTGAGTGACTGAGTTTCCTGTTTGTTTTTTTATAAAACTCTATAAAACTTTTCTTAAGGGATGCATCTCACTTTGAGGAGGACTTGGGCATTTACTCAACTAGGAGTTTAACTACTCACTATACATTTTTAGAGTAGGTTTCTAACTGTGTAGTTAGTTAAAGTAGAGCCTATACAAGGACATAGGAGTTCTAGGCAGTACTGTTGTATTGACAGCAAGCCAGGCTACTAGACTAGCTTAAAAAAGGTAGTGTTATGGTATAAGACAAATATATACCTTTGAGATCCACAATCAACTAGAGCTTGTTCTTGAGCAGATATTAAAAATATTTCATCTTCTAGGTTCATTGGTTTCCTTTATAACAACCTTCATAAGCTCTTTATTATTTGATTTACCTTTCTAGTATCTATTCAATAGCATACAACTGTGATACAACTTGGAGACTTTGCCTTTTTAATTTGTTCTATTCACCCTTGTTATTTCTTTTCCCTATCACTAGTGAGTGAAGGCATGCAATCTTGATATCTACCACCATTTCAAGGGCTCTAAAGTTGTCTTCTAGTACTTGTATGAGTTCTAAGTGAAGAGGTTGGGTGGTTGAGGTGAATTTACTCTATACTCTTACTTTTTCTAGAGACAAGACATAGCAGTTGCTCAAACAATTTTCTCTAAGATAGTAGGCTTGGAAAGCTTAGCTAGCCATTGACTTAGATTGTATCACACCCATAAGGTTTGGTGTTAGAAATGTGGATAAGGGCCTGGTTGAGTCTGGTAAAGTCTAGAAGTAGTTTACTAACTATTTTGATAGTAAGTTTGTTACAGTGTATAAAGGTTGACACCTTTGAGACACTATGCAAGGTAGATCTAGATCAAGCTTATACTCTTTTTGAATAATTCTACTTTACTTTACTATGCTAAGTTTCTATATTCACTTTTTAATATCTTTATTCATTCCTACAAACTCTTTAGTATGCAATTGGAACCTAGTACTATGTATTTAGCTCATGCCAGGCTAATAGTACCTTTTGTCCCCTTTCAGTGCAAGGTTGCTCTAGGATATAAGTCTGGTATTTCAGGAGTAGTATTGGTAAAGTCTTCTTATAGACCATTTTTGAGCCTTTGTAGAAGAGATTTGTATAACATTATAGTCTTTGAGTTTCTAAGAACTCTTTGAGGCTATTAAGCCCTACTAGAAAGAGGGTAACAGCATTGTAGAGGGAAGTTTTGGAGGTCAAAGAAGAAATTAATGGTGCTTTGGATCAACAAAGACCTAGTAAGGAAGAACTTTGTCAAATATGCAGAACAGTACAGAATATTGGCAAGAATTGTCAACTATAGTGATGAAGTTCACATTGACAAAATAAAAGAGATTATTTCTGATGAGCTGTAAAATGCACTTGTTATCTATGAAATTACAAATCAATCTCCAAAAACATGGGATGACTATCTAAAATTGTTGATATAAGCATACTTTTAAGACCTTACATCTGGACAAGGTCTAGGGTACAATATTTGGTCCAGAGGCAATTGGAGAGAAGAGTAGAGAAAAGAAGAACCCAGATGCAATGGAAATAGATAAGATTCAGAAGAAGGAAAGGAAGAGCTCACAATACTGTCAAATATATACTGGAAAAGGCTTTAAGAATAAGTCAAAAATGCATAACACTATAAACTGTTATGACAAGCCTGGTAATGAAGACAAGTGTTCTTATAAGACTTTTTTCTAGAAACCATCTCCACTGGATCCAAGCAAGAATAAGAATTAGTCATTTAGAGCATGGCTAATAAAGATGTTAGAGAAAGATAGTGATATCCCAGATTCCTCTCCTGAGAACATCAAAATTAATAGTATGTCAATTGAAGATATCTCTGATCCTATTCCCTCAAGTAAAAAGGGAAAGGGAATGTCCAAATTGGATTTTCCCTTGGAACTGTAGAGTATAATGTCTGTGATCTACAGTTGGAAGAAAGTGTACCCTCTATTAGCTTGCAAAAGTCAGAAGTAGTACTGGAATTTTATAATAATATAGTGCACAACAAGACTATCTCCTTTAAAATTCCAGTTATACTTTGGGTATACAGAAAGAAAGTACAGACCAAGGCTTTAGTTAATTCAGAAACCACCACAAACTTTATTGATAGAGTTATCATGGAAAATAACAATCTGGTAACTTATAAACTGGCAAATTTGTATTGTGTAATCAATGTAGATAGCACTTCCAACAAAGCAGGACAGATAACTGAGTATGTCTGAGCTTATATAGAAATTAGATCATATAGGATGACCTAGTACCTTTTTGTCACTAACTTAGGAAATAAGAAGATAATAATTGGGTATTTGTACTTGTATAAGCATAATCCAAATATCAATTGGCAAAAAGGTCAATGAGAGTTCACTAGGTGCTCGAATACATATGCTAGTAAAGCCTATAAAATACAAGATATAGAAGTGTCACAAACTTCATTCAGACTATAACTCCAGGAATACTTGACCAATTTTGATGATCTAAATGGCCACCAAAAGCTCTTAAGAAGACCTTTCAAATGGTACCAAAAACGTCTTAAAGCAATCAGTATTCACCGAGTTATCAGCAGATCAGTCAGTAATCACCAAGTTACCAGACACTAAATCACTGATATCTTGGGAACTGCTTAACATAATTGTTTGCTTCAATGACCATCATGAAGCTCTCTTCAATGTGCTTCTTTCAGCTATAAATAGATCTAGAGGCAATAAGATCCCATAGAGATACAAGGTCCTCAATGTTTGTATATAATAACTGATCTTTATCTATAGATTATCATCTGTTCTTGAATAGAACAAAGGACTGCCCTAAGATAGTTAGGTTATCTCTATTTCAAGAACAATAGCACTTCTATATGTAGAACAATAGGTAGTGATTATGTGGTAGGCTGTTCTGGTGCACAGACCACCACAATTATATATTTAAGAACTGTATGTCTGAGGATAAACCTCAGACTTAACAACATCTTTTGCTGCTTGTCTAACTTCACTTTTTTAAACACTTTGATTATCAAATCAACCAATCACAAATCAGTAAGTGGCCATTTGTGATAGTTTGTTAAGTCTACTGTTTTCTATTCCCATTGTCTCTGTAAAGGACATAGGGTTGTGTTCATTTCAGATATGGGTCCAGAGGGCTATAAGGGAGTCTCTTTGTCTCTGTTACAGGACAAGATGACTTTTCTGAGAGTGTCTCTGTTTCTGTTACAGGACATATGACTGACTGAGGGCTTAGAGTAGGTTTCTGTCAAGGACCTATCTCTATAGAAGAGTCTTTGTTTCTGTTACAGGACAAATGACTCACTGAGGGCTCAGAGTGGGTTTCTGTCAAGGACCTATCTCTATAGAAGAGTCTTTGTTTGTGTTACAGGACAGATGACTCACTGAGGGCTCAGAGTGGGTTTCTGTCAAGGACCTATCTCTATAGTAGGCTGGACCCCAGGCATAAAGGGAAAGGTCTGTCTCTTAAACTATTGAGAGCAGGCTAGCTTGTATATCACAGCTAGTCCTAAAAGACTTTGGATTTGTATAAACATTTCCAAAAAACCCTTGCAGGTGGCTAGAACTACTCTGAGAACCTCTATTCCTCCTCCATGAGCCAGTGTAAAAAACTGGACATAACATCAAATTCTCCCCTCAAGACAGGACCTATATTGTTGGAAGGACACTTTTAGTATAGTTGTAGTGTAGTTTCTGCCCACCACACTTCATCTACTGAACTAGGGATGTTGTACTCACTTTTGTCCCCAAGCCATGCCTACCATCAGAAAAAACAGCAATATTGTCACCTTCACAAATGCTGAAACTGGTGTTAGAAAAACACTTTATCTTACTCCAGAAAGTCATAGAAAGTTCAAAGATGTTGAAAAAAGAAGAAGAACAGTCATACCTATACCTATTCTACCCCCTAAACCTTGTATTCTGTTGAAAAAAGAATCGAGGGCATTGGTGGAAAAACATAAAAAACGTGCTGCTAGACAAGCATGGTTATATCAATTACTCAAGGCAAAGGAACTTCTTGACAAGATTTCTGATCCTCTATTACCACTACCACTCAAACTACAGATAGAATCTCGCCTTTCTTCACCACCTCTACCTATTCCAATCAAACTACCCTTTTTTCAAACAAGAGACTTCAAAGAAATTTTGAAACCAACCCTAGACTATATACTACCATTTTTTAATGAAATGAGGAAAAGAGTTGAGGAGGAGAATCAACAGTATAGTCCTGTATAGAACTGGTTTAGAAGGTTAGAGAATAAAGTATTGAAAGTAGAGAAGGAGGATCATATGATAACTGCCAAAGAATGGAGACTACTGAAAGGTACTTGTAAGTGCCTAAGGAGTGTAGATCTATCAGAACCAATGACTAGAGTACTAGCAATTTGTCAAACTCTCCTAGAGTTGAACATTTACATTTCCTAGATATAAATCTAAAATGGTACTGCTGTATAACTATGGCATTAAGAGGCTAAATTTGGGCGTTTTTTCCTTTTACCCCCTTAAAAACATACTCAAGAACCATAATTAATTACTTAAATAGATATGTCGACTTTCAACAACTTTACCACTACTGTTTCCTTTTCTGATTTCAGTGCTGAGAATTGGGATGCACTTGTCAAAGATAGCATAAGCGTTAAGCATATGTCCTGGGATGAAACTGAGATATAAATGCTGCAAAATGCACATCAAAGAACTTCTCTCCTTCTCAAGAACTACATTGACCAGGTGCTCAATAGAGCAATCAACTATTATAATAGTGCCTTGACCACTGCATATAACAGGATTGCAACTTTGGAGGCAGAAGTTACCCATCTTTGGGAAGAGCTGACAAGGCTTCCTGGAGGAAACATCGCCTCTAAAACCAAGGTGCCAGAGCTACCAACATTTGCAGACTCTGAAAATAAGATGCATCTGCATGATTGGTTGAGCCAGATTGCTCTCTATTGTTTGGTATCTGGTATTATATCAGATAATCAGAAAATTATATGTGCCCTCACCCGTTTACATGCTCCTGCCAGCACATATATGAAATCATATTATGACAAGGTTCAGGCAGGATTAAGTGTTGGTTCTTGGAGTAACTTTGCCCAAGAACTCAAAAATATTTACAGACAATAAGATGACAAAAAGAGAGCAAAGAAGGAATTAACAGTGCTCTGGGTCAACAAGGACCTAGCAAGAAAGAACTTTGTCAAGTATGTAGAATGATACAGGACATTGGCAAGAATTGTCAACTATAGTGATGAAGTTCACATTGACAAAATGAAGGAGGTCATTCCTGATGAGCTGTGAAATGCGCTTGTCATCTATGAAATTATAAATCAGTCTCCAAAAACATAGGATGACTACCTCAAATTGTTGATGCAAGCATATAAGGCCTTATATCCAGATAAGGCCCAGGGCGCAATATTTGGTCCAGAGGCAATTGAAGAGAGGAGTGGAGGAAAGAAGGACCCAGATGCAATGGAAATAGATGAGATTTAGAGAAAGAAAGGAAAGAGCTTGTGTGTTATCAATGGACAATGAATGTCCTTAGTAATCACCCTAGGTGGATGTTCAAGAAGAACTCAATAGAGTTCTTTGTTGGATTGCAGCTCTACTTATACTACTACTACAGTGGCTATACCCTAGA
>Ga0153941_1001106_pt1 | contig 10973 bp, 7 predicted proteins | sample TSNJ025MetaG_FD_104733 | JGI IMG/M metagenome (GOLD analysis project Ga0153941, IMG submission 104733) | Attine ant fungus gardens microbial communities from New Jersey, USA - TSNJ025 MetaG | ecosystem: Host-associated > Fungi > Mycelium > Unclassified | place: USA: New Jersey, Brendan T. Byrne...
CCTACCACATGATCATTACCTATTGTTCTATATATAGGAGTGCTATTGTTCTTGAAATAGAGATAACCTAACCATCTTAGGGCAGTCCTTTGTTCTATTCAAGAACAGATAATAATCTATGGATAAAGATCAATTGTTATATACAAACATTGAGGATCTTGTATCTCCATAGGATCTTATTGTCTCAGGATCTATTTATGACCAAAAGAAGCATATTGAAGAGAGCTTCACGATGGTCATTGAAGCAAACAATTATGTTAAGCAGTTCCCAAGATAACAGCAATTTAGTGTCTGGTGACTTGATAATCACTGACTGATCTGCTGATAACTTGGTGAATACTGATTGCTTTGAGATGTTTTTGGTACTGTTTGAAAGGTCTTCTTAAGGGCTTTTGGTGGCCATTTAGATTGTTGAAATTGGTCAAGTATTCCTGGAGTTATGGTCCAAATGAAGTTTGTGACAAGCTCGATCACTGGTCTTTTTGGATAGTGGGCTCTAGCTATAAAGAGGACTTAGTAGTCAGTTAAGAACTACTAGTGGAGACTTGGTACCAAACCCAGGTATTGTGTTCAAGACTTGACTTAGCAATTGGATAGTATTGTTGAGTAGATTACCTGTACCTTTTTCTGATTAGTAGAAACCTTGTACTGGGGGTATATTGTTATCCATATATGTAGAGGAATAGCATCAACCCCTTAGAAATATAGTGTTTCAGATACTGGAGAGTTGGGCCCTAAAAATGGGAGTGTCCAAACATAGAAGTAGAAAAGGGGAGGAAAGCAAAAAAGGAGATGGCATATGTGGCCAGGCTACAAAAGATATAGCAAGAGAGGAGACTAGCATGTCCTATATAGGAAAAGATATGGGAGCACTGTGACAAGTGGAGTATGCCTCCAGAAGGTGCTCTCCTACTTGATAAAGGATAGATTATAGAGGAGGTAGTAGTAACCTATATAGATTGTAGAGAATGTAAGGATAAAGGAGTGCAAACCCATAAAAATCAAGGACAGGGTCCACTCCTTGAGAGACAAGTAAAAAACATGTAGTGTAACCTTTGCTAGAAAACATGGAATTGGAGAAATGGAGAAGCAAGGAAGGGAGAAATAACAAAGGTACAGTATATAGAATGTGAAAGAAAAAACACTATAGAAGGAAGAGTATTAGAATAAAAAAAAAGGAAGATCTTGTGTTCAGAATGTAAGACAGGAAAAAAGAAGCTATAGTAGAACTGGAGAGTGGTGGTCTACCCCATAGAGGGAAAAGCATAGTAGAGTGGCATATGGGCAGAGACTTCAAAAAGTATATGTTATGAGAGCTCTAAAATGAAAATAGTTTCCTGTGCAGTTGAATACTCGATCTAAAAATCTCAAATCATATAATGGGGTCAAGATATAAACAGCATGGAAACTTAGGTAATCAGATTATGTAACAAGGTCAGGTAGTCACAGAACATTCTGGAAGAACATGTGATTGTGAGCTAATAGTAGCATAGCTACTATAAAGTAGTATAAGTAATAGTCCAATCTAATGAAGAATCCTATCGAGTTCTTCTTGAATATCCACCTAGGGTGATCACTAAGGACATTCACTGTCTATCAGTAACAGTACAGCAAAGAAAAAGAATAAACAAAAGAACATCAGGAAAACATTCAAAATGTTGAGAGAAGTATAGTTGAATATTAGAGTAGAAAAAGTAGACACATATGAGGGTATGACAGTAAAGACACTCTTTAATAGTAGTGTAACAGAGATATTCATGGACAAGAAAATGGTAGCAAAACATGGATTTAAGCTACAGAAGCTAAATAGACCAGTAACAGTCAGGAATGTAAATGGAACAAACAACAGTGGAGGGGCTATTATACACCAAGTAGAAGTAAATGTATATTGCAAAAGCCATGTAGAAAGAATAAGAATGGATATATATTGGGGAGAACTAACATTATACTAGATATATCATGATTGCAAGTGCATAACCCTAAGATAAACTGGAAGACAGAAGAAGTCAAAATGATAAGATATCCACCAATCTATAGAAGAAAAATAGCAGTAAAAGAAGATATAGAAAAAAAGAAAAAAGTAGGGAGAAGGGTCAAAGCAATAGAAAAATTGGATAGAGACAAATGGAAAATGTTGATGAAAGAGAAATTTGATAATGAAGTCAAATTAGATAAAGAAAAAGTGAGAAAGATAGTACCACCAAGATTTCACATATGGCTTAAAGTGTTTGAGAAGGCAGAGTCAGAAAGAATACCAGTAAGAAAACCTTGGGACTATATAATAAATCTAAGAAAAGATTTTGTGCCAAGAAAAGAAAGGACATATTTAATATCAAGGGAAGAGAAAGAGAAAGTAAGAGAATTTGTAGAAAAACAATTGGAAAAAAGGTATATTAGACTTTCAAAGTCACTCCAAACTTCACTAGTATTCTTTGTAGGAAAAAAATATGAAAAGAAAAGAATGGTGTAGAATTATCAATACCTGAACAAAAAGACAGTCAAGAATAGCTATTCATTGCCATTGATTTTAGACTTAATCGATACTATAGATACAAAGAAAGTGTTTACAAAGATGAATCTGAGATGGGGGTACAATAATATACAAATAAAGAAAGGGGATGAATAGAAGGCTGTATTCACTATATATCTAAGAGTATATAAACCTACAGTTATGTTTTTTGGTTTTACAAACTTACTAGCAACTTTCCAGACAGTAATGAATAATATTCTTAGAGACTTAATTAATACTAGAGATATAGCAGCATTCATAGATAACATGTTAGTGAAGATAGAGGATGAGAATAAGCATAATGAAATAGTAGCAGAAGTATTAAAGAGAATGGAGGAGAATAATCTCTATATAAAGCTGGAAAAATGTGTTTGGAAAGTCAAAGAGATCAACTTCCTTGGACTGGTAATGGAAGCAAAAGGAGTGAAAATGCAGGAGAAGAAGGTAACAGGAGTTCTTGAATGGCCTAGACCTAAGACAGTCAAAGAAGTGCAGAAGTTTCTGGGGTTGGCAAACTATAACAGGCAATTTATAAAATATTTTGCTAAGTTAGCCAAACCATTGCACAAATTGGTCAGAAAAGATGAAAAATGGAACTAGGGAGAGGAATAGGAAGTAGCATTCAAGGAGTTAAAAAGAGTGTTCACAACAAAACCAGTACTAGTAGTATCTGACTTGAACAAGAAAATGAGAGTAGAAGTAGATATATTAGAATATACAACAGAAGGAGTATTATTGATGAAGTGTGAGAATGAAAAGTAAAGACCAGTAGTCTTTATCTCAAAATTATTAAACAAGACAAAAAGAAATTATAAAATCCATGATAAAGATGTTGGCAATAATTAGATGTCTAGAGAAGTAAAGGTATTTACTAAAAGGCACATAGACAAAATTTGAAATCTAGAGTGATCATAAAAATCTCAAGTATTTTATGAGTAGCCAGAAGTTGAATTGAAAACAAGCAAGATAGACATTGTATTTGTCTAGATTTGATTTTATACTAAAATATATACCAGGAAGCAGTATAGAAAGAGCTAACAACCTCAGCAGATGTCCAGACTAGCAAGTGGAAATAGAAAAAGATAACGAAGATAGAGTATTGGTAAAAAAGGAATAGCTAGAGGTTAGAGTAACAGAGGTGACAGAAGTAGTAATCAAAGAGGTAGACCTGTTGGAAAAGATTAGAAAATCAGGGGTAAAAGATAATGAGATTGTAAAAGCTATAGGAGAAATGAAATAAGCAGATGTTAAAATACTAAAAGATAAAAAGTAGTGAGAAGAAGATGGATTGATGTTAAAGAATAAAAAGGTATATGTCTCAAAAAATGAGAAATTAAGAGCAGAGGTAATCTAGTTATATCATGGTATACCAGTAAAAGAACATAAAGGATAGTGAAAGATAACCAAGTTAGTGATAAGGAACTTTTGGTAGCCTGGAGTCACTAAGAAAGTCAAGAAATATATAAAAGAATATAATATATATCAAAGGAATAAAAATTGTACAGAGACATCTACAGGAAAGCTTATACCTAATGCAGTACCAAAAAAGCCTTGGAGTCATATTATAGCAGATTTTATTATGAAATTACTACTAGCACAGAGTTATGACAGCATTCTAGTAGTATATAATAGGATAATAAAAATAGCACACTTTGTGCTAACTATAGAAAAAACTTCAGCAGAAGAAATAGCAAGATTATTCCAGGATAACATCTAGAAGCTACACAGCTTGCCAGAAAGTATTATTATGAATAGAGGAGTACAGTTCACAGCAGGGATGATAAAGGAATTGAATTTAATATTGGGAATTGATACAAAGTTATCAACAGTCTATTATCCACAAATAGATGTATCACAAATAGCCACTTACTGATTTGTGAGTTGATAATTTAATAATCAAAAGGCTCAAAAAAGCAAAGTTTAGATAGTAGCAAAAGATGTTATTAAGTCTGAGGTTTATTCTTAGACATACAGTCCTTAAATATATGATTGTGGTGGTCTGTACACTAGGATAGCCTACTACATGATCACTATCTATTGTTCTACATATAGGAGTGCTATTGTTCTTGAAATAGAGATAACCTAACTGTTTTAGAGCAGTCCTTTGTTCTATTCAAGAACAGATAATAATCTATGGGTAAAGATTAGTATTATGTGCAAACATTGAGGACCTTACATCTCCATGGAATCTTATTGCCTTGGGATCTATTTATGGCCAAAAGAAGTACATTGAAGAGAGCTTTATGATGTTAGTTGAAGCAAATGATTATGTTAAGTAGTTCCTGAGATATCAGCAATTTAATATCTAGTAACTTGATGATCACTGACTGATCTGCTGATAATTTGGTGAATACTGATTGCCTTGAGACGTTTTTGGTATCATTTGAAAGGTCTTCTGAAGGGCTTTTGGTGGCTATTTAGATTGTCAAAATTGGTCAAGTATTTCTAGAGTTATAGTCTGAATGAAGTTTGTAACACTAAGGATATTCATTGACTATAAATAGGAGCAATGGCTGGACTGGTTAGCAACAGCAAAGTATGTATATAATAATCAAGTATAGACTAGTACAAAAGTATTACTGTTCAAAGCAAACATTTGACAAGATCTGTGTATGGAATTTAAAATAAAAAAGAAGGGAAAGTTTGAAAAGACAAAAGAATTTGCAATAAGAATGAAGAAAGTTTATAAGAAGACAGAAGTAGTATTGAAAAAGATTTAAAAGGAGATGAAAAAGTATGCAAATAAGCAAAGAAGTGAAATAGAAGAATATTGAGTAGAAAACTGGGTGCTTTTGAGCATAAAAGATATGAAGTACCAAATACAAGGAAGAAGATTGGAAAAACTGATAAAGAGATTTGTCAAACCTTATCAAGTAAAAAAAATAATTTTGACAAATGTAATAGAACTAGATTTGCCAAGTATAGTAAAGATATATCTAGTAGTCAATGTCAGTAGAGTACATAGATACAAAGATTAAGTAGAGGGCCAGAGAAAAGAACAGCCATCACTAGTGATAATCAATGGAAAAGAAAAGTATGAAGTAGAGAAGATATTGAACAAGTAAAAGTTTAGAGTAAAAGACAGATATCTAGTGCAATAAAAAGGGTATATAGTAGAGGAAGATACTTGGAAACTAAAAGAAAACTTGGGGAATACACAAGATCTAGTAGATAAATTTAAAGAAGAATATGAAGAAAATGTCAGACAAGCAAAGAAAAAAAATAGCAAAGAAGACTATAACAGAGAACTGCTAGGAAGATATACAGCAAAGATATTATATAAATAGAATGACAAGAGGTTTGATAAGGAATACTGGGAAAGAATAGAAAGAAATTGGAAATAATAGAAGAAAGAAAAAACAAAAGAACAAAGAACTTTGAAAATAATCCAAGAAAAAGATAAAGAAAAGAAAGAAGAAAATGAGCAAGAATTTGAAAGAGAAAGGATAGAAGAATGGAATAAAGATGAAATAGGCAATTTACAGAACCCATATAACAAACTATAAAGTCCTTAGAATGAGGACCTTTAAGAGGAAAGTACTATTATAAGTTGTCTTGACTATGATAAAAAGGCTATAAATAGAACAGACATAGACTGGAGTCAAACTGGTAGCTAATGGATAGCTGTAGTTTAAACAAGAACAAATAGTATACTTGTATATATAGTAGACTGCAATCAAGTAAGAACCCTATCAAGTTCTCTTCTAACTCTGAAAAGCTATCTTGAATTAACCTCTAACTTAAGGTTCTTGAGTCAGTTGCTGATACTTTAGTAGTATATATATTATAGAGTATACCTCCAGAAGCCTTATTCTAAACTCTAAGGATTCTCCTGAAGATAAGTTGTAATATACTTAGAAGTTGTAATATAACTAAGGATTCTTCTGGAGCCCACTCTGCTCTAGTCACTCTTATATATATCTCTTAAACTTCTTACTCCTGAATTACCACTTCTTCAAACAATATTCCACTACTCCAAAATATACAACTACATATATGACAGAAGATTGAGGCATAGTACACAAGCTAAGACCAAGGTTGTTCTACTTCTATATTATTATTATATTCCCTCCAGACCAGTTGTAAAACTATAGGACTGGAAAGTAATATCTCTTATTTTACTCAGTAGCATGTTCTACTCTTTGACTCTACTCATTGTATTACTTTCTGGAACCCAGAGTACACATTGATAGTTTATTTATAGTAATTCACAGTATATTCTAGCCTTTCCATGCTACTATCTCTACCTTCCTAACAAGTTAGTGGTATTGTTTTTTTTGTATATCCTACTCAGTCCAGAGAGCAATTGGTAGAGATAACTTGAATAACCTTTGGCAAAATAGCAGGCTAGAAAAGCCTAACTAGCTATCTACTCAGACTGTATTACATCTGTAAAATTTGGTATTGGGAGTATAGATGAGAGCTTGGTTGAAATTAATAAGACCGATAAGTGGTATACTGCCTACACTTACTAATGAACTTGTTATAGTATATAAAGACTAGCATCTTAGAAGCATCATGCTAGACAAGATCTAGATCAATTTTACAATTATTTTGACTATTTTTACATTACAGATAAGCTATGCTTTACTTTTTAATTTTTTTCTAATATCTCTATTTCCACAAACCCTTTATCATATAATTAAGAACTATCATTGCCTTTTTCACTTTGCTTGTTATAGTAAAATTCTCTTTTGCCCCTTTTATCATGAAAGGACATGTAGTCTTGATGTTTAAAGTATTCAGAAATATGTAATCTCCAGGGTAGAATACTGGAGCAGGGGTTCTTTTCTAATTATAATACTAGATCATATCCTCTTATACTTTTTAGATTGTGGATTTTGCTTTCTCAACTACTAACTTCATCTGTTCCATAAATTTGTTGACAGTTGCTAGTCTAAAAAGATATTGTTTTGGCTCAAAGCCTATATATAAGATTCTGTGTTGAGTAAGAACAGAGTCTGTTAGATTGTAGTGCAGATGTAGTTGTTATGCTGGAACTCTGCTAAAGACAGGAGATTATACTAGTTGTTGTCTTGTTATTTATTCATAAATATCTGAAGGTATTGGTTCAGCTCTTGGTTGGCTCTTTCTGTTTATTTATCTATTTAAGGATGCCAGGCTATAGAGGCAACTAACCATATTCCCAACAATCTATAGAGCTCTTTAGTAAATAGGACTACAAACTGTAGCCTTCAATTGTAAACTTATATAACTCAAGTCAAGTTGACTCAGCAGCTAAGTCTTTGAGGATTACAAAATGAACTCAATGGAGTTCTTGATCAATTGTGCTAGCTACTTATACAAGTATGCTATTTGCTCTCATTTATATTAATAGTATTCTATAACTAGTCAAGAGGCTACCAGTTCAATTCTCTTGTCTACTATTCTATAAATACATATCCTTGGTCATAGTTGAGGCAACTCATAACAAAACTATACACTGGAGAAAACTATAGAGTTTCTAAATATAATAAAGGAACAATCTTGCTACTTCTTCTATGGTAACTATTGTATAAGTTAGAATAAAGTGAGCTTCTTTGGATACTGAATTCACCACTGTCATAACTGCATTGTATCTAAAGGACTCAGTATAGAGGACTAAAGTATATTATAGGGTTTCTTTTGTATACAAATAATAAAGTTTGGCTACTTGTAGGCAGCAGTAAATAAAATATAAAAATATAAATTGTAAGAGGACAACAGTTATCCTAGGATAGGGCTTAGCTAAGTGTCTGATTTATAATCTATCTAGTAGATTTTATCTTATGATACTATCATACTGGACAGCCTTTTTAGGCAATATTTATGGTATTATTCACTTTTACTACACAATAAAACAGCTCAAGAGATAAGTTTGGCCTTCTATAGACAATCTCTAGAAGTCCAGTCATGAACTTGGATCTAATGCTTGAGTAGTAGAATAGTGGCTGCAACTACCACTATATAAATCTCATAGGCCTTATTTGTAAGAAAAACACTCAGAGATGATTACTTAATAAGCTAGGAGAAGATCCCAGAAGCTAGTGTAATATTTGAGTAAAGATAAATCTACCTATACAAGCTATTATATATACTACAACAGATGGTCTGTGCACAGTCACATGAACACTAACCAATAATACCACAATGTCCTTATATAGTTAAATAAACATTACTATGATAATATAAAACAGAAGAAGTACAGGAGAAAGTAGGAATATAATATAAAATATATACTTAGCCCATAGATACTGAGCTTATATAATAACTAAGTATGTCCCTAGGGTATCCCCTTATATTATTGTCATGAGTTGCCTTGACTATGACAAGAAGCTATAAATAGAACAGACATAGACTGGAGTTAAACTGGTAGCTAATAGATAGCTTATAGTTTAAATAAGAACAAATAGTATACTTATATATATAGTAGACTACAATTGAGCAAGAACTCTATTGAGTTCTTTTCTAATCCTAAAGAACTACCTTGAGTTAAACCCTAGCTTAAGGTTTCTAAGTTAGTTGCTAACAAAAGAACTTGATACCATACTCTAGGTACTATTTGCTTTAAACCATATCTAAAACTTTACTCTTTTATTATCCTCAATTGGTGATCAGTTTGATCACTAATCTTTTTGGATAGCAGGCTCTAGCTATAAAGAGAACTTGGTAGTCAGTTAGGAACTGCCAGTAGAAACTTGGTACTAAACCCAGATATTGTGTTCAAGATCTGATCTAGTAACTGGATAATATTGCTTTATAGATTACTTGTACTACTTTCAATTGTTAGAACCTTGTGCTAAGGTTATATTATTATTCATATATACAGAGAAATAGCACTAATCTCTTAAGAAGGTGCTAGTAGAGTAAAGATCTCTTTCTTGGAGTGATTATTTACCATTCAATTAGGACAGTAGTCAATAAGGAAGTAAGTGTTTGGTTGAATAAAGATCTTGTGCTCTAACAAACATAATTGTAATTAGTGAGATCCAAAAATTCTATCCTACTTCAAGAGGCATAACATTATGTCTCTTGAACAATATAACCAACTTATAAGTGATATGCTCAATCAATGGCAGACCCTTACTAAATTAAGAGCTAAACTAAAGAAAAGAAAAGGAAAAAAGTATTTTGGTTACAAAGGGTTTGGGCACCTGGTCTATAACTACAGCAACCAGAAGAAGATAGAAAAGAGGAAGCCTACTCTCTATAATAAGTTTGAAGTACTGGTGAGCAGAATAATGAGATATGGTATAAGAGAAGAAGTAAAAGTGAAGAGGCAAGAGAAAGAGAAGCTGTAATGTTTTAGGTATTGGGAGATAGAGCACTTTAAGTGGGAGTGTCCAATGACAGTGATAGAAAAGGAGAGATAAAGAGAAGAAGAGGTAGCATATATGGCTAGACCACAAAAGGCACAGCAAAAGAGGAGGCTAGCACATTCTATATTGGAAAAGGCATAGAAGTACTGTGATGAGTGGAGTATACCCTTAGAAAGTACTCTCCTAATTGATAGAGAATGTAAGGGGACTCTACCAATGCTATTCCTAGAACACTAGACCAACTTCCTAGAGCAACCCTATACCTAATTAAATATTACTATGTAATATTTAATTGCCTTAGTCCGACTTAGTGACTCCTGATCTTGCTGAATAGGACTATAGAATCAAACACATAACTGTAGCAGTATATATATTATAAAGTATACCCCCAGGAGCCTTATCCTAAACTCTAAGGATTCTCCTAGAGATAAGTTATAATATACTTAGAAACTATAATATTACTAAGGATTCTCCTGGAGTCTACTCTATTCCAGTTGCTCTTACAGCAGTTTAGGATCTTCCAATAGAGTCTTGGAAGAATGTAGTGAACAACCTTCTCTAGGATACTCTTTTCTACTCTTATCCAACCCTCCAAAACTACTTTACTCTGTGCAAATATTGTATATGGATACATTCCAGACTGTGGCTGACATTCTAGCCTATCTGCAACATTACTTACAAGAAGTTACCAAGTGATAAAACAACTTAGAAAATAACATTAATAATGTTTTCTTCACCCTAACTGCTCAACTCTAATAGCTCATACAGTTGATCTTAAACCCTTGGTCTCTGGCTCCAGCTATACCTCTCTTTCTAGTGCATATACCACTACCCTCCCTCTAGCAGACACAAGGTCAAAAGGTCATTCAAAACTCTTGTTCTCTTCTGACTTTCATGGAAAGTAAAACTCTAGTTGGACCTTTCTTAACTTCTGTATTTTGTATATACGACTGGCTCTAGAGCAATTCAGCTGCAAAGAAGAAAAAGTCCTATAGGCACTAACATTCTTCAAGAGAGGTTAGGCCACCAAGTAGTCTGAGAACCTCTTTAGATAAGAATTGGATACTGGTACCTTCCCTATCTAAACCTGGACTAACTTTAATTAGCATTTCTATATTCAGTTTTTTCCAGTAAATGTGAAAGTAAATGCAATAAACACCTTGGAG
>Ga0153941_1001108_pt1 | contig 10965 bp, 11 predicted proteins | sample TSNJ025MetaG_FD_104733 | JGI IMG/M metagenome (GOLD analysis project Ga0153941, IMG submission 104733) | Attine ant fungus gardens microbial communities from New Jersey, USA - TSNJ025 MetaG | ecosystem: Host-associated > Fungi > Mycelium > Unclassified | place: USA: New Jersey, Brendan T. Byrne...
CACTTTATCTGTATACCATTATACCACATATGTGCGATATAGTCAACATATAATACCGCAATAACGTCTTTTTGGCATTTGCTATTTACTCTAGTTTTCGGACAGTCTGCACCAGTATACTAAACAGCAGTATAAGGTTAAACTGTTACACTCAATTTATCTTTTGCTGTAAAATATGATGTTGTATTTTACAGCAAAACCCGGTATACTATAAGTATAAAAAAGGAAGGATGAATGCATATGCCAAACATTAAGCCAATATCCGATTTAAGAAATTATAGCGAAGTATTACGAGATGTATCTACCGGTGCGCCTGTATTTTTAACAAAGAATGGTCGCGGAAGATATGCCATCATTGATATTAAGGATTATGAAAATAATAGAGCTACCCTTGCATTGATGGATGAACTTGCAAGAGGAAAGAAATCCGGAGAGGAAAAGGGATGGCTTTCATCTGAAGATGTAAGCGCACATTTCAGGTCAAAAATGAATGCATAATATGATTCACTACTCACCAGAATCCCTTCAGGATTTAGATGATATATGGGAATATATTGTCATGGAGCTGGGAAATCCTGATGCCGCTATGAATGTTGTTAACAATATCATGGATATGATTGATAAGTTAAAAGAATTTTCAGAGATGGGTGCCAGGTTATCCTTAACTGTGGGTATTGAAAATGACTATCGTTTTTTAGTGTGTGGCAATTATTTGATATTTTACCGCATTAACAGCCAAGATGTATACATTGATCGTGTTTTATATAATAAAAGAGATTATACGAGTATTTTATTTGATGCCCATTCTCCACTTTAGGGAAGTATTAAATAATGCAAAGAGTTGATAGAGAAACGGATACCTCATCATTATGGGGTATCCGTTTTGTTAGAATAAAAAAGGTATTTCTAATCATACATTTTACTGGTCATTTTTGATATTCCGCCAGTAATGCTAACAATTTAAAATCATTTGTTTCCGAGGTTCAGTTTGATCTTTATTCATAGCATCGTTGTTGCTTTCTACATATGATTGCATCATTGACCACCTTCCTATTTTTCGGCTTTTATCCGCAGCATATTCCAGGAATGTTCCTTTAATACCATTGCAATCCTGCCGTCTGTTATATCAGGAAGCGGCTTTTCTTTCGGTATTACACAAAATTCATCTTCAAAGGTATTCTTGGCATAGGGATCCTTATGATAGAATTCCTGGCAGGCTATTCCTTCTAATTTACCGAAGGAACGCAGATCTATTGCCAGTTCCGCCTCTTCTTCCAAATCACAGTTTACTGCAAATATTGCTATCTCACCTGTTTCATCATCATAAGTAGCTGATACCACTACTGTTTCCTGTTCGCCATGATGATCCGTCATTTTCCCGGGAAGATTTGATATTCCTTTGAGAGAAACACCTTTTCCATAATGTGCCACATCCCTGAACGGATAGTAAGTGGATTGACGGATTGTTCTTCCTGCCGGATCAGTGGTAATCATTCCGCCTTCATTCACCAATAATGATTGGCAGGCTATTTTTACTCTGTCGGCATTGTTCAGAAAGGTACATAATATGCCGCCGTAAATTATAGCATCCAATTGTTTGAAACTGGCAAATCCATATTCCTGTTCCACTCCTCCCGGTACCGCACCGGTATCAGTTATTACACCCCATTCATCAAAAGAAATATGTATGGTTTTTTCTGCCCTTCTTTTTCCTTTTACAAAATCACATGCATGAATAACAGTATCCAGAAAAACCTGAAGGTCTTTAAAGAAAAATGGTATATCAGTCACATTGTCATACATTTTATAGGCAAGCTGCTTTTGGGGATTGTAGTTAAAATAACGATGCAGAGAAATATAATCAATGTAATCATACGCTTCTTCCAATACAACTCTATCCCAATCACCAAAAGACACATGGTTTATTTCATTGGTACAGCTGCCGCAGGCAATTGTTTCCGTATCAGGATCCATCCACTTGACAATCTTTCCAGCTTCTTTACAAATACGGGCATACTCCTCTGCCGTATGCATCATAATCTGCCATTCACCGTCCATCTCATTTCCAAGATACCAGGTCTTGATGTTATGGGGTTCCCTGACACCATGGGATATCCGAAGGTCACTGAAAAAAGTGCCTTCTCTGGTATTACAATAATCAACAAGCTCACCTGCATCTTTGGGTGTGCCGGTACCCAGATTTGCTGTCATTAAAAGCTCTATATCCAAATCTTTCATATATGCAGCAAATTCATTGGTACCGACTTCGTTTGTTTCTATGGTATTCCAGGCCATGTCCTTTTTCCTGGGTCTGTTTTCTTTGGGACCGACACCATCCTTCCAATCATATCCTGAGACAAAGTTTCCACCCGGATAGCGTATTGCTGTCACACCCAATTCTCTGATCAGTTCTTTCACATCCTCACGGAATCCATGTTTGTCGGCTGTTGTGTGATCAGGCTCATAAACACCTTTATAGAGACACCTTCCCAGATGCTCTACAAAAGAACCATATAAGCGTTTGTCCACTTTACCAACTGTAAAATTTTTATCATATAACACGGTTGCCTTTTTCATATATCATCATCCTTTCAATCCACTGGTTGCCTGACCCTGTACAAAATATTTTTGACCAAAAATGTATAAAAGCAGCATTGGAATCAATGAAATGGCAGCTCCTGCAAACGCTGCTCCATATTCAATTGTCCGGGCACCCACAAATAATGCAAGTCCATTGGACAATGTCCGCATCTTGGAGTTGGAAGTAATAATCAGCGGCCATAGTAAATCATTCCAGCTCTCATTCACGCGTAAAATAACCATAGTAACAAGCGCAGGCTTAATCAACGGCATCATAATCTTTAAGTAAATACCAAATTCGCTTAGTCCATCTATCCTGGCGGCTTCCTCTAATTCCTTCGGCAATCCCGCAAATGCGGATCGCATCATAAATATCCAGTATGCTGCCGCAATCCTGGGAATGATCAGACCTGCATAAGTATTATACATACCCATCATATGTATTTCCAGAAACAACGGAATCATAATTACCTGAAAGGGAATCATCATGGTTGCCAGAAAAATCAGGAATATAATATTTTTCCCTTTAAAATCATATCTTGCAAAAGCATATCCTGCAAGCGTATTAACAAGCAAAGAAGGAATAGTGGTTCCAAGGGAATAAAAAACTGAATTCTTCAAATAGGCAAATATATCAATTCTCTGCATACATTTCACAAAGTTCTTCAGGGTAAAGCTCGCCGGGAACAATGTGGGCGGATAACTAATGATTTCACTATCCGGTTTAAAAGCACTGAAAAACATCCAGATAATTGGCAAAAGCATTATAAATGCCATGAATATCATGACTATCGTTATCGGAACCATAACCAGCTTCTGTCGGGTCTTCGATCTTATCATTGCCGCTCCCCTTTCTAATTCTCTGTCTTAACCATAATCATATATTGGATTAAGGTGATTACCATAATAATCAGGAATAAGAATTCAGACATGGCTGTTGCATATCCCATCCGATTTCCTACATCAAATGCCCGATTATAAACATAAGTTACCAATGTTTCCGTTGAATAATTCGGCCCGCCGTCAGTCAGTGTAAATATCAAATCAAACACCTGCAGCGAACCAATGATTCGGGTCATTAACAAAAACCAAAAAGAAGGCATAATGGAGGGCAGTGTAATGGAAAAAAACTGACGGATTTTCCCGGCGCCGTCTATTTCTGCAGCTTCATAGTAATCTACAGGTACATTTTGCATGGCTGAAACCAGTATAATTGTGGATATACCAAATGTCCTCCATACCGATACAAAAATAACCACCCCCAGAGCCAGTCCTTCTGTGTTTAAGAAATTTACTTTGCCAAATCCTAAAAGTCTTATCCAATAGGTAATCAGTCCCACATTGGAATGCATGATAATTTGCCACATAATACCTATTGCAGTAGCGGAGCATACAATTGGTATAAAATAGATACTTCTGAGAATTTTATTTTTCTTCGTGTTTTTAGTCAGAAGTGCAGATAAAGCCAACCCCAACACCATCTGTATGGGCACTTCCAAAACAGTATATTTAAGCGTTATCCATAAACTGTTAAGAAAGCGTTTATCTGATAAAGCTTCTTTGAAATTATCAAGTCCAACGAACTTTGCACTGGAGAATGAAATATTCATTTCCAATGTACTGATAACGAAAGAAGAGAAAAGCGGCAGTACATTAAAAACAATAATCAGTATGGCTGCTGGAGCTATAAACAGGTAAGCTGCATGCTTAGGTTTATTCCAATAAGATTTGATACTGTTCAATCTATTCAAGATATTTCCTCCTCTATAAATCTGCTTCCTGCTGCGAGTCTGGCTGTTGATAGAAAAGGAGACCGGCAGTCTCCGGTCTTCCTTTCCTCTATTCAGCTGTACTTACTGCACTAAGGCATCCTCACCCGCATACTGCTTAACAAGTTTTTCAGCGTCTGCCTGTGCCTGTGCCAATGCATCATCAATGGACGAGCCATATATAATAGCCTGAGCCGTGTCACCAACAATAGTTACCACTTCACCCCATCCGGAGAAGTCGGGGGATGTTACAATCCATATGGATTCTTTACTGTTATCATCCAGATTGAGCGCTGTCAGTCTCTCATTTGCCTGATAGGCAGCAGAGTCTGATGTAGGTATATATACAGTTGGGAAACCAAGTTCAAGGGACCATGCAGAACCGGCTGTATCGCCTATATTATCGCCTTCATTTCCGGTATACCACCACTGAATAAATCTTTCACATGCCAGCTTTTCTTCTTCCGATGCACTGCTGGTGATAAAGAAACCAGCTACATCACCAAGGGGCTCCTGACCAAATATTTTACACATGCCATAATCAATACCAGATTCTGTTGCTCCCGGGGCAAGCCACGGACCATTTACCATAATTCCAATCTGTCCGGCTCTGAACATGGAATCAATTTCATTTTCCTTGGGATTATCCTCATTATCATAGAGAGCCTTCTCCCATTCGAAAAATTCCTTATATCCCTTATTATCGGCAAAATTCACATTAAATGTGCCGTCACCTAATGATGTAACTGCTGTACCGCCTAACTGCTGCATCAGGCACATCTGATGATTGCCATAGGACATAAATAAACCGGAGCCATATACATTTTTATCGTGATTGGTGATTTTGGCTGCCATTTCGGTCCATTCATCAAAGTTTGCGGGCGGTGCTTCCGGATCCAAACCTGCCTCTCTGAATAAATCTTTATTCCAATATATGTAATATACGGAATTCTGGAAAGGAATTCCATATAAGTTGGAATCTATGTAGCAGGGATCCAGGGAGTTGACATTAAAGTCGTCAGCCTTCAGTGAGGTATTCTCCCAAATATCATCAATTGGAAGTAAATACTCCTGATATCTGAATCGATCTCCTGCTCCCAGCAGAACTAATGGAGCTGCTGCTCCGGTAGGGAGTCCTGTCGTAAGTTTTTCTACAAAAGAAGAACTAATATCCATATTGATGGTAATTCCCCATGGATTCTCCTTATTAAACCTTGCTACCTGTGCAACTAATGTATCCCCGTCCGATCCGGTCCAGGAATTCCAGAAATCAATTGTAATCGGTGCACTTGATTCTGCCATATCGCTTTCGGCTTTCTGACCTGAATCTGCTTCATTACTGCTTGGGGCTGATGATGTTGTGTCTGCCGGAGTGTCTGCATTACTCCCACACCCTGCCATAGTACCAATTGTCAATACTGTTGACATCAATACTGCTAACCATTTCTTTGTCATATAGTCTCCTCCTTATTGAATGGTCACGTGTACATTTTGAGCGGCAATTACATACAAATCAATCTGTCAGGATTATATATGTTTTGCCTTAATAGGTTTTGTCTTAAATATGTAAGTTCGATTTGCTTTGTTAATTATGTCTTGTTATATTATTTGTACACGTGTACATTATTATTGTAATATGTATTATATACCATGGCGATAATAAGGTCAATACTTTTTTTGGTTATCACGTATAATATTTTATTTTATCCGAGAAAATTATAAGGTATTTTGCCGATGCCGGAACAACTATGTTATATAATTACAGAGTTTGCCCCCCTACAATCTGTATCGGTATTTGAATCTGGTTTGGAGTATCCTCCCCCCGTATCATCCTGATCAGCATGTCAGCAGCCTGATATCCCATTTCTTCCACATGATTATCTACTGTAGTCAGACTGGGTAAAATATTCTGAAAAATCTCTATACAGTCATATCCCATAATTCCATAATCATATGCTGCCCTGTATCCATTTTTATACATATCAGTCATGACCTGCTCCGCATAGTAATCCCCTGAGCATAAAAAAGCCGGCTTCTCTTTCCCAACTGTTTTCATGTAATCATTCACTTGTTTCAGATAATCCCCTCCTTCTATTACCTGATATTGGCACCCGGATTGACCGGCAGCTTCCTCAAAACCCGTCTTTCTCTGCACATGTCCATAATTCGGTAACCCGTCTGCATCATTTAACGGCGGTACTACAAATACTATATTTTTATATCCTTTTTGCAAGATATATCTGGTTGCGGCTCTTCCTGCTTCCTCTTCATCAACCCCTACTGTTTTGCTTTCATTAAAAATGCTGTGGCCTAGTATCACATATGGTATCTGCAAAGATTTAAGCCATAATTCAAACTCTTTATTTTGATTTACAGGATTGAGAATCAACCCATCCACTCTGTGATTGGTTAATGTCTGAATTAGTTTCTTTTCTGTCATTTTACAATTTTCATGCAAAGTAATATTGAGCAGGTAATTCTCTTTCTTGATTCTTTTTTCCATAGCATCAATCATCAGTGGAAAATACTGGTTTTTTAAATCAACAACGATAACTCCGATCGTCATAGTGCTTCCCTTAACCAGGCTTCTGGCAACCAAATCCGGCTGATATCCCAGCTTCTGAACCGTATCTAGAATATTCTGTTTTGTTTCCGGTTTGATACTGCCTGTATTATGCAGCGCACGCGAAACTGTAGCTCTGGATACCCCGCATATTCTTGCTATATCTTTTGTTGTAACAGCCATATTTTATCCTTCTTCCTGAATATATAAATATTTTCCATTATATTTAGAAATATCATCCACTGCTTCCTCAAAATTAGCTTATGCGCAGCCATAACAATGTTTGAGTCGCGGTTCGGATAGAATAATCTTATCCAACAATTTTATAATAAGTTCTGCTTTTAATACTTGGCTTTCCGGGTCATACCACAGGTTGTTGCATTCTTCAGGATCATTTTTTAAATCAAAAAGCTCACCGTAATCTCTTTCACTATAAACTGTAATCTTGTATTGCCTGGTGACAAGAGTACGAAGAAAAACACCACGGATATCATCATCATTTTCAATAAGGATACTGTCTTGAATGGTGTTTTGCTCTCCGCTGAGGATGCTTGATAAAGACTTTCCGGGTAGGCGGGAGACCCCTTTATACATTTCGTCTTCCGGTTTTACACCCTGCCATTCCTTTAAAGGAGAATCAGGATAAGCTGCTCCTGTTAAATCTAAAATAGTCGGCATAAAATCGACAATAGAAACTAATGCATCAGATTGCACTCCTTTTTTTCGACTTTGAGGAACACTTATGATCATAGGGATTTTTAGAAGCCCTTCATAATGAAAAGGTCCTTTGCAAAACAGACCGTGATCCCCCATCAATTCTCCATGATCAGCAAGGAATACTACAATTGTATTCTCTAATTTGCCGCTTTTCTTTAAATGAGCCATGACCTGGCCGATACTATCATCTACGCTTTTAACAAGTCCCCAAGCCAAAGCTTTTGTCTCTTGAATCTGTTCAAAAGTCAAATTCGTAGGACCGCCGCCAGCGCTATCAATACCCTTTTGGGTGTAATATTCCATATGATAAAGCTCATTCATTTTTACCCGGTCGTCATCCCAGGCTATTGGCCCGGAAATATCTTCCGGTGAAAACATTTCATTATATGGAGCTGGCGGTCCAAACGGGAAGTGGGGATCCGGGAAAGAACACCACATGAAGAAAGGCTGATCATCGCAACTCTTCATTTCCTCTATTGTCAAATCTGAGATCCATTGATTGTAGTAAACCTCATGGGGAACGGTAGAATAATAATTTTCATAGGGACGTAAAGAAGGCTTACTGGTTTCCCGATAAATCAACTTTTGGTATGCGTCGGGATGCTTTTCCTCTAACCAATTCAAATACTCGCCAAAACAGTATCCGCCGTGGCCACCCAAAAAATGGGTAACATCCAGACCAAAATAATTGTCAGGGAGCTTTCTTCGTAATTTCCGATTCCAGACGGTTTCGCATTCCGGCAAGACATCGGGATCGTACTCTTCAATATTAGGGCTTTTTTCAGGGGTTAAGTGCCATGGACGCAGGTGAATTTTACCGACAGAAATTGTTTTATAACCATTATCGTGGAGAATTTGCGGTAAAGTGGGATAAATATCGTCCATATCAATCCCATTTGTTCTTAGACCATGGGCACTGGCGTGGAGTCCATTCCACATTGTCGCGCGGGATGGCATACAAAGGGGCGTATTACAATATGCTCGGGTAAAAGTTGTACCTCGCGCAGCAATGGCATCAATATTCGGCGTTTGAAGTTGTTGATTACCCATACAGGAAAGCCAATCGGCACGATGCTGGTCAGTTACAAATACAAGTACGTTAGGTTTTATATCCAACTTATTCCATCCTTTCAATGCATAGATTTTTTATCTTTTACAGAAACAGGACCCAGACATCATTCCACTCAATTGGATCGGGCATTTCTTCTGGCGAGAACATTTCGCAGACTTTCCTTCCAGACCATTTCACATTCAGGGAGTAAATCCGGAATACCAGAATCTCTCATTTAAATAATATAACAGAATACATAATTTTGGTCAACAAATAAATGGGCAGGGGATAAAACTGCACCAACCACGAAAGATTGGTGCAGTGTCATACTATATATGCTGAATATATAATAATTGATTAAAAGATTGAATTTTAAAATCCGCTTTTTCATACCCTGAGGCATCTCCAATGCCCACTGTAGTCATCCCCGCTGCCTTTGCTGCATCAATACCGGCGCAGGCATCCTCCACAACGATACAGTCTTCAGGTGATTCCTTTAAAAATCCTGCCGCTTTCAAAAACACTTCCGGATGGGGTTTTGAAAACGAAATATTGGTGCCGTCGGAAATTGCATCAAACCAGTCCAGTAACGCAGCCTTTTCCAAAATATACCTTGCATTCTTACTGGAAGATCCTATTGCCAGCTTATACCCTTTTTCTCTTAATGATTTTAATGTTTCCCTGATTTCCTCCGTTACCTCTGCAGGTCTGATATTCTCTAAAAACTTTTTATAGTATTCATTTTTTTCTTCTGCCAATAATTGCTTCTCGTTCTCCAAATATTCCTTCCCGGCATTTTCTAAAATGATTTGAAGGCTTTCCATACGGCTTACACCACGCAGCCTGTTATTTATCTTTTCATCAAAGAATATTCCAAGGCGATCTGCAACTTTCTTCCAGGCTTGATAATGGTATTGGTCAGTAAATACAATCACCCCGTCCAAATCAAATATAAAAGCTTTTTTTCTCACGCTCTTTTACCTCTTCCAATTGTATCATTATGCTATTAAAATGTTAGTTCCAGAAGAACGACATGCAGCCCGGCGGCTTACGAAACCTTCTAACTAAGGAACTGACGGAAAATGTATGAGTTATTTATTGGCAGTTCCTAAGCACGATATCAAGAATGGTTACGCTTTCCGGCTCTGCCAAAAACACCACAACCTGTTCCTCTGACATATTAACATCCAAATCCTCATATACTAACTGCGCTGCTTGATTAATTACTTCCAGTTGCTCCTTTGTCAGATATTCAGAACTTCCCATATTTGCCCATGTCTGCTTCGGGTTACAGTGATATTCATCAATAACCGCCTTACGCATACTTTCAACTGACCCTTTCAAAATTAATGAGATTTCTTCCGTTTTTATATTTCTGCGTACAATATCATGATTATATGCCATCACAATAACTCTCTTCCCATCTGTTAATGCAAATACCTCTGCCGTCTCATGACTTCCGGCCACTTCCAGACGCTTATCTCCTGCTTCATGCAATACCGAGAAAATATGATATACCGGTTTTGGAATCCCATGCTTATTTAATAATCCAAAGGCATCTGCAAATGGTCTTGCAATCAGTCCCATTTATTGAAATTAGCAAAGTACATGAGGGCAGTCAGATTCATTTTTGCATCTGGGATACCGGCAACGGTTATTCAGAGAAAGTTCTTGCCAGGCTGCAGACACAGAATATGCTCAGCCAGTCAGATGGACATAATATAGGTACAAAAAACATCTTTCAGCGCCTGCATTTAATGTTTGGGGACTCTTTTTCCATGACCTTTACCAACAGACCCGGTGCGGGTGCACAGGTTGATATTGTGATACCTTTTCAAATATATAAAGGAGACCGTATATGAATATATTAATTGTAGATGATGAAACCGTCAGTGTGGACAGTATTGCCATTTCACTTAACTGGCAGGCTTTATCTATTGAGAATGTATATAAAGCTTATCGCTTACAGCAGGCACAGGAGGTCTTTCTTGCTCATTCCGTGGATATTCTCTTATGTGATATTGAAATGCCAAAAGGTAACGGCATCGAACTCATAGAATGGGTACGTGCAAACGGGTATGATACCATATGCATTTTTATAACCTGTTTCTCCCACTTTGATTATGCCTTCAGCGCTGTCAGGCTGCAAATGTTTGACTATATACTAAAGCCCTGCAATTACACAAAGCTTGCGGAAGTCATACAGCGTGCCGTACTAAAGAGAAGGGAAATGCTGGCGGTCAGGGAAAAAGAATTAATGGTAAATTATTGGAATGAATCAATAC
>Ga0153941_1001113_pt1 | contig 10945 bp, 8 predicted proteins | sample TSNJ025MetaG_FD_104733 | JGI IMG/M metagenome (GOLD analysis project Ga0153941, IMG submission 104733) | Attine ant fungus gardens microbial communities from New Jersey, USA - TSNJ025 MetaG | ecosystem: Host-associated > Fungi > Mycelium > Unclassified | place: USA: New Jersey, Brendan T. Byrne...
TCCCAAAGAAATATTCTTACGATCGTATTTGAGCAAATAAATGGAGTCAAAAATTCGTTGAAATTATACTTTGATGAAAATGGAAAAAACTATGTTAACTATATCAGTTATACAAATACGGAATACATGGTCGGCGAAATGGAAAAGGCATTTTCCATACAGAGACAAAATGATGAAACAATATTTTTGGGTGCAGAGGAGGAGTGGGAAGATGATATCCTGACAGAGGATCCGGAGAAGGAAAATAATATATCGGACTGGAATGCTGCAGCTGAAAAGGATTTATCAACCCCGGAAGGGGCTTATAAGAAATTGTATGAAACCGTATTTGAAGAACAAGACTGGGAGTATGAAACAAGTTATAATGCCAAGGGAAATTTCTATGGCATACTTGGCGTAACAGAGGAGGAATTTCAGGGGAATCTGGTGCCGGTCAGATGGACTGTGGTGCATGACCGCGTGTCCCAAAATGGGGAATGTATCCTGTTTGTTGCTTATAGAATTTATCTGAAGGAGGATGGCGGTGAGCTTTCTACCGGTATTGAGAATACTTATGCGGTGAATATGAAAACAGGAGAGGTTACACCGTCCGGTAAGAAGGCCTGGGCTGATGTGGGGTCAAAGGAGTATCAGGAAGCGGCAGGAGAAAAGTAAGTATATGGTCCGATGATTTTTTACGGGAAGCAGGAACTTTAGAATTGCTTCCCGTTTTTATGATGGAAATTATGGCAGGATGTTTCCGGCAGCAAGATAAATCTCATACCATTCTTCCCGGGATAGATTTATTTCCGTTGCTTTTATGCAATCATGCAGACGATTTATATTCATTGTTCCGGTTATAGGCTGCATTTTAGCCGGATGACGTAATATCCATGCCATTACAATCGTTGTATTGCTTACCTCATATTTTGCGGCAATTTCATCTATCTTTGCATTCAGTTTGGGGAATTTCTCATTACCAAGGAATACACCTTCAAAAAAGCCATATTGGAATGGTGACCAGGGTTGTATCGTGATATCATGCAAGCGACAGAAATCCAATACGCTGCCGTCGCGGTTTACAGCACCTTCATCCGGCATATTGACATGGAGTCCCTGGGTGATCATATTGGCATTGGTGATACTGAACTGCAGTTGGTTAGCCACAAGCGGCTGTTTCACGTATTTCTGAAGCAGCTGTATCTGCATGGGGTTTTGATTGGAAACACCAAAATAGCGTACTTTCCCGCTATCATAAAGAATGTGAAAGGCATCAGCAACTTCCTCCGGTTCCATTAAGGCATCCGGGCGGTGTAAAAGTAATACATCCAGATAATTGGTTTTCAGCCGCTTCAGGCTGCCGTCTACAGAAGACAGAATGTGCTCCTTTGAAAAATCGAATGCAACGCCGGGCCTTATACCGCATTTAGATTGCAAAATTATTTTTTCGCGGACTGTTTCATTCATTTGGATGGCATCTGCAAATATTTCTTCACAGATACCTTGACCATAAATATCAGCATGGTCAAAGAAAAAAGCATCTGCTTCTATTGCAGTCTTGATAAAAGCTTCTGCGTCGGTCCGGTTCAATCCATTTATGCGCATGCATCCTACTGCAATGGATGGAACCTGCATTCCTGATGTGCCTAACGGTATCATTTTCATACGATTATTCCTCCTTGTTGTTGACATGTTGTTAATGTACTATGTTTCATACGGATTTCCGCTTTATAATACTGGTACCCACTTCAATCTTTATCGGACAGCTTTCTTTATCCCCCATAATCTGAATCAAACGGCCAACTGCCATCTGTCCCATATACTGTTTAGGAACATGGACAGTAGTCAGAAGCGGCTCAATATAAGTGCTCAGGGGCATGTTGTCGAATCCGATCACTGCGATATCCCGGGGAATCTGGAATCCCATTTCCTTAAACGCTCTGATCGCTCCCGCCGCAATCAGATCATTGTCTGCAAAATAGCATCGAACTGGTTCTTCGCCGTTTTTCAGCAAAGAAAGCATATCTTCATAGGCACCCTCCAGAGAAGGAGATAGGGAAAGCACCTGGGATTTGGAGGAAGCCATGCCATTTTCCCGTATGGCTTTGTAGAATCCGTCAGCCCGTTCCGCAAAGTTACCGATGGGATAGGAGGAACGGAGATAGCCTGGCTGTTTCTTTGTTTTTCTGATAATGTAGTTGGCAGCCTGGCAGGCACCCTGGAAATTATTAATCAGTACGCAGTCATATTTTAAATTCTCAAAGTAGGTATCCAGGATCACCAAAGGAATCTGCTTTGTAGATTCAATCACAGAGAACGGCAGGAAGTCCTCATAATTCATCTCCGTACCCAACAGGATCATGCCATTACAATAATAAAAGGTATCTATTTGATCTCCAATGTCTTCATCACCATATAAGTAATGCACATTCAGATGAAAATTGTGCAGGCGGCAGCCCTGTTCTATGCCTTCCGTCAGTTGATTGAAAAATGGGGAATCCGTGACTACAGCGCCATGTTTTTTATAAATAATAAAGGATATGGTGCCTTTTTCAATTTTAGGTTCTGAATTTTCCTTAATACGGCTGAAGTCATAATCCTGTTCCTTTGCTGCTTTCACTACCCGAGCTCTCGTTGCGGTACTTACACCGGGCTTATTGTTTAAAGCCATGGAAACAGCAGCTTCTGACAAATTCAATATCTGAGCCAGTTCTTTTGCAGTAATAGCCATTGCAGGTTCCTCTCAATTCTTCGGTCATAATAAAAGCATAAGACATTAAGTAAATTAAGTCAACTAAATTTGAAAATCCGCTTAATATTAAGTTGATATTAAGTGAAAGGAAAGGTAGGATTTTTGTAGGATCAATAAGAAACAAATGTGAATTAAAACAAAATGTATAAATTAATCAGGAGGTATTGAAATGGCAGAAATCGTAATCGGGCTTGCGCCCACAAGAAGAAGTATTTTTTCAGCACCGGCAGCAGTAGCGTTTGCTGATCTGACGAGGGATCGTCTGAATGAGTTAGGGGTTAAGTATGTGGATATTACTGATATTGCAGATGACGGTCTGCTCCATGATGATGATGACCGTATCAGGATTGCGGAGAAATTCAAGGCGGCTAAAATAGACGGTTTATTTTTCCCTCATGGTAATTTCGGAACAGAGTATGAGGTTGCAAGACTGGCAAAGGAGCTGAATGTACCGGTGCTTTTATGGGGTCCCCGGGATGAACGGCCGGATGAAAATGGGATACGCTTAAGGGACAGCCAGTGCGGACTGTTTGCAACCGGAAAGGTGCTTAGACGTTTTAAGGTTCCTTTTACCTATATAACCAACTGTCATCTGTCGGATCCTGAATTTGAGAGAGGTGTGAAGGATTTCCTGGCGGTGTGTAATGTGGTGAAGGCATTCCGCAGAACCCGTATTCTGCAGATCGGACCCAGACCCTTTGATTTCTGGTCAACCATGTGTAATGAAGGCGAGCTGCTGGAAAAATTCAATATTCAGCTGTCACCCATTCCCATGCCCGAGCTTACTGCTGAGGTAAAGAAAGTATTGGCAGAAAAAACAGAAGCTGCAAAGGTAGTTGCATATTGTAAAGAAAATTTTGATGTAAAAATAAAAGAGGAAGAACTGGAAAAGGTAGCTGGTCTTAAAGTGGCTATGAAGAACCTGGCTGACCGGTATCAGTGTAATGCCATTGCAATCCAATGTTGGAATGCACTGCAGGGTGAGCTTGGTATTATGCCCTGTGCAGCTAATTCCATCTTAAATGAAGAGGGTATTCCAGTGGTATGTGAAACGGATATTCATGGAGCAATTACCGCTATTCTGGCGGAGGCTGCAGGTATGGACGAAGCAAGAAGCTTTTTTGCAGACTGGACAGTCAGACATCCGGATAACGATAATGCCGAATTGCTGCAGCATTGCGGACCGTGGCCTTTGTCAGTGGCTAGCTGTAAACCTGTCATTGGGTATCCGCTGGCGTTTGAACATCCGGGTGCGGTGGAAGCTCTGGCAAAAGGCGGTGAGATGACGTTGTGCCGGTTTGACGGGGATAACGGTGATTATTCCCTGCTGCTTGGAAATGCAAAGGGCGTGGAGGGACCTTATACCAAGGGAACCTATGTCTGGGTAGAGGTGGACAACTGGAAACGTCTGGAAGCCAAGATTGTGGAGGGGCCTTATATTCATCATTGTGTGGGTATCCATAAGGATGTTGTGCCGGTGTTGTATGAAGCGTGTAAATATATTGGGGTACAGCCTGATTTATATGATCCTGTGGAGGAACAGGTTAAGGCCTATCTTTATGGTGAGGATAAGAAGTATTGCTAAGACGCGGAAGGGAATATTATGGAAAACTATAAGGCTTTGGGTTATGAATTGCGTAAGCATGTTGTGGATATGATTGTAGCCGGTAAAGGGGGGCATATTGGCGGGGATATGAGTGTTATGGATATTCTGGTGACGCTTTATTTCCGCGAGATGAATATCTCTCCTGAGAATCAGGAGGATCCTGGCAGGGATATGTTTGTTATGAGTAAAGGGCATTGTGTGGAAGCTTTGTATGCGGTGTTGGCGGCTAAGGGGTTTTTCCCCATAGAGCAGGTAATCAAGGAGTTTTCCCAGTTTGGGTCTATGTTTATCGGGCATCCCAATAATAAGCTGCCTGGAATAGAGATGAACTCAGGGTCATTGGGGCATGGACTTCCGGTTTGCGTGGGAATGGCTCTGGCTTCCAAAATGGATGGAAGGCAGAACCGGGTTTACACGGTAATGGGTGACGGGGAGCTGGCAGAGGGCTCTGTCTGGGAAGGTGCCATGGCAGCAGGTCATTATAAGCTGGATAATCTCTGCGCTGTTGTGGACAGGAACGGTCTGCAGATTTCTGGGATGACAAAGGATGTTATGTCTCATGAAAATCTGGGTGAGCGTTTCAGGGGTTTTGGATGGCATGTAATAGAGGTAACAGAAGGAAATAATACAGACAAGCTGAATGAAGCCCTGGAGGAAGCTAGGAAAGTAAAGGGAAAACCCACGGTTGTTCTGGCGGATACGGTAAAGGGATATGGTTCCCCTGTCATGGCGCATAAGGTTTCCTGGCATCATCATGTGCCTACGCAGGAAGAGTATGAAAGGATCATAAAGGATCTGGAAGCAGGAAAGGAGGCAGCAGCAAATGAATAATATTCCAAACAGAGCTGCCATATGTCAGGTACTAAAGGAACATGCAAAAACAGATAAGGATGTGGTGGTGCTTTGCAGTGATTCCAGAGGAAGCGCGTCACTGGCGCCTTTTGCTGAAGAATTTCCGGAGCAGTTTATTGAGGTGGGAATTGCAGAACAGAATCTGGTAAGTATAGCGGCCGGTCTGGCAAAATGCGGGAAAAAACCTTATGTGGCTTCCCCGGCATGTTTTCTTTCCACCAGAAGTTATGAACAGGCTAAAATAGATGCGGCTTATTCCAATACAAATGTGAAATTAATCGGTATCAGCGGCGGCGTCAGTTATGGTGCCCTGGGTATGAGCCATCATTCTGCACAAGATATTGCTGCCATGTCGGCAATCCCCAATATGCGCGTTTATCTGCCCAGTGACCGGCATCAGACCAGATGTCTGATGGAAGCCTTACTTCAGGATGAGAAGCCGGCTTATATTCGGGTGGGGCGTAATCCGGTAGAGGATATCTACGAAGAAGAGTCCATATCTTCCGTAATGGAAAAGGTTGCCAGGAACCGTGCAGTCAAGCTTTCGGAAGGAAATGACATTGCTGTCATCGCGTGCGGGGAGATGGTACGTCCCGCAAAAGATGCTGTGGAATTAATGAGGAAGGATGGAATAGAAGCAACACTTCTTGATATGTACTGTGTAAAACCTTTGGATGTAGAATCGATTCTGGAAGCCGCCGGTAAGGTAAAAGCAGTCCTGACAGTGGAGGAGCATTCACCCTTTGGCGGACTTGGCTCCATGGTGGCAAGTGTGTTAAGTACGAACTGTCCAAGGAAAATGACAATTATGTCACTGCCGGATGAACCAGTAATCACAGGCACATCCAAAGAGGTTTTTTCCCATTATGGAATGGATGGAGAGGGAATCAGAAAGCAGGCAGCGGAGCTGTTGAATCGGGTATAAAGGAGAGGTAAGTGCATGAACAAGTATATAATCAGCATAGATCAGAGTACGCAAGGTACAAAGGCACTGTTGTTTGATCATAAGGCCCGCCTGCTCCACCGGGCTGATAAGTCCCATGAGCAGATAATCAGTAAGGAAGGATATGTTTCCCATGATTTGAATGAGATTTACAGGAATGTATTATACGTGATACGGCAGGTAGTGGAGGAATATGGTGCCAGGCCGGAAGAAATTGTGGGTATGGGAATCAGTAATCAAAGAGAGACTACCGCAGCCTGGAACCGGGAAACCGACGACCCGGTTTGTGATGCCATTGTATGGCAATGCGCCAGGGCAGAATCCCTTTGCAGAGCGTTTGCCGATGAGGAGCGGGAATATGTGAGGAAAAATACGGGCATCCCGCTTTCTCCTTATTTTCCGGCCGCAAAAATGGGCTGGATTCTGGAAAATGTCAGGGAAGCAAGGGAACTGGCAGACGCAGGTAAGCTTTGTCTGGGTACCATAGACAGTTGGCTGCTGTTTAAATTAAGCAGAGGTATGGCTTTTAAGACTGACTATTCCAATGCCTCCAGGACACAGTTACTGAACCTGCATTCCCTGAAATGGGATGAAAGGGTTCTGAATATGTTCCATATTCCCCTGGAATGTCTGCCGACGGTATGTGATTCCAATGAACTGTTTGCAGCCACCGACTTTGAAGGCTTTTTACCTTGTCCGGTACCGGTCCATACTATGCTGGGAGATTCCCATGGTGCTTTATTTGGTCACGGATGCCTGCAGGAGGGAATGGTTAAGACTACTTATGGAACAGGTTCTTCCATTATGATGAATGTGGGCAGTGATTATGTGGAAAGCAACTTCGGGCTGGTAACATCCCTGGCATGGAGAATGGATGGAAAGGTTACATATGTATTAGAGGGCAATCTGAATTACACAGGTGCGGTGATTACCTGGCTGAAGGAGGATCTGGGAATCATCCAATCAGCAGGGGAAACAGAAAGCCTGGCAATGGCCGCCAATCCGGAAGATAGGACTTATCTGGTACCAGCCTTCAGCGGTCTGGGTGCGCCTTACTGGAACAGCAATGCCAGAGCGATCATCTGCGGGATGAGCAGGGTAACGGGTAAAAAGGAATTGGTGAAGGCTGCCCTGGATGCCATAGCTTATCAGATTACGGATATCCTAAAGGCAATGGAGAAGGATGCCCGGGTAAAAATAGAAAATCTGTGTGTGGATGGCGGACCTACCGGTAACGCTTATCTGATGCAGTTCCAGAGCGATATGGCTGAAGCGGTTATACGAGTACCGGATGCAGAAGAACTCTCCGGTATCGGCGCAGCCTATATGGCAGGAATTGCTCTGGGCGTGTTTACTGCGGATGAAGCCTTTGCAAATCTTAAATATCGTGAGTATACGGTACAAATGGATGATATAAGGCGTCAGGAACTGTACACAGGATGGGTGGAAGCTGTGAAAAGGCTTGGTTCATAGCTGACTGCTTTAAGTATATAAGGCTGTGCCGAATAATAACCTGCGCTTATCCGTTTCAGAATTGACCAAAAGCATGGTTGATTCTGAAACAAAAGCACAACTGATTATTCGGCATTCCTAACGATAAAATGTCCATACATGTCTGTAAAATATCCATGGATTTCTTAACAGGTACCCTTATAATAGAAAGCAACAGGTAGTGTTCAGCGGGAAGTCTGCTGAACTGTTATAACAGGAACGACAAAATAGTAACAGCAGTTAAAACAGGTTTCAGGAAAGCGGAGAAAGTGATTATGAAAGCAGCGCTTATCTATACAAGTACGACTCCGGAGCTGATGGAGTTGGTGGAAAGAGAAGTAAAAAAGAATATTGGTGAAGAGGCAGAACTGATCAGCCTGCAGAATCCGGATATCTTGAATGAAGTCAGGGAAGCCGGTTATGTAACAGGCAGTGCAGGAGCAAAATTGATCAACATGTATATGGAGGCCATTGCCCAGGGAGCAGATGCAATTCTGAATATCTGTTCATCCGTGGGGGAAGTTGCCGATAGTATGCAGGATGCAGCAAAATACCTTGGCGTTCCGGTTGTCAGGATAGATGAGGAAATGTGCAGGGAGGCTGTAAGATGCGGAAAAAGAATCGGTGTAATGGCAACCCTTAAGACTACCCTGGAGCCCACAAAAAATACAATTCGTCGTGCAGCCCGTGAAGCCGGTCTTCAGGTAGAGCTTGAAGATGCCCTGGTGGATGGTGCATTTGGTCTGGACCCGCAGCAATTCCGCACTCTGATGATTGAACATGCAAATAAAATCCGTGATAAAGTGGATGTGATCATTCTGGCGCAGGGATCCATGGCATATGTGGAGAAAGAGATTGAAAGAGCAACCGGAAGGACAACTTTATCCAGTCCCGGATTTGGAGCGATTGAACTGAAGAAAGCACTTATGAGGAAAGGTTTGATAAGGTGAGCTATGCTGACAGATTTAAGAAAATCCCCCAATGCCCGACTATATGGGCTTGCATATGAAGATGTGGAATGGATGGAGGGTTTCTATAAAGAACGTTTTGAAACCTGCGCCTATTCCATGGTTCCTCACCTTCAGAAAATGTTTGAATCTAAAGAAATCAGTCACGTACTGGAAAACTTCAGGATCGCCGCAGGGGAGGAAGAGGGAGATTTTGACGGAACCGTATTTGGAGACGGAGATTTTTATAAATGGATGGAGGCGGCAGTATATACGGCAGTCCGTACTGATAACCATAAGCTCCTTAACAGGCTGGAGGAATACATTGACCTGTTCGGCAGAGCACAGCAGCCGGATGGGTATTTATCCACAAAGCAGATTATCGGTGAAAAAAGGGGAACTGCTTCCCGGCTGGCTGATATTAATGAATTTGAAGTATATAATTTCGGACATCTTTTTACTTCTGCCTGTCTCTATAAAAGACTGACAGGAAAGGATAATTTCCTTAAGATTGCCGAAAAGGCAGCCGGATACCTGAAGGGGCTTTATGAGGAAGCCAGAAAAACAGGCAATGCCCAGACTGCTGTCTGCCCCTCCCACTATATGGGGTTGGCGGAATTATACCGGACAACCGGGAACAGGGAATATCTTACATTGCTGAAAACAGCTATAGAGCTTCGGGATTCTGTAAAAGAAGGTTTGGATGATAATCAGGATAAATTGCCGTTGCTAAGTCATGACAAGATAATCGGTCATGCGGTCAGAGCCAATTATCTGTATGCAGGTGTAGCAGACTTATGTATGGAAGAAGAAAATAAAGAATTGCAGGAAGTGCTGCACAAAGTGTGGAACAGTCTGGTAAGCAGCAAGCTTTATATTACCGGCGGCTGCGGTGCATTATATAACGGCGCGTCCCCATATGGTAATTTCTTTGCGCATCAGCTGGTGCATCAGGCTTATGGATATGAATACCAGCTTCCCAATGTAACGGCTTATAATGAAACCTGTGCTTCTGTTGGAGGTGTATATTGGGCCTGGCGTATGCTCTGTATGGAGAAAAAGGCCGATTATGCAGATGTGCTGGAACGGATGCTTTTGAATGTAAATCTGGCAGGAACAAGCATGGACGGGAAGAAATTCTTCTATGAAAATATGCTGCGCCGTGCCAAAAAGCTGCCCTACGCCTTAATATGGGGACAGGAAAGGGCGGAGTATATTTTAAGCTATTGCTGCCCGCCGAATCTGGCAAGGCTTATGGCGCAGATGAGTGAATATACATATGCCTGTGACGGAGAAAATATTTATACGGTGTTATATGGTGCCAGCAGGGCACAAATCTGTATTGAAGATAGTACACAGACAAGAGCAAAGTTCGATCTTGTACAGGAGACGGCATATCCCTATGATGGCAGGATTTCCTTCCATTTTGAAAAGGTGGAGAAGAATGGCAGCTTTACCCTGCATCTGAGGATACCGGCATGGGCAGAGAGTGGAAGCATTCTGGTGAAGTCTGCTCAGGAAACCCTCAGGTCGGTTAAGCTTACTGGAAAAGATGCCGCGTCCTATGTGGCAGTACAGATAGACCATCCGGATAACACCCAGGTTCAGCTTGTGCTTGACATGGAATCCCGTCTTACCTGTGCACACCCATTGGTAGAAGAGACAGTCAACCAGGTTGCTGTAGAGAGAGGACCTTTGGTGTATTGCATGGAAGGAATGGACTGCGGAGAAGAAACGCTGGATGATATTTATATTCCTTCCAATCTGAAGCTGGTTCCGGAGGAAATGGAACTGGAGGGAAGAAAGGTTATTTCCCTGAAGGGAGATTTCAAGAAAAAAAGAACATGGACAGAAGACAAGGCAGAAGAAGAACGAAATCCGATGCATGCTCTATACCGCAGATATGATGATTCCGGCTATGATGACGTTAAAGCACGGATGATTCCCTATTTCGCGTGGGCTAACCGGGGTATGGATGAAATGAAGATATGGTTTCCGGTGGTAAGCAACAGATAGAGGAGTATGGTTATATGGAAAAAACAAAAGGGGCATTTGTTTCAACAGAAAAGGAATCTGCTTCAACAGAAAAAGCATCTGTTTTAGCAGAAAGAAATCTGGTTTCATTAGTAAGGCTTCCGGTTTCGGTACTGCATAGCTTTCCCGAAGTGGCGGAAGAGAAGGTACGGCAGGTATTTGAAGAGGAATATCAAAACTTTCATAAAAAGATTGTGGTACTGGATGATGACCCTACAGGAACCCAGACAGTCCATGGGGTTCCTGTATATACAGATATGAGCATGGAGTGGCTTAAGGATGGAATGGAATCTCCTGAAAACATGTTTTTTTTCCTGACCAATTCCCGGAGCTTCACTGCA
>Ga0153941_1001116_pt1 | contig 10934 bp, 13 predicted proteins | sample TSNJ025MetaG_FD_104733 | JGI IMG/M metagenome (GOLD analysis project Ga0153941, IMG submission 104733) | Attine ant fungus gardens microbial communities from New Jersey, USA - TSNJ025 MetaG | ecosystem: Host-associated > Fungi > Mycelium > Unclassified | place: USA: New Jersey, Brendan T. Byrne...
CTGTGCGTTTATATTCTAGGCCTCACTTTTCGCCCGAACTCCTTTGAATGGGAAAAGTCCCTTCAAGGAGAGTTTATCGAGCCACCGCAAAGTACTCGCCAACAACCCAGTAATCTCAATCGGAGCACCATCCCGAGGCGTCCCTGGAACACCTTTAGTCCCAGCTTTGACAGACTCTCCCATCTTGTCCATCCAAGTACCACAATTCCATTGATTACCACCAAATATGAGTCCATTCTCCCAGTCAACCGTAATAGAAATATCGAAGCCTTTGTCGCTCATCTGCATGTCAAGAATTGGACCAGCATTATACTCCCGGAAGTTTATACCGTCCGCATGGCGTTGCAGAATTTCTTGTATGATTTCGGCGATAGTACTAGAGTACGCATAAGCACGAACATCATCCCAGGCTACCCAAGTATCATCGAGTGGAAAGCGTCGCCTAACCGACTCTGATAATATGGCAAGGCCTTCTGGTGCAAAAGAAGCGTAATCTTGTATGTTTTGAAGCATCCACCAAGGCGAGTCCCTTGAGTTGTATCTGGACAGATTCCAGAAACTATAAGACACAGAAATGAAATGCAACAACAACTCACCGTGGCTGACGAACTGAATCCAAAAGGTTTGGTATTAATCCATGCTTAAGGGTGGAAGCGAAAGTGAGAATATGCTCCTTGGCCCCCTCAAAATTCCCTGTTGTTAGAAACAATCCCCGCAAAGATATAAAAACATCTCTTCCCCAACACCGGGCCCAGCCGGTAGCAAAGTGAGGCAGACCCGCAGCAAGCGAGGGTGTCGGATGACTGGGATCGAGAGATGCGGATTTAACCTGGCCATACATCTGCACCACACATAAAGCCAGATCTTGCGTAAAATCATGTCCCGAGGATACAAACTCGGAACATTGTTCCACAACGGCTCTGCGCGCAGCCTTGTAACCTTCCGAAACTACCAGCGCGAAATACTTCGGACGCATAAAATTAGGAACAGAATTTTTGATGCGATCAAATCTTTGTTTGAACCACATCGCAGGCACAGCGAGACGAGGAAAAACGTTCGCTTGACTTGAGGACAGTCTTAGAGTTCGGGAAGACATAGGAAAACCACGAGGGAACTTACTAGACTAGCCGTTGATGCACATAGTCTAATGCCCAACTACCTTCTCTCAAATGGCTGCAAAGAGGATGTCCGAGGTCATTATATCGCATGATATGTCTCAGGGAGTGCATCCATCCCTCAAGTCCACAGTAAACATTCTTTCCTAGACCAGGAACATCGTAAACACCGTAGACGCCACCTGTTGCATCACGTTCTTCTCCGTCGGCCCTATAAAGGGTGACATTAAGGTCAACGAGATCAAGCTCGGAAAATGCTTCCTGTGCTTCCGATATACAGAAAGCATCCAGGGACGAATCATAGTCTTGCATCTGAGTCCGGAAAAGCATGATACTTCCAGGAGGAAATATCTCGGGAACTACGATCTCTGCGTAGGTGCCCTCTTGGTCAAGGCCTTGGGACACAATGATCTCGGGCAGCTCTGTCAAATTCGCAGTCAGTCCTCGAAGGTAATCTTCATCCTCGCAATTTTCGGAAGACACTGAAAGACTAGCTCCCAGGATAAACTTAGCACCAGTTTTACGTAACTTCATTGGATTGACTGGATGATAGAATATCAGGTTCGTCACCCTAGGAATATAGCCAAATTACTCACCAAAACCACGATCCTTCCGTCTCTTGGAAAAAGCTGTGTGTGCGACTAATAAATATCCCTTTTGGGTAGAGGGTTGAACCCGATGAATCATGATGTACTTCATGAATTGATCAACGGCTTGAATCACGATTCGAAGGAACACAAACATACGTCATTCTCTTGATGGACATGTCCTTCTTCATAATGGCCCAATACCATTTCCAAGTGTAACTTATTCAATATGCGTTTGACCTTCGCAATACCACTTTCCTCTCCGGTTCCTGTGATTTTATATTGCCTATTTTCACGCACAAGATTAAGTAGCCTGGGATACAAGTCATCAAATCCTTTCACGCTCCCTATAGCACTGTAACTGAAGGTTGTCAAAGCTCCTGTCGATAATGCGTCCTCGGCCGATCGCTTGTCCATAGGGGACTCGTTGTCATGTGTAAGGTCATAGAGCAACGCATGAGGGAGAGAACCATTTAGGGGGCTAATCAGAGCCTGACGAACGGGCCCCTTGCCGGTGGGGCTCGGAACTTCTTCTGTACTAGTCATACAAACACCATCCATGGAGCCAATAGGTTTACCAAGGCCATGTCGATATAACAAGCGTGAAAACTCCTTGGGATCCCAGCCGTTATAACTTTCACGAATCAAACTGTTGATGCCAAGCTCCCGGACAAACAACAGGTCTGTACTTTCGTTACCAGTGAATAATTCTGCGCATACATAGAGGTCTGGGTGAATCACTCTAGCTGCATCGAGCATCCATGTTCCAACCTCGAGCGGTGTCGAATGACAATTGTCAATTCTGAACCCATCAAACGTCTTTGCAAGAGAGGAAACATAGTTGGTCATATATTCCCATAACCAGGGGTTAGCTTCAGGTGAAGATCCATAGCGGAGTTTTACGCAGTCGCCCCAAGCAATCACCTCTCGACGAAGATACGCCTTGGAAGGTAGAAGCGCAAAGTTCTGTAGAGGGTCCGCATTCCAGATCCATCCATTATTTGCTAACGAGTATCGAAGAGGATCTGCGTCTGGGGTGGGTAGGAGGCGAGTGAAATATGACTCGACGAGGGGATTTCTATCACCGACTCAACTTCAGAATATGTCTCAACTGGGAGTAGACTCACTTTCTGGTTATCTCACCCAGCTTTGGCCCCTGGGCGTCCAACCGTGTATACCTGATGCGATTACAGATGTTCTCAAGCGCAACTCTTGTATCATCTTCCCATTCTTGGTAGAGAGGGACATTAATAACATCGACGATGCGAACCCATGCATCGGCAAGGGCTGTATAATCCTGGAGATCGACAAAGGCTGCCTTCACAATGCTCGCAGCGACATCGCCACGGATATGAACCCCAAACCTCGAAGCGAGGGCACTGATTCCAACGATCTTGTTTTCTGATCGCACGATCTGAGCTAGCTCAACGACAGATTTCCCCTCTACCGGTGGTCCGGTCCAAAGTGCAATTTCGTCTGAGCAAAGAGCGGAAAAAACGGATTCTCTTTCACGGGAAGGCTGAAGAACGTAAAACTGCCACAAGTCAAGCTTTTTCAGCGTCTGCTCAAAAGCAGCCATAAGAGTGTGGAGGTCTTCGTCAGACTTAACTACATTGGGCAATCCTCGGGACGCTAAATCTGTTGAAAATTCTATCATGGTTGAATCTAGCTCCAGAGCAGGAGTGAGATGGGGAGAGTTTTCTGGACTATAGCCTGCAGGACAAGTCAGGCTCAAAGTACACAGGATGTGAGATGGTTCAACGAACCCGCTTCAGGATGATCAACCAACCAGGGACTGTCATTCGCGGTGTGATTGAGAACAACATCTGTAAGGCTGAGCAAACCGTAATCTTCTCGGGCAACTCTCAAGATGTCTTCGATCCTTTCTCTTCCAGCATCGTCACTCAGCGGAGTGTCAAACAAGGTAGGATCATATCTCATCTGGTTCCTAACGGAGTAAGGGCTATTGCTTTCGCCCCTTTCTTGAAGGGGTGTATAGTGAAGCATTGTATAACCGCGTTCTTTGGCTTCCGAAAAGTGCTCCCGCCAGGATTTGAGGGGTCCCATCCATTTCGAAACTACGGTCAGAATGGCGAGGCCATCAAGTGGGAGATTAACATATTCTTCTAGCAATGATGCCTTCTGGTCAGGCGGTGAAAGTTGAAGTGTATCATCAAGGATTTGGGTGCGTTTCTTGATTTTAAGGATGGGGTCAACATTAAAATAACCATGTCGGCCCTCGACACGCTCGCCATCATCTCCATCGTATTCAACCCAGTATACAAAAGCGCCAGCATGTGAAATAGGAAGATCTATATGGATGGGTTTCGAGTAATCCGTTGGCAACCTAGACATTATTGAGAGAATCAACACGATTGACTTGGACGGATAGGCCTACCTTCGTTCCTCATAGCGCGCTCTGCCAAAGGCACCTCCATTAAGTGGGAAATTTGTCCTGAAAATCCCATTGTTTGCAGAAGGGGTTCCAGCAGCAAAAGAGACCCTCAAGATGTAGGGTGTATAAGCGGGCGGTAAGCGTATGTACTTGATTGGCACATTACTCATCAGCTAAGATCCAAGCAGGCACACTGACCTGACAATCGCTGTTGGGTCCACCATCGGGGTCAAGACGAAGTTCATAGACTCTTATCGGGCCTTCTCCTTGGGAAGGTACGGAAGCAAAGAAATCAAGCCCTTCATCTGCAGGAGTCTTTGGAGTACTTGGTCCAAGGAGGGATACTTGAGATTCTGGAATTGTTATGGAGAGTTGGCTGTTATCGATCGAATCGGATGTTGTAGTCATGAAGGTTGGGCACACAGAGAGAGAGAGAAGAGAGAGATCTGGGGAGACGCGTAAATATTAACATCTACTTAATATTTACGCGGGTTTGATGTGACGTCACTCAACAATTTCCCAAAATTAATATACAGGTGGATTATTTTTCTCGAGTTCACGATCCAACATATCCATTCCGTTTCACTTGCGACCCGCTTCCAGAGTTATTTCCTCCTACTCTCTCCGATGTTGGGTGAGGTTCAGAGCTCATTGGCTCGACAATCTCCCCACCGCTGCTCCAAACTACTCTTCCCCGTCCATCGGTTAGAAAAGGAGGGTTAGTGACTCGTCCGCGGTCCGTCTCATCATCATCTGAGGTAGAGATCTCGTAATCCATCATAGGTATCTGCGGTTCATCTGTCTCGGTGACAACTGCAGAACCAGCCTCTATCAACTCCGGACCTCGATCTGCAATTTCTTGCATCATTATCGCTTCCTCATCTTCACCGTGTTGTACTTGCACATCTTCGACTAGTCCGCTGCTTGTATCGCCTCTGATGTATCTTCCAAGACGGCTGATTTCATCATCAGACTCGCCGTCTGACTCTGATAGATGTACTTCGCTAGAGGAGCTTGAAACACTCTGAAATCCTGAAATGTCATGGTAATTAAGATCGGTGAAGGGCTCCTCGCTCAAAAGATCCACAGGATCCTCTGCCTGAAAGGACAGGTCAGAATAACGAATGAATAGATAGATAACTGTAATATACCACGGGTTCAGTGCCAGGATCGACATCAACACTTCGCTGCACGAGTATTCGCACCATATCTAACGTGCGTGCCACAGAGTCACTCGAAGCAGAAACGGCAAATCCCAGATTGTCCATAGCTTGCCGAAGAACATGCAGTTGCTCGCGGAAACCAGGAACGCCTCGTAAATGCCTTCTCCGCCGACTGTCACCCATTAAATTCTCTGAGCTGTCCGTAGTGTTTATGCCCATGGTCATTTGCACTGGAAATGCTCCTACTCCGTCAGAGACACTCTGTTCACTGACTGTAGGTGCGAATTGGATAAACTCATTGAATAGCGAGTCCCTAGAAGTAAACTCATTGAATAGTGGGTCCCTAGAAGGCTGTATGGCTGCAAAATATTGCTAGGGGACTTATCAATCAAGGGACAGGAAAATCGAGGACGACCTACGCGCATGCAGACACTTGTACCGCTCTTAAAGACGTGAGGTGTTCCATCTTCACGATGATGCTGATAGAAACAGTCTTTGCCGAAAGGACAGAGAGGCTGTGATTTGTCCTTTTGTAGGGATTTCTGGAAATAACTGACGAATGAAGTGAACGAGGACGTACAGCTGTAACAACTACCAGCTTACCGACATGGAACTCTCGACATGCTTTCCTTATAAGCCTTTGTGACACGGTCCCTCTCAGGATGACCTTGCTTCCAGAAGCAAGAGGAAGGTGTTATGAACTTGCTTGGCTCCCTGCACATGGGACATTTCTTGATGTTTCCATGATCGGGTTGCCCTTTCTGGTTACGCCACTGACGGATGCACTGGATAGAGGGTAAGCATCGTGCAAGGGAATTGAACTGTTCAGTTTACAGCAATGCAAAAGATATGGCTACAGCCGGCTATGATGCAATCGTCAGGATGAGGAGATAGAGTTAAGGGAAAACGTACAAAGAAGCCCATATGTTGCTGGCTTCTCAAAACATATGGAACATGGATCATTTTGCAAATCTTCTTCCTCAAGGGCGGTTGAGGGAGTGACTTGAGGCTGGTTCACTACATGCTTGAACCAGCATTTATCACCTCGACGGCAGAAGCCTGGAAGTAGATGAGAAGGGGTCCGCAAGAGGTTGGCAGAAAAGTACTAACCCTGGGCGTAGAATATACAGCGCTTTGATTCATCATGGGGCGTGAGGAGAGGGTTTTGTGGATCGAGCTGCTCTGGGGTACCGTGGAGGAACTTGCAAGAGGAGCCAGCGAAGCAGCCACGGGGAGTTGTGTAATACTTGCAAATACCGCGTGGCTTGGTAGTTCTTGGACGGGTGGTGGTAATGGGGGTGGTGGAGGAAGACATATTATAACATAACATTCTCAAGTGAATAAAGGAGATATAGTGGACTTGACTGTGATTACCACGTGACGGATAAGACTTTGTCAGCATCCTGGGTATTTGTTGGGTGAATTTCCAGGATTGTCCACAATGTCGTTGTCGTCGACCTCGACCATCAAGCAGCAGATCATCCATGCGCTGGGACCTCAAAAGTCGCCGGTCTACTTTTCTTCTCTTCAGTCCTTTGTCAAGGGCCAGGTCTCCCGTGCTGAATTTGAGAATGTCGTCTGTGCTCTTCTCGACATTCCTTCGCTTGTCCAGCTTCACAACGCCCTCATCATCTCTCTCTTTGATGCCACCGCTGTCCTGAAACGACCTCAAACCCCTCCCTCTCTTCCTGTCCCAAAGGCCCCCCTCAGGAAGCGCCGTCGTGTTCTCCTGCCCTATCAAGGAACTACTGACGAGACCCGGACCTTCAACTCAGTGCGCATCAAGCGGTGGACACTTTCCATTGGGCGTAAGGAAAGGGACCGAGTTCGAACCCTAAATTCTGCCGTATCTCAACAGGATGTGGCGCATCCGAGAAGGGAACGTGACGAAATTGCTCGGGAACGAGGTGTCGTCTGTCTATTTGAACGAGGTGGTGTGTCCTCCGTGTTTGATCAGTCAACGTCTGCCAAATCCACCATAGACCCCCCAGGAAGCAAGCTTCCTGTTAATCTTCATTCTGCCACCCGCGCCCCTACAATACAACATATCGCCGACCGCATGAACTTGATCTGTGCTCAAAATAATTTGGGAGCTCCAGGACAAAAGGTACCCGAGCTGATGAACCTGGCATATCAGGTAGATAAAGTTGTTTTCTGCTCTGGCATGTTTTTTTGTTGATAGCCCAGCAGGCAAAGCTCAAGCAACTTATCACGCGTGCCCTCACTCTCACTTCTAGCTCTCAAGTCATCTCATCGATCACTCCTTCCTCAACGTCTACAGCGTCACATGCTTCGCATGCACATCACCACCGTCCTCAGCATGCTCCCGTCCTCACTCCTGCGTCTTTTCAAACCCTGTTTGCAATATCACCTTCCGATCTCCCTAACAAGAGTGCAGCTGCCATACGCTTGGCATCGGTGACTCACTCTCTTGATGTCAGTTCTTTGTCCCCGTCAAAACACCAAACTGAGACTGAACAAAATTCTAGGACGACGATGATTCTGTGTTTAAGGATGAATCACACAATCAACCTTGGCAGATGATGACTCTGCTTAGCGAACGGAGCACAATGCGGGAAAGCCTTCGTGGAATATAGTAGTTGTATTTCGAGCCCCGTCTAATTCTTCGACAATTACCGCCATGAGCTGCTGGGTTGGCCTTCATTTAGGAAGAGCAGGCTTGAGTTTTCTGATTGTTTTCTGATTGTGTCCGAAAGGTCTCTCAATTTGTATCCTATTTTTTTTTCATATTGCTGGCTTTTGCTTGAGCTAGTGCACCGAGGAATCACCGAGGAATCGCGCTTAAAATGGACTGATTAAATTAAGAGACAGTGAAGGTCACCAGGCCCCATTAATTAGGGCAGATCAGTTTATTTGTGCTCTGTTCTTTCTCACGTTATGATTAGGATGCATTGATTGATTGTCAGACATGCGACTACGATTTCGGCAAGTTCCCTTAGAGCGAAGCACGTCATGATCGAAAATATATGTGAACAAGGCAGTTGAAAATAACATACTGGCGCTGGAGAAAGCGTATTCTTGTGCGGGGTACTCATTACAATAGCTCAAACCTTTTGCACAGATAGCAACATGGGACACATGTACAATCATTTCCTATGTCTTGTCGTCTTGACTTGTACCTCCAGTTCCTTCGTTCTGGTCAAGTCACGATATGCCCGACCTCCACTTCTGACTCCTCGACCATGCCGCCGAAAAATGTGCGGCAACTTTTCTGGAAGATCTCATCAGTAGACCCCAGTTCAAGCCACTCAGTGAGATGTGTAGAAAGAGTCAAAGTCGCTTATTGCCTCTGGCAACATGCACTTGAACATTGGACATCCCCTTCTCACAGAGTAATCAAATTTTAGCGTGGTATATTGGCGTAGTTGGAAGCGTTGGAAGGAGAACCGCATGGTCAACACATCCGGTAGGTGAGATAGATATTCAATTGTATGATTATGTTTCTCGAGTCAGAGTAACCTCTCGTTCATGTAGTCCTTAGATATGCAGTTGAATTAATTGTAGAAGATTATAGTTATGCTATCAGTAATGTACCAAGAGTTTATGGCTAAGATGAGAGAAGGATTACAGACAAGATGTTGGAGGCAGTAGGGTGAAAAAAAACCAAGTTTACCCAAGAAAGGAAAAGAGTCTCATTGTCATGCCTATTAGAAACCTAAATCGCACTTCCAAGCCTCTTCTCACGTACCCAGTCCCAGCTTATACCGCAGGACCATGATGCACCAAAAACAACACCATCATATCCACCGCTCAACATCCGCCATCTTCCTCTCACCAGTCTATCCAACTCCGTGGCAGCCATCTTATGATAGAGGTGAGTTGATCGGTATAGATTGTGAATGCATGTCCCGTCACATGGTTGTACATCCTGCATCTCCCGTTCCTTTTGCTCTTGTGCTTAATGACACTCTAGCTGCCTCGTAGAACACTTCTGCAACGCCTCTATTATGTTTTGAGCTGCATTCTGAAGGCGGTCATGATGCATGAGATGTTCACATATTGAAGGACGAAGATGAAATACGACGGTCGTGACGATTGTGAGTGGAGGTTAAAATAGAAGTAGAGCGATAAGTTGCTTTAGTGGGGAGTGAATTCGGAGGGAAAAGGTCAACGTACCGAGATACCGCGATGCACGTAACCTCCGTGCAACAGTTAGGCCCTCTTCATATTGCACAGGGTGCATTCCGTATCGTTGTAGGCGATCTTTGACTGCTCGGTCGTCTCGTAAATCGCATTTGAGCGCTGTATATATAGTTCAGCGAGACAAGTTCTTCTGACTGTTGAGGGAGAGGAGAGGGAACAGAAGAATAAAGCTATGCGCTTACCTACGAGGACGAGCTAGAGCAGTTGGAAGTCAACTAGATCGAGCGATCGAAGATTTGAACTCACCTTAACGCCGGGACAGTACTCTAGAATTTCATCCAACCACTGCAAGTGCATGATTGGATGAGTATAGGTAAAATGGCAGGAGACACACACCTTGGACTCGACATTCTCTAATGAAGTTGGATTGTCGACAGAGAAACAGATCATAATCACATGTGTTTCGGCATAGGACAGCGAGCGCAAACGGTCAAATTCTTCCTGACCTATATCAACAAAAGGCACATAGGCGTTGTTGTAAACATCAGTTATTCATTCCACAGTACACTGGGCTGCGTCGCAAGTCGCGCTAGCACAAAGTGAGTCAAAGACACGGACCAGCTGTATCCCATAGACTGAGTTCAACTTGTTGATCATCAATAAGAATATCGTGCACGTAGTTCTCGAAAACGGTTGGCTCGCTAATTTATTTGTGAAAAGAGGTTGTCGTTACGGGTACACTGGATAGAACATGGTCCGGCGTACTAGACTTGAGTGAAGAAGCCTCTCGTGAAGACGTTGAGTAGTGATGTCTTTCCTGGATAAACTCTCAGTTAGGAGGATGGAGAGACGAGGGTTGGGTCAAGTACTAATGCATACCGGTCGCACCATCACCGCAGACGACGACCTTGTATATTCTGCTTAAACTAAATCCAACGAAAGGGGTGCAGGGCTGGAGTACCTTTCTTTGTATCTACATCCCCAAAATCTGAGCTTCTCCAATAACGAGTAGCTTGTAAACATACCGGTCTTGACCGTGCAAAAGAGCCGCTGTGCGATGAAGAGCCACAGAGAGGCATAATGAGCGCAGAAGGAAACCAAAATAAAGCGTCCAAGAACGGTGTGTACATCACGTGAGAATCTAGTTAACACCAGCAGAATCTTTCATTGTTCAACCACTCTACACTTTCCTTTCCATACCATTTTATCGCCGGAAAATGTTCGTCTCTCTCTACAACAGAACTCCCAAATCTTCTACAAGCATCTGCCAGATCAGGTGGAAGGTTCCAGACCTCGACCGTACCCAGACCATGGTCCCTGGCATATCTCAGCACCTGTGCTATCAACCTCTCAATATCCTCCTCGTTGGCCCTCAACCGTGTCAAGATCATCGACTTTGACGACTCCCTACGAAAATCACACGTCCATGTTGCAAAAGTTCCATCCCCAATTTGCAAACCACAATACTGCGGTGGGTTTGGGATATATCTGTCGAAATGATAGTGGAGTCTAAACCACTGGAATTCCGCTACACCCTCATCCGGAAGAAAGCTGAAATATGTTTGAGTTC
>Ga0153941_1001118_pt1 | contig 10898 bp, 11 predicted proteins | sample TSNJ025MetaG_FD_104733 | JGI IMG/M metagenome (GOLD analysis project Ga0153941, IMG submission 104733) | Attine ant fungus gardens microbial communities from New Jersey, USA - TSNJ025 MetaG | ecosystem: Host-associated > Fungi > Mycelium > Unclassified | place: USA: New Jersey, Brendan T. Byrne...
AACTTCAAGTTCGGCACCGAGTGGACAGAGTGCATTGACCAAGAGTGGCTGAAAGAAGTCGAGGAAAGGGGGAAACGGGTGGGGAGGCTGCTTGGGTAGGGGCTCAGAACGTACAGTCGCATATCCTTGAGTACTTCTACGATTTTACTATCAATTTATTCAGTATCTATTACTATAGAAAAATCCCAGACATTATATTCCTGCGTCAATATACCAACACACAAGACCACGATTCACCACTGTCTTAGCAACATCGCCTTCACTCATATAACCTTTCTTGGCCAATACCACTGCAAGATTGGTTGAAAAAAAGTATTTTAACGATTCTAATTGTTCACTTTATCCTTAAATATCATCTTGCGGCTTACAAGGGGCTGAACCGGAAACTGGTTGATGAATCGCCGAGTATCTTCAAGTTGTCAACCTCATTCCTATATGTTAGTTTTTTCAGAATATGCCCGGCCAACGGCCAACGTCCAACGTCAAGTCGATCACACGATGGCCATGATCATTTTGATAGCGCTTTGTCTACGTGTGTGGGGTATGATTTCATGAATGAGTATCTTTCCTCAAAGCACTTGTCGATCACCCGATTTCTCATTCACCCTTGAACAGGCCTCAGTCACCCGCGTACAGAAATCTTATTCACCATCATTGTCTTTATCATCATGCCTAATACTAAAGAATGTCTGCTTATTTTAAAAGCCATGATCCTGAGGAGGATGTGAATACGATATTGCACAGCAGCCGCCTAAGAAAAGAAGAGGTAAATGGTTTGATAGGGAGCATCCTGACATCGGATGTCGGCGTACTTGTACAGAGTATAAATTCGACCTGAATGACAAGCTGTTCATCGGCAAGAGTGAGCATTGGGGCGGGCGGTGCCGTCAAGCTGGACTATCTTCAATTTCACCATTGTATACGACTCTACATGACTTGGATAGCAACAGATCAGACGAGTGATGTTTTGTGATTGCAGTCGAAGAGCGTCCGATATCTCATGTCTTTTCATTCATCTGAACTTTGCCTTCACTTGGGCTCCTTCCCTGTCAACAATGGCCCAGGATCTGAACTGAGCTTTGCTCGACTCTGAAAGCAAGATACCCTTGTTGAAGCTTGAAGAGGTCGAAGGAGAGAGCTTTGACGAAAGTTGAGTTAAAGTTGCTTGCAATTGCTGTGGTGAGTGTTTATTTGATAGTCTTGGCTTCTTCTAACACCTACATAGGTTGTATTTTTCCTCGATGGTGTGCTTTCAAAGTTTTCAGATTCTTGTTTGCTGATGCTGATGTATGATTTATCCATAATGAACGTATGGTAGCTCGTTATCAAATCATCCTCAACAACCCGTGGAAATAATGCTCCAATATCAACTTTACAGTCCAGCATCACTTTTCCAGGGCTTCATGAAGGCTGGTGCCAACATGGGTAGCGTCATTGGTCAATTCGGCTTTGGTGAGTATCTACCTCTCGAGCTCTAGTCTTCATTGATAATACATACTCTCAGGCTATGCTGTGGATGCTCTAGGATGAAAGAACATTTGTACGTCCGATTTCGTTTCAACTATCTACGCCTGACGCTATACTCCGCAGACGGTAAACAATTGATGCTTGTCATTCTGGCCACGATTCTGTCAATTACAACACCCACTACTTCCATCTTTCCAGAGGGATGGCCCATTCATCTCGCCATACTCCATATTTTTCCGGGAATCTTGTCCGATGTTGGCTACTATCCCCTCTTACCGGGAAAACCTTCGCAAGTGCGGTACCACGTTGGCAATTTTTGCAAATGAAGGCTGCGGTTCTTTCGTCTATTCTTTGGTAACAATCACTGTACTGGCCTGCTACAAAGATGTGATGGAGGTTGTTAAACGTCAAAGGGAGGTAAATACAACTTTCTGAAGACAGCACTGCGGAAGACTAATTCGTGTATCTATTTCCCCTAGTTTGGAGAATTGTCGTTGACCACTCCCCAATTGCTGCGTTTGCTACCCTCTATCACCATCTCATGTTACCTGTGTCAACAGTAGATTCTTGATTTCAATCCCTTTTCTATATCCCAGTCACTCTCCAGTGATTTTTCAAAGTGTGATGTGACAATAAGTACAAATTTTACTAAAAGCATCAGAAAATCACCTGGTTTTCCGCTTCTGTCCAAAGTGATTCTCAATGAGCAGGTTAAAAAAGAACCATAGTATCACCTTGACCAATATCATTCCTCCTTCAACAGCGCTTGAGTGCTGACGCGTACATCGGGGTCTTGATTGTGCCATCCTTTACTACTTTGCATGCTCAAACAACTCGTAATAGCAACAAAATAGGTTAACTTTTTGGCGGCCCTGATGTCGCTCTGGGAGTCCAGTCTTGTCTGAGGGTGGGGAAGAGGTTGATGTGGGATGAGGTCTCAGCGAAGGTGATAGGGGTAAGCCAAGGATCACGTAAAACCTCCTGGGTAGAAAGACGATGGAGTGAATTGAGGAAGGGGAGATATCGGATGAAGGACTTGGCTTGATTGGAAACGGGTTCCAGTAAGGACCCTGAAATTCAATTTTTGGGGTTGGCGCTCTGCTGGACGGGGGTGGTGGCGTTATCGGCACGTAAATTGGGATAGGGGCAGAGGAAGACGTAGGTAATGATGGCTGTGCAGAGAGCGAACAATGAGCCTGTGTTTTGTCTGTGTATGCGTGTGGAAGCGATCATACTTGCGGTACAGTTTTGCTCAGTGTGACGCGGTTGAAAATGTGACGGTCACTGTGACAGAGAAGGTTTAGCCGTCGGTTGGTTTGTATCATCACTACAAAAGATCAGATATGTCTCTACATGTGTCTTCCGCAGACATCTCCTGCATTCTATACTCCCTGCATGAGAATGACACCCTGATATAGGTGTTTCACCAACGATCAATCTTGTTGGGTATGAAATACCAATTATAAGCGAAGGCAGAGGCTTTGATACATTGAACAAAAATCTATTACCAGAGTAAGTGGTGTATAAACCGTTGCCTTGAAATGTCTCAAAGTGTCAGGGGCCGTTCTTAAACCTCAGGTCAGCATTATTCCAAAGTTAGACAGCCCATGTAACAATCCGGGCAAAGAGAAATTGACCATGTGAGGATACATCTTTATGTGGCGCCTGTAAGGAATGACATAATTTGTAGTGAGTTAGCGAGGATGCCATTTGAAAGTACATCTAATATAAGTCTTGACTGGCCGGTTGTCCCTCGAGAACTGGATTGATATGGGCACAGAATACATTGTACTGGATAATGTGACAAAAAAAAATGTGAGGGCCATCGATTAATAAAAAAATTGATCATTGTGAACAAACGACCGAGAATGATCGGGGAGCTGAAAATGATCGATGAGCGGCAATGACACGTACAGCATCAATGACATAAGCATCGTAGACAAAGCATCTGAATATAGTTCCTCGATCAGTGAGGCCGCTGACCTTTGTTCTTGTCATAGATGTGTCTAGAAATGGTTTCAAATGAGCAGTCACGGACTTAACTATTGCAAAAACCAAATCAGATTTGTTCTCAATCACTTCCAAATCACTCAGATCACCTCAGTAAACTCACACTGGGCCATTAACAACGATCATAATCTTATATAAGAAACAAACATGTATATGACGAAATTGAAATGGTCTAGGAGCAAAGCATTAATATAATTGACCCAAGATGATCGAGGAACAATCAATGATCGACAAAACAAATATCGATCGAGACACCAATGTGATCCAGGAACCGAGCACTGGTCAACAAAGTATGGACAATGTTTGAATATTTGTAAGATCGCCAACGAATGTTACACAAATTAACAGCTTCACTGCCACTGATGGATCAATGATTATCAGTAACCAATCAACCATGCTCGGCACTTTGAATAAAGTGCCTGCAATAATGAATCGAGGAATAAAAATAATCAAGTTTCCACCACATCGGTGAGGTCCAATTTTCCGCATATTGGTCCTCCAAGGACAAGGCCACCCAGTCCTAGGACAGAAACCAACGTGATAAGTAGTATAGAATGGTTAAAAAACTTAAAAACTAGCCTTAGATTTAAAACACTGTGTCTGTTATTTCATACATATCACTGTGTGATTGCAGCATAGCGTCAAGTCCACCTCGTTGGCAATCACATCACATTGAGCTGATTGAGGAATGATCATCAAAATTGACACTTTGTTCTGTTCCTGTTGATCGATCATTTTGGATACTTTGTTTGCCAAGGCTTGGATGTTGTGACGTTAAAATTCCACTAGCCTCTTATGGATAGACATATCAAAGTTCCTTACTACGTCGTGATGGCATTTCTTGTAGGATGGAGACTATTATTCAATCGCAGTGAAGAAAACGAAGCAAGTAGTTTCTACATTATCAAAAATTTATCAAAGACCAGCACCATGTATTTCCTCTCTTGTGCAGCAGTCAATAGTAAAGATATTACCTAGATTAAGTGAGAATTATTTGATCATACAAAGCCTGATAAATAAAAGCATTATGACAAAAACTACAGTATATTTTGAAGACCAAGGTGGGCTAACCGAAAGGATGAACAAAAATTTGATCGTGTGCCATTCATTGATATTTATCAGTTCAGTAGATGTCCCTCTTGACTTTCGGCATTCTCATCTTCTCTATCCCCGTTCCCAAGTCCTCTGTTGGATTAATTCCGTATTTTATATCAGCGATTGTGTCACAATATTTTACTTCCTTGATTCCTTTGTAGTTCACCAATGTTCGATGACAGGCTTCCACTGAGATTCTGGGTCAATGACATGAAATGATTCTTTGTAAGCGGTGGTAAGATTATCATGCGCTGACAAATGGCAGTACCAGCGTTGCCGATCTAAGTAAGAGCACAAGTAGATTTCAGCAGTTGTCGTCTTCTATGATCAGTAGTATCTATCCATATTGATATAGTCGTCTCCATATGTAGTAGTACTCGGAGGAGGTAGCTTTGTCATCTCAGAGTTGTCTTGCAACCCTCGTCGCCTAATGTGCCGTTGTATCCTCCTGTGTCCCTCGTTGTCTTGTGCCAACGATGATCTAGGAACAGATGAAATCTACGAATGTAGTGCAAATCTTGAATTTTTGTCAGGAGCAAATACGATTCCTGTAACAATCCCAGGATGTCACAGTACATGTCTTGGTAGTTGTCATTTATCATACTACTCATCAGGCACAAACCTCATCATGTTTGTCGACTACAACAAGAATTCTTGCTGGATCTTCATCATTGATTGCAACAACTCTAGAAGACATAGTATGGAGCTTTGATCCATCTATCCATAAAAGGCTAGAGGGGATTCTGGTAAGGTGACAACATTCAAGCCTTGGCAAACAAAGTATGTGAAATGATCAATCGATCGGAACAAAGTCCGAGTAATGACGATCATTCCTCGATCACTGCAAGCGAGCTTACCAATGCACGTGCCTAGATGTAATGTGACTGCCAACGATGTGGTTATAAATAGACACAAAATGGACTAAGAGCCATATCACAATCACTATGTGATATATGCGAAATGTTGTAACACAATGTATACTATCCATCACGCTTGGTTGTGTCCTAAAATCGGGCGCCCTTATCCTTGGTAGACCAATATGTGAAATACTTCCTGTTCAAGGTCACTGCTGTTGTAAAAACTTTGGATGCAAACATTGTTCATCCTTTGTCGACCAATATTGGTCCCTGGATAATTTCTCTGTTCCTAGATCATTGATGGTATCTCGATCTTTGATTGTTCCTTGATTATTTTGGGCCCTCAATCAATTCATATGTTCCCGATCAATGCTTTGCTCCTTAATCAGTGTTTTAATTTCCTGGCCAGTTACATGTCTATTTCTTATGATATTTATTGAGGGCCCTGAGGTACATACCTCAGCCATTCTAATGTTGCATCAGTGGATTCCGTGTCGAAGCTTGCCCAGGTGATCTGAGCGATTTGGAAGCGATTGAAGTAAAGAACAAGTCAGATTTAGTTTTGCGACAGTTTGACCTCTCACCTATTAGTAGCACACCACAACTTTCCATTTCACATTTAAGATCATTTTTAGACCCGTCCATAATAAAATGACATATGCGGCACGAGTTTATACTCATGGCCTTACTGCCACTGATCAGGACGTGATTGTCATATTTTTATTTCAGAACTTTGTTTGCCATACTTATGTTGATGTTGTACATGTTCATTGCCATTCATAATTTGTCGATGTACAAATAACTGAGGGATCGATAATTATTAGTAACCGACCCTCTGAGCTATAAGCATCGTCATATAAAGTGATGGATTAAGGAATGAAAACAACTGAACCAAATTCATACAATGGCACTGAGCTCCGATACAAAGTTGTTTGCATATTAGTCATCCAAAGACAATGCCGCCTGAGCCTAGAATATGATCCAGTATGATACATTATGTTTGTCATTTCATACTTATTGCAACATGGCTGTCAACCCACCTTGTTGGCAGTCACATCACATTTCGACATTTCTAGTGGCAATTTCACTGCCACTGATTAAGGAATGATCAACATGTTTCACACTTTGTTCCATTCTTGTGAACCGACTTTGTTTGTGCCAAAATTTCCTCTTGCCTCTTATGGATAGACGGATCAAAGTTCCATGCTATGTCTTGATGGCATTCCCCGTAAGATGGAGACGATTACCATAATATACTTTTCTAGTGATGTTCTAATAATCCTAGATGCTCTGTCTTCTTGCCCTGGTCTTGTCATAGGAGATAGCGACAATGAGGTTTGGGTCTGAAGAGTAGTATGATAGATGATAAGCACCCAAACATGTAGTAACCTGACATCTGGAAATTGCTAAGAATATTTCTCCACTCATCGTTGCTTGCCCATTCTTCATCATCTTCTGATTTGATACTCAGTTCCCCGATCACTGTCGGCTTATTTCCCGGCTATCATCCGCGTGATGTTAATTGTTTGTCTATTGTTTACAGTTGCTGTTTTTACATCGATAAGCTATCGATGGCGCTTTCAGGTTTCAACTGCCCTGCTTATGACAGATTGAACTTGCGAAAGTCTCACTTGATTGGCCTGTCAGAAATGCTATGGGATGAGACAATCCTGAAGGTGGACACTTGATCTCTTTCACTAGCCCTCTGACTGGTTTGTCTCTTACCGTGAGACGTAAGGTGCCTAAGAATGCTGCACATAAGCGCGCTACTTTGCAAATATTGACGTGAGTCCCCATCCGTTACCACGACACCAACTGCGAGTCTGAAGCTCAGGTGCCTCCCAGGAGTCCACTGATTCCAGTCCATCTGCAACTACTTCACCGCCAACTCCAGCTGCTTATTCTCCGCTTGGTTCACGGTTACATGCAGCCATCACCTTCCCAGACAGCAATATACGCACCCCAACTTGTTAGTCGTTACCACCTATACCTGCTCATCCAAGTAAATATATCTACCCGGTAATTCACCGCCTGCACCAATTCCCCAGACGTTGTCAGCTACAAGACTTTCGTCGCCTCCAGCCGCTGTTCCGCCTATGTTTCCCCCTGATCCTTCTCAGGTGCGGACCTCTGCAACTGTGACCTCGCCATCTCCAACTCGCCAGTAATTTTGCAATCGCAATCGCAATTGCACATAGGTCATCCTCCTCCTCATTTATACCGACCTCATGTATACTATTATCCACAACCCCATGAATCACCGGCTCCCATCAATTCATGCGCGTTATCTGCCACCATTATCTCACGCCCTCACTCTGGAATTCTACCTCTGCCTCCATTAACTGTATGCGCACCCTACAGTCCTTATCCTCCACCTTCTTCTCATCGAGCATCCCTCCATCACCATCATTGCCTCAACGCTACTGCTACTCGGGCGCGTATCCCCATGATGCTCCATCTCCTCTGCAGTAGGTTCTTCCGTCTCACCAGCAGTCGCCCGTATCTCTTGGGTAGCACTAGTATAGTTCTTGGGCAGGGGAGTCGAAGGGGAAGATGGTGCTCATGAGAGTGTATATCGAGAAATCGGAAGCTGAGAATGGAATATGTGAGTATTGCTATCTGCTGTCGTTGCTTTTGTCTTGTTTTATGCCTCTGTTATCGTGATGTCCACATGCGCATTGTTGGAGCATGCTCCATCTGCTCTTCGTCTAATGGTTTCTGGCCTTGTGCTTGATGAACGCTATGACCTACATACAACTCATGGTAATTTAATGTGTAAATTGTTTGACTTAGACTTTGACTTCTCTGGACATTTTCTATTCATCGGTCTCGAGTTCCATTCTTCGGGGTTCGTTCTTGCATTGAATTCTGATTGCTCGTATTTTATACTTGACGTCTTCGATTTTCTCTTCATTCATGCTCAATACGATAGTATTTTGTTTCATTATAGAAGAGCAGCTACACTTGATGATATTAATGGAAAACGTGAGTTTTTTCTTCTCGATTCCTAGAACACTCGTGGTATATAAAAATTTGATTTTCTACGTATATGAGCGAATCATGTACATGAGATGATTGTATTCACTGTACGGCGTCAGTCCTACCCTCGTGCTCACGTACTCGGTGTCTCTTTCTTTGAAATCGAGCAATCAAGTGACAGCAATTTTTGACTTTCACATGGTTAGATGGCACCTTTGTTTCTCCTGTTCTTTTATCCTCGTCTCCTGCATGAAAGATACCGAACTCAAATAGAGTGAAGTGCATTTGAGAAAAATCTGGTTATTATATTAAGGAATTTTCAAAGGTGTTGAGACTGCTTGTAATATGAGTGGATATATATGCGAGGAACGGCACAATGCACTTAGTATAACGGATAGTATCTCCAACAGAGCAGAGAGAGATTATAGGGTAGATATACAGACCACAGAGACGCATAATTCGAAGCCGAGGATAAATCACGAAGCCCGCGACACCATACTTCTCTAGACGAACAGTGTGGGTAAATATGAAAAAGAAACTTGAACAAAGGCTTAATGGTGTGTCTTGGGCTGTCTTGCGTTCTCCTGACAAAAAACAGAAACCTGAGGAAATTATTGGGGAAGATAACGGACAAAATTCTCTCCACGATGTATTTTCTTTTATGTCTTGCGTCACATCAATGGCATCCAAAAGCGCATTGAACAATCCAAATGATGATCTGAACATTGTGAAAGACAATAAATGAGCACTGCCACTGATAGAGAGATGATTGGTACTTTGTTTGGGCCATGTTAATCCTGAACTCTCTCTCTCATCGCATGACTCCGTCAGACTTTAGCCCATTGCCCTGTAATATATTGATGGACAAAGAATATGCGGGGCATACATTTACAAATTGTTGTACCTTGCCAGCTACAACGGCTTAAGCTGATACACGCATGCCATGAAGGCTTGCACTGTTGGTAACCCGAAATATGCTCACTTGAGCCGGCATGCCTTCCGTGATCACATGTGGTCCACACGTACTCGTACCGCTTCCTGGATCCAATCTTTCCATATCGGCCTCAATTTCACACCCCATGACGCACTGAGGGTCTTCTCTTAGTTTCGGAGAGCTCCCTAATCCAGCATGTCTGTTCGAGAGTCCGAATATGCTGGCGAGTCTCAAGTCGTTGATCCACTCGTTGCCGCACCAATTTTCTCCATAAATTGCATTATGTCCTGGCTCGCAGTGTGGTATCCGGGTGTGCACCGGAATTGGACGCTTCAAGTGAGGGGACAGAAGGAGCAGCTTGTGGCATTGGTCCAGACACCTGATTAATCCTCCGCTAATGACTCTAAACCACTTTTTCATCCAAGTCTTCAGGTCCCGACACATTAGTGCATTTCTCGTCGCCTTGCATATTGACAGGGTGGAACGTCGACCAGAATCTGTCAGCTGCAGCCGTAGTCCTTCGTGAACATGCTCTCAAACCCGCTATTGAAGATCTTGACAAGGATTTCGCTGTTGACATTATTGGAACTGAAGGAGATGGATTCAATCTCTTTACTGATGCTGGGATTACTGCTGATGCTGATGCGATCAAGGTCTGTCGCCATGCAATCACTTCAATTCCATGTGCCGATATCGGAATCAGCATAGGAGTCTAGCTTCATTGTCACCTTCAGGCTCAGCTGATTTTCTTGAGTCACTCGATTGCATTTTACTCCCTCGTCACCTGAATCAGCTCTGCCAATCAGGCGTATGCTCTTCGCCTTCATTCTTGCACCTCATTACCACTTGCACCGATTGCATCATACTGCAAAGCACTATATCATGCCGCCCTATGTTCAGCGTCTTCGGTAATCCTGCAATCCCTTACAGAATGACCGTTGGGATATGTAGTAATCCTACATCTGTGGATTGCTACAGGAGTCATATTTCTCCGTATGTTTATCCTTGCTTGCCCATTCTGCACACTTTTTTCATCATTTCCTGATGAGTTTTGGCACGTTCCTCGATGATGGTCGGCTTATTTCCCGGCCATCATCCATTGTTTGTTTATCATCTACAGCTGTTGTTTTTTCATCGATAAGCTATCGATGGGGTTCTTCGCAGGTTTCAACTTTGTGCACTGCAATTGCTCACATGACAATGGTGCTGACAGATTGAACTTATGAAAGTCTCGCTTGATTGGCTTGTCAAACATCATCTGTTTAACTACCATGTCTCGTCAATGCTATGAGGTGAGAGAATCTGAAAACTGATGATGTGGACACTTGATTTTTTCACTAGCCCTCTGACCGGTTTGTCTCTTACCGTGAGATGTGAGGTGCCTAAGAGTGCTGAACATAAGCGCACTACTTTGCAAACATCAACGTGAGTTCCCATCCTGAACAAGACGTTACCACGACACCAACACATGTTCCTTTATATGAAGACAGGATTCATCTCAAATGTACTTCATTCTGTTTATGTTCGGTATCTTTCAGGCACAAGACGCAGACGGA
>Ga0153941_1001128_pt1 | contig 10824 bp, 16 predicted proteins | sample TSNJ025MetaG_FD_104733 | JGI IMG/M metagenome (GOLD analysis project Ga0153941, IMG submission 104733) | Attine ant fungus gardens microbial communities from New Jersey, USA - TSNJ025 MetaG | ecosystem: Host-associated > Fungi > Mycelium > Unclassified | place: USA: New Jersey, Brendan T. Byrne...
ATCGCCTTGACCCAGTCTTAAATCAGGACGCAAGCGACTATCCGATCTGATATATGGCATTGTGCGATAGCAGATGGTCAAGGAAGATTTGAGAAAAGGTGAGGCTGTGATGGTAGGTGACGACTTGGGGTCAAATGCGATGGTCACATCTGGACGTCGAAAACATGAGTTATCAAGGGCACGAAACACAAACTCTCAATCAGAACGACATCACCTCTCTTGACTGCAACAGTTACTGTCTGCGGTGACAGTGATAGTTGTGTTATCCACCATGGGTGGCCATTCTGAACAATGTCTGGATCCACGTAAGTCACATGATGGTGTTTGTTCAACAGAAAAGCAAGAAGTTCGCTTGCCCTACAACTGCCATGTCACCGCCACACAGGCGCGCAACCCGGAGCCACCCCACCACCGGGGAGCTCGATCCGCCTGACCACGAGGTCAACTTGGACGACATGATGAGAGCATTTGCAGCCGAAATCGCAGGGCTGGAGAAACTGAAGGCAGAAGGGGTGGCGCGCCTAGCCGCTCTACGGCAACGGCCAGAGGAAAAAAAGGCGCGGAAGAAAAAAGAGGAGCGGGAGGCAAAGAAACGGGCGGAGAAGCAGAGGAAAACCAAGGAGGCGCGGGACAGGCAGGAAAGGGAACGAAACGAGCAACGCGATGCAGAACTGGCTGCCAAGGTCGAGCGTGAGGCAGCAGAGGCGAGGGTAACGGCAGAAGAAAAGGCAACGTCCCTGAACAAGCGGAAGCGAGCCGTCGTTGAATCTTCAGATGCGGAACAAGGGAAGACGAGGAAGATGAACAAGAAAGCAGGAGGAAGGCGCGTACAGCACGTGTCTCGAGGCGACAACAACGATACCGAAAGTACCAATGAAGAGGAGGAAGAAAAGAGGCCTCCGCAACCACAGGTAAAAGTGGGAGACGTCATTAAATGCGAGCGCTGCGCTCGTACTGGCAAACAATGTGTGCCTCACCCTGGCAGGTATGTGGCCATTCTTTTCCAGTTGACGTCCCTTCTGACACCGTCATGGTGCCAGATCCACTGCCTGCGACGCCTGCTTCCTCCAAAAGCAGTTCTGCCAACCGGTTACAGACCCAAAGCCTTCCGCTCAAAATGTCGACGGTGTCGCCCTTCTTCACATATGGGAGGAATTGAATATGCTGACACTCGAGGTGAAGGGATTGAGAGACGACCTTGCGGCTGGATTTTCAAGGACCCAAATCTTCATCCACAACGAGTTCAATGCATTCACGACAAGAATTATTGATGAGATCAACACTGTAATGATGACCACCCCAACGTTCGGCAACCTTTCTCCATGAGATAGAACCAGCCTCGTCCCCAAGTATCAATCTGAGAACTGCCATTTCTTTTCCTGCGTACTTGATTCTGACAATGTCAGGTCCCTCAACTTCAAGAACGACCAGTAAGGCTGAAATCTTGAGGGTCCCTACTGTCTTGTGCTTCACCAGCAATTGAGACGAGTGTGTGAAGGTTGAAGTGGAATGTTCGGAAAACATGCGTCAGAGTAATTTAGGGATTAAATGTTTTGTGTTTTGAGCTGCGATCTAATGTAGGATCGGCTTGGAGTGTTGAGAAATGACAACTCGGAGAAGCTTGCCTGTGAGCGTAAAGGTTCCAATGGATTTTGTTCGGTAGTATGAGGCTAGGTTATTGATGTGGTTTGATCTTGAGATTGCAAGTTTTGTCAAGAATTATACTCAATGAGCAAATTATGGAAGCAGGTGATATATTATTATGCTTCGTTACATCTGTCAATATACGAGGTCCACCTAATGGAATGCATTAATCTCTATCTAATCGTTTATCTGCTCGATTGCAATTGTCACCGACAGACATTCATCATTGAATCAATCAGCATTTGTCGAGACCTGCAAGATGCTGAAACCAGCCAACAACAGTGGCAACTTTGCGCACAGCAGCATCGGCCTGACCCAGTCTTAAATCAGGACGCAAACGACTATCCGATTTGGCGTATGGCATTGTGCGATAGCAGATGGTCAAGGAAGATTTGAGAAAAGGTGAGGCTGTGATGGTAGGTGACGACTTGGGGTCAAATGCGATGGTCACATCTGGATGTCGAGTTATTCATGAATTACCAAGGGCACGAAACACAGACTTTCAATCAGAACGACATCGCCTCTCTTGACTGCGACGGTATTGTGCTGACCGCCCCAACGTTCGGCGACCTCTCTCCATGCAGTTAATTTGGAGATAGAACCACCCTCGTCCCCGAGTATTAATCTGAGAACTGCCACTTCTTTCCCTGCATCCTTCCCTGACTTGATTCTGACAGTGTCAGGTCCCTCAACTTCAAGAACGGCCAGTAAGGCTGAAATCTTGAGGGTCCCTACTGTCTTCTGTTTCACTAGCTGTGTAATTGAGACGAGTGTGTGAAGGTTGAAGTGGAACGTTGGAAAACATGCGATGGATGACGCATCAGAGTAATTTAGGGATTGCGTGTTTTGAGTTTTGAGCTGCGATCCAATGTAGGATCGGCTTGGAGTGTTGAGAAATGACGCCTCGGCGAAGCTTGCCTGTGAGCGTGAGGGTTCCAATGGATTTTGTTCGATGGTAGGAGGCCAGGTTATTAGTGTAGCTTGATCTTGAGGTTGCAAAGCTTCGTCAAGAATGAGCACATCATAGAAGCCAGGCCCATACCGACACCAACTTGCCCTCTGTCTATTTCTTCAGACTGGTCACCTTGCTCCCAGGAATCATCGTCGTCATCGTCGTCGTCATCATTGAAAATGATATTCTGGTATACCAACGATACCCTTTGACTTGCGTCGTCCAACGTTTCGATGGTTGGGAAGTCGGGTGGTGTCGGAAACTGCTCGCGTATGGCATCGGACTGAGAATGAGAAGAAATGCTTTCCCATTGATATTCTAGCGGATCGTTGTCGATGGTGTTCAGAGAGGGAGCTCCTAGGAAGACTCGATAAGACATTGCAACGTCATTGGAGTTGGAGTCAATTATCGTTTTTGATGCTTTGAGTCTTTTGATTGCATTGTAGTGCATCAAAGAGCTATGATTGTGGCTGTGATTTTGTTTTTTTCGTGGACTCTCGTCTACGAATGTATCGTCTATCGAATGAGAGTTCTGACATGTTTGATGGATTATGCAAAGTGCATCATATCAGGAAGCAGTATTAGGAAGGGCAAGATTGCCTCGCGAGCTAATTTCATCGTCCGATCCGTCGTAGAATTCCAATGATGAATCAATAGTTTAGGAATGATACTTGGTAGAGCTCAAACATGATAGTTCAGTCTCAAGGGGTGCTACTAGATACAGGTCATGAAAATCAAAAAACAGCCTCCGTATTCGGCTTAAGTCCTTTGCTCCTTTCTTCCACCATTGCCCCTATAGATCGCCCCGCTCCCGAGAGGAGAAATTGATAAAGGAGAAGGTTATCATAGGAGAAATGGCTCCAGGATTGTTCTCAAGGTTTATTAAGGGCAGCTCGCCTTTGCCCAGCCGGGCCCTGTCTGATGCATCAGGGTCGTCCCGCGAATCGTCGTCGACGCTGCCCTCACAAAAAACCCCGTCCAGGCCTATCACACCGACAATCAAGATCGGCGCTTGCGTTGGGGCTAGCAGGACATCGCTGGAGACACAGGATACAGGATCGAGCCAGGTAGTAACGGTTGTAGTGGAACCGCCATCACCCCACGAGTCCTCCCGTTCTGAGACTTGGGAAGATTCAAGTCAGGGTCGTACGACATTTCCCGTATTCTCAGGCTCTGATTTAGCTTGCAACAATACAAACATGCCTAGAACACTGGATCCAAGGTCAAAGCGCTCTGCCTCGAGTCGCTCCCTTCGTACTACTCCTGAAACAACTCGCGACTCCCGTCAGGGAGAGAATGGTACTATAATTGTCACTCCCATCGTCGAATCACCTACTGCGCTCAAGACAGAATTTTTCCCCCAACAAGCCAGTGCTTCGTCCACACCCGCTCGAGACCTCGACGCCGTATCTATCTCATCCACAAGTCCAGTTGCAAAGAAGCGACCTTGGAAGAAATCGACCACCCATAAGCCTACTGCTCTTGCAACTGCAATCACAGCATCGGGTGTGACTATGGCCCAGCCAACACTGTCTCTTGCTCAGCAGCCTCCCTACAGTTCTACTGCCCAGAAAACTCCAATGACTTCGACCTCTTCCAGAAAGCCTGGATCTCCGCCATACTCGTCACGTTCTCCCCCTGGCTCCTCCTATCATGTTAAAGGCAAGTCGGCAGATTTTTCGCCGGCTTCTGGACCGAAACGGTTATCACTGCCTAGATCAGGTGCCCCACGGACATCTACCTCAATAGCAAGTGACAACGTATCGGAGTACTATCCGGAAGATAGGCCAGAGTATTATTCTGCATTAGATGCTAGCTCCGATGAGGACGACTCTGAAGAAAACGAATCGATACTTGACGACATGGAAGACATGCCAGTTACAGGGTTTGCGGTAGCCAGCAACAAGAGGAACGCAGATTTTCATGAGCTGTTCCCCAGTATCCCTGAAGGGGATTACCTGATTGAAGGTAGACATACACTCCCTTCTACGCCGCGCCCATTGACACTTGTTAGACTACGGTTGCGCACTCCAACGAGATATCCTAGTACAAGGTCGACTCTATATCTCGGAAAATCACATATGCTTCCATGCAAACATTTTCGGCTGGATCACGGATGTGCGTCGACAAGCCTCTCCTGCGAGGTGCTGTGCTTGCTAACTTGAGGTGTAGCTCTCCATTCCCATGTATGAAGTTACACAACTCGAAAAGCGCATGACTGCCTTTGTTATTCCCAATGCCATCCAAGTCACCACTCGACAAGCTAAATACACGTTCGCTTCCTTTCTCTCTCGTGACACAACTTACGACGTGATTCACAACATATGGCGGTTGGCACGACCTGATGACACCAGTCAGCTATCAATAGAAGGGGCACCAATTGTGTCTGCTGCTGCTGCTGCGGCAACGAGTACTCTCACGAAGGAACCCAAAATAACAACATGTGCGTGCTCAAAGGATGGAGGTCATTATAGTGAAACGGCGTTGGATTGTATACTCCCCGGCACCCCTGAGCGGATACATAACCTGATCTTTGCCAGTGGATTTATCAAAGATTTCATGTCGATTGATCAAAAACTCCTAGGTGTGTGGCTTTTGACACCTGGTTTCCGACTGAATGGACTGACTTTTGGAAAATTCTAGACGTGCAAATGTCGGATTGGCAGCCAACTTCACCTGGATCGAATTTGCTCACGCGGAATATGTCGTATATCAAGCCTTTGAATTCCAGTGTTGGACCCAAATCGACAAAATGCGAGATCAGGGATGAAATGGTTTATAATGATCCAGAGCAATATATTTCTACCATAACGACGACGCGCACTCCGGATGTACCGAGTGGCGGTGTTTTTTCTGTCAAGACCAGGACATGTGTGATGTGGGCGAGTTCTGTGTCAACAAAGCTACTCGTCACGACACGAGTTGAATGGACCGGTCGTAGTTTTATCAGATGTAAGTCTCCACCCTGTCCCTTTTTGCTATCAGCAGGCTAATTTATGCTCTATGAAAGCAATTATCGAAAAATCTGCCATCGACGGACAGAAGACATACCACGCCGAACTCGAAAAATCCATGCGCAAATACATCCAAGAACATCAAACTGAATTCTTACCTGAAGGAATCGATACCTCCGTCCTCTCTGAACCCGCACCTGTCATTGTCGTCACCGAAACAGCCACGATCGCCACCCACAAACTCTCTTCGATAGAAGAAAACAAACGTCGAGAACACGAGAGGAATCAACGTGGGTTACAATGGGCTTTGGACACATTCGAAGACGCATCGCAAGTGATTGTTCGAAGTACCAAAGGAGCGTTGGAACTCGTTCGAGATGCGTGGGAGCAGTCTTCTAGTACGACGATTATGTGGTTTGTGATCGTCGCTTTGGTGATTAGTAATCTGTGGTCATTGATTTTGATGGGCTCGAGAGAGGAGGCTGGGAGGAGGAAGGAGATGAAGAAGATGGAGGATAGGGAGAAGTGGGTGCAGGGCGTTGTCACCTCGGTTTGGGATGAAATGGCAAAACAGCATCAGTCGAGTATAAGTGGAAACTTGGCTGGAAACTTGGGAATGAGTAAGGAGGCATCGAAAGAAGCGTTTTCATGGGTCCCCAGCTCGGGAGGGTCAGACCCTCCTGGCCCTTTAGCGTGGAAGAAGGATGTTGGGGATTTACAGGATGTGCTTGATCGGGTGGAGGAAAGAGTGAGGGAGTTGAAAGAGAGTTTGAAGGAGGTAAGGGAGGTGGTGATACAGTTGGATGAATTGGATTGATGAAGAAAAGAAAAGCATTGGATGCGTTTTTTTCATTTTTTTTTTCATCTTTCGTTCTTCTCGCATCGTGATTTTCCAAAGGGAAAGGGATAGAAGTTGTATGCTATATTTTCTTTGTACTAGTACGTAGGTTGACTACTGATATGTTAATATTGTATTACTGGATAAATTAGTAGACGAAGTTCGCGCAACCTCATGAACCTGTATACCCTTGTGCGCTTCGGTTTGTTCATCGAATGTGTCTCTGTGAAGTTTCTGTTTCTTTCTTTTGAGCTGCGTTCTACTGACTGTCCAATATCGAGATGAAAGAGACCAATACTTGAGCGTAGTCTCCGTGCATAGCTCTCAAGAGCCTTTCTGGACTGTTTATGCCTTGAGAGATAATCGAAATAAGTGAACATCTACTGAGTCCATCTAATTTCGTTTGTGACTCAAAAGGGTAGTAGAATCAGTCTGGAGATCATTCTCCGCTCGCCAGCAGTGGTGGATCAATAGGAATAAAACAGAGAATATTCCTTCGTCATGAACACGACTCTCCAACAGAGATACAATCGATCATTTGTGAAGCGCCAAAACGTCATTTTTTCAATTGTACATTCGATCACACTTTATTAGATTCAGGATAAATCCAAGGAGATTCAATGGCAAGAGCTCTCCTGCTGCACGACAGCACTCAAATTATCTTGAGTGCCCGGAACATCCATGCTTGGATTAGCTCTGAAGAACGAAACGGGTTTCAACGTCGCCGTAATATGATCAACGGGCATTCTACATTGTCTTTGATCAGAACTCATCAAGGTACTCAAGATCAAGACAACTTACACCGGCCAATCCTCAGGCCTGGGTATGTGCGTGGTTCCAATATTGAAATAAACCAGAATATCTTCTCCATCCGTTGGTTGTCCGTTCTTGACCCAATTTCCGATGGAATCAGCGGGAGTTGTCCTCGTCTGCGGTACATATCGTCCTGCAGGGTACAACCTCTCTGATCCCTTCTCTCCCTCAACGTCCCTGCATACCCAAAGATCCTTCTTAAGGAATGGAGCTCTTGTTACAACCCAGCTATCATCCTTCGCCATTGTTGGTACCACACCACCTTTCAATCCAATGATATATCCAACCTCCTTTCCGGAACTATAGTGGTGCCTCTGAGGATTCACAATGCGCCAACGACGTTCTTTTGTGATGTCATATGAGCGGCCTGTCTCGACGGACAACCGTGTGTCAGCTGAGTAGAACCCGTTACCGGAAAAGTTCTTCTCAGAACCTGTTGGATGATCCAGAGGTAGAACATCGGATTCGATAACAGTGTTTTTGAGCCCATCGACCATAGGATCGATTCGATAGCAGAACGTATGCTGATGATAGTGAGCATCGATATTCGGCGCAACGGTTGTTCCATGTGGATTGGGCTCATTTGTGCCAACGTAGACTTGGAGAATTCCAGTGAGACGGATATCGATCTCTACAGTCCCATCCTGATAAAAGTTGTAGTTCCAAATGTATTCTGTTTTGGGCGAGAATCAGAACTCGAGATAATAGAGTAGAATCATTGACGAACCATAGTTAGCCAGTGTGCAGATCATGTTGATCACTAGTTTCCTGCTTCGGACAGTATGAGATCTCCCGCCGGTACGATAGTCAGTGTGTTTCCAGAGCACTCCAGCATCTTCTTCGTGAATACATATAGCATTATCAATCACCATGGCGCTTCCATCGTGAGCGGCAAAACATCCAGGCTATCAGTGCCATATGATGAGCTAGCAGATTTATGGATTCAATTTACTTGCCAAGTATTGGATTTGGCCGACACAATCACATCCCAAGGCAAGGTTATTTGCCATCGCACCAATTCCATATTCACCGCTGTAAATTATATGTTGATTCATGGTCTTTTGAAGAAGTTTACGAAAACTTACGCGTCAAAGGCAAACTTCCTGGGATGAGGATGCTCAGGTGCTCCGTATGGAACGATCATCTCCGACAAACCTAGCTGGTAGAATAGCGGTCTGACCTCGCCGTGATCGTTATAAGTGATAGTGGACAAAACCATACCCTCGCGATGTCGGTAAGCTGGTATCATGGGATGGGAAATTAGCACAAAAATCATGAGACAACTGCTAGTTTATACCGATATGCATCTTCCAGTTCTGCCATTCCAGGACATTGCCGTCCATCTTGAAGCTGACGCCATCTGGCTGAGTGATATGCAATGGCTTGATGCCTTCACGAAGTTGAAATTCTGACTCCGTTTGCGCCATCAGATCAGGAAGATAATCGAAGGCTTGTGCGGGAGGTGCGATACGCTTCCTTTCAGAAAACTGCGAAGCGTCAAGACTTGGAGGTTCGGTAGTAGATGCTGTGAGTTTGGTTTTGCCGGAGGCCGTTCGCTCATACGCCGGAGGGAAATCTAATTATCATTGGAGACAGAAAAGGCGATGGAAATGATGAACATACCGATGTGCAAGATTTCTCCCTTGTTTGCGTCGACAATCGGAATGAAATCCTACAATTAAGCTTGGGTTGTGATGGTCTAGCGCAATGTGGTAAGTGACAATACCATAGGGTGGGCATAGAGATTGTCGTGCTGAGAAAATCTAGCAAAGATAAGAGCTTGTTGTATTCTCTTGCTCTCAGGGAAACGAGCATCATAGCCAACAGACCAGCCGTCACAAGCGATCTGGTCAGGTTTGATGCCTTAGACAGACTCAGCGATACACAGCATTCAGAAGAAAGAGTTATACTCACCAACTTCTGCAGCTAATTCTTGTACACGTTTGGACTCCTTCACGATTTTTTCACACTCAAGGAGCTCCTGTACAGAAATTTGTGGCTGAACTCCTTCGGGCAGTTTGTCCAACTTTTCAACTTGCCATCGCCCATCGTGTAGTGCGGCTATCACGTTGTATGAATATCTGGGTCACATGCATTTAAGATTGAGATCGATTGCCCTAGTTCAAGGTCTACTGACCCAGTGACGGGATCAAGAACCTTAATGATACGTCAAAATAACGACGATCTAGCATTTCTAACAACCTACGTCGATCTGAGCCTTCCTGATCATAGGACTAGGCTCTTCAGGCTTGACTCCGGGTTCCAGAGGGATACCGAGATGAGCGAGAACCGCTCGCTTCGGAGGAGGAAGCAGTTCACAAAGTATGAATTTCATTGCCTTGATTGGAGTCTCGGCCGCAATGTGATGACGGACAGCATAAGTTGCTGCCGACAGCTAATAAGCTCAGTGAATAGGTCTCGAGATCGCGCTGATACTTGGACTAACCTCGTCGGGGGTAAGGGGATCCAGAGGATGCTTTGGCGTGCTCATGGACTTGGCTTCACCATGAGAGTGAAGCTTTGTGACAAGATTGGAACTCATAGTGCTGTCAGCGGACATGGCTAAATTCTACAAGTAGATGAGTTGGTGAGTGTAGCCAAGGCTATGGCTGGGTATTTATCGTATTACTCCACGATAGATGTGTCATATCTCATCTCTGTTGGTCGTCAGATGACTGATTGGCAGATGGACATATGTTAGCTTCGATTCCCAGCGTATGTGCTACTGGGTGACTTCCTGTAAGCGGCCTGAGAAAATCTGTGCCCTCAGACTGCTCCATGCTGGCTGAGCATAAATTTCAAATTTCAGGATGTCCCAGACAGATATTGTGATCTGAGAAAAACTCTCCTAGACTTCCCTACTGGTTAAAGGTATCAGAGTGCTATATCATATAGAAAATCTGGATTGAACATGCTAATTGTTTTATTATTACTCCTCTATGGCTATATGTGATTCCTTCCAAGGGATAGGAGCCAAACACAGTGGCAATCTGAGTTACTAAGCTTACCTTCTAATAGCTCTTATCAAAGCCAGAGGGAGACTTCTAGAACAAAATATTCTGCCACAAAGAACTGTTGCACAACATGCAAGTAGTGTTCTTCAGCATGATTGAAAAGTACTATTATTGTGTCACATCGCGTGAAACGTGTTGAATACAACGCAGTGTGACATCACACCTGGAAACGAAAATCAAATTCATCGTGTACTATATATATCCTGAGAATTTCCCAGATTCTTATAGGAAGTCACCCACTAAGTGCCAGTTGAATTGAGACACATTGTTCCATCACACAATTCTCGAATTTAGCCTAAGTTGAATCAGAAGGGGACTTTCATACAAAGTTTGGTTCAACAGCATGTCCATGAGGTGAACCCTACCAAACCCGTACCTACGTATACCATACTCTCCTGGCACTAGGCCTTCTGGGGACATACCCCAGTCAATAGGCCATATTCCAGGCCCTCCGCATCTTAGTACTAGCTTGCTTGTTACGGAATGGAGATGCTGAAAGTTGAATCACAAGACTTGTTTCTTAGTCATAATGTCAGATGTCAGGCCTTTCTTGCAATTTTTGTTCACTCGTTGCCAATGATGCACACGCCAAAGATGCACACGCCAAAG
>Ga0153941_1001132_pt1 | contig 10807 bp, 11 predicted proteins | sample TSNJ025MetaG_FD_104733 | JGI IMG/M metagenome (GOLD analysis project Ga0153941, IMG submission 104733) | Attine ant fungus gardens microbial communities from New Jersey, USA - TSNJ025 MetaG | ecosystem: Host-associated > Fungi > Mycelium > Unclassified | place: USA: New Jersey, Brendan T. Byrne...
AGGCTGGTTTCAAACGGGGGAATATGAATAACGCCGATCATAAAGCTTCCTTTTCTCACTTTGTCCAGTATACTCATTTTATATTCTCCAGTTCATCTGAAAATCTACTGATATGCAACGTATCATAATGCTCTTTTTCCTGCTCTTCAGACTTAAAGTTATACGAGCTTTTGCCGTTTGAAAAAGAAACATAATACGAGAATAAGCTCAGTACAATCGTGGTTAGCAAAGGAGAATATCCCTCCCAAACATCACCTGGAATTACAATTTTGTTTTTCGTATTTATAAAGCTTCCTTTTTCTGTAGTTATTAATAAGTTACCGGTATTGATAAAATCCATTTCTTTTATTACTTCCTGGGCACGGCTTATGCTATTGCCGTAGGGAGCGATTACTATGGTAATATCTCTTTCTGCGACGACAAAATACTGCTCATGTGCCCATTCCTCTGTACCTTGAGGGATACCGTCAACTTCGCCGCCTTCTATCATTTTGGCGGCGCCAAAATGGGCGATCGGATAATTTGGCCCGGCACCTATAAAATAATATTTTACCCGGTCCTTGTAGATTTCTGCAATCTGCTTTGCCGGTTCATCACATTCTTTGATGGTCTTATCAGCGATATCGGCAATTTCTGCCAGTTCTCTGTATCGGTCCTTTTCCTGAGCTTCATTTATATGATTAGTTGCAGCGCCAAGTTTAACAGAACACATATAAAGGACCATTAACGAAGCGGTAAAGGATATGGTACCCGGTGCAAATCCAAGCGACTTTATTTCAAACAGAACAATATTGTCAGCTTCTTTTGCGAGTCTGCTTTTCGGTTTACCGGTAATGGCGATTACCGTTGCGCCTCTTTTTTGGGCAATCAGGGCACACTCAATGGTGCGTGCTACACTTCCGGAATAAGACATTACAAACACAAGAGCATTCTCTGGCATATACTCAATCTCGTAGCGGCAGAATTCTAATGCTTCCACTGCCTCAAATGGGATTCCTGTATCTCTCATAAAAGCGAACTTCGCAGCCTGTCCGGCGAAGAGTGAATCTCCGCAGCCGACAGCATATATTTTTGACCATTTTTTGCTGCCGAAAAGTTCTTTTTTATCGTCTAAAGTTCTCTTGAGCCTTTCGATATTTTCTCTGATGACATCGCCTGTCATCGCTATTTCCTCAATCATTACCCTTATATCTCTTCTATCTTCCATGTTTGCATCCCTCCAGTTTTATTTTAAATTGTTTTAGCCTGTCTTTAGCCTGAATGGACGATATATTAAATAAAGGCAATGACCCAAAATCCTCAATCGCAAATGATGATGAGATGCTGCCCATTATAGCGGCTTCGACAGGGTTGTTGGTTAATAAATATCCGGCTGAAAATCCACCGCCAAATGCGTCGCCAGCTCCTGTCACGTCCTTGACCTCACATTGATATGCAGGTATCGTATGAAAACTATCTGAATCTTTTTCGTATACGATACAGCCATCCGCCCCGTTTTTGATTACAACAATTCGGGGGCCCAGACCGGCAAATTTTTTCGCGCTTTCTTCGAAATCACAACTGCCTGACAGCTTATATACTTCATCTGCACTGGGAAGAAAAATATCGGTATATTTTATTGCTTCAATAACCATTTCTTTATGGTCGATAATCTCTTCATCAAGAGGGTCAAGCAGCGTTGTTATGCCTTTTTCTTTAAAATGCTTTGCCATACATAATTGATTTTCAATAGGCATGGCGGCCAAAAAAATTGCTTTGGCAGAATAAAAAGCTTTTGGTATATCTCCCACCTCCGGAGAAAGTTTATTCAATAATTCCTTGCTGTTTCTGTAGATAAAAGTCCTTCTGTTTTCTGAATCATATATAATCCAATTCCTTACAATTTCCTCTTCGAAGGTTTTAAATCCTTCTAAATCAAGTCCCGCATTCTTTAATTTCGTTTTGTTATCTTGCATAAATTCTTCATTTGCCCTGGTCAAAACTCCGACTTCATCCAGCCAGAGTCTGGCCCCCAGCGCAGAATAAAGCGCGTCGCCGCCGATCGTACCCATATGGGTTTTGCCGTCTGGCAAAACCAAATCGTCAATTGTGATATTACCTGCTGTTATTAATTTGATTGATTTCACAATATTCCTCCATCAACTTTGTTTTAATATTTCTCTGGCAGTATCTTCATCGGTGATTAACACATTGAGATAGCCTCCGCATATAGCGCCGATAATACCTGATACTTTATTGGCTCCACATGCCACGGCTATAGCATATTCTTTGTTCCTAAGCTCATGTAATGGTATACTTATAGTCCTGTCATCAAGCTCTTTATCTATTATTTTCCCTTCTATATCATAGAAGCGAGAACAAATATCTCCTTTTACGCCGTTTTGATATAGCCTTTCCAGATCCTCGTTATTCAGGTAGCCGTATTTGACAACCATAGAAGTCCTTTCAGGGTATCCTATTCCAAATATAGCTATGCTGCTGTTTTTTGACATTTCCAGCACATTTCTTATATTTCGGTCATCCAGCAACGCGTTTCTTACATAAATAGATGATGTGAGTCCCTGCGCATACAGATAATGAGTAGTGCCATGCAGCTTTGTGCCCAGCATTTTAATTACACCGAACACATAGTCATTATAGGTATTTTCATATATAAAACCGTTCATCTGAACAATTTTAAGCTCGTCTACCACCGTATCTTCGATATGCCGGGCCACTTCGTACAATGTAGTGCCCCATGAAACACCGAGTATATCATTTGGTTTTAATATTTTCACTAAATAATCGGCAGCCGCCTTACCTACTATACTTTTTACATATCTTTTATCTGTATCAACAGTGCTGACTATTTTTACATGTTTTAGTTTAAACTTGTTTATCATCTCCCGTTCGAGATTCTGTATATTTTCAAATGGATCGATTACTATAGTTTTTACATATCCGTTATCGATGGCGGTTTTGAGCATTCTGGATACAGTTGGCCTTGAGACGCTTATTTTTTTTGCAATCTGCTCCTGACTCATCTTGTGCTCATAATAAAGCTTTGAAACATAAATGATTTGCTTTAACTCTTCATCTTTCATATAGGTCACTCCTTAAAAGATTGTCACTAACATCCTAACATGTATTATAAACATTAAATTTGCCTTGTCAATTGTAAACAGATAACTTGCACAGTTGTTCAAATATTTCAGTTTTTCCACAATAATTCAATATTTTTATATAATTATTTTATCTATTTCGTCATTATAATCACTTAATTTCAGGTGCTGATGAACAAATGCAAAAATGGATGTATTATTGGGGGGAAGGATGCAAGGGAATTCTGGCAGAGTTGGATGTTACTTATTGGAGCGGGACTGGGACGGATAGTAGACTGGTGGGACGATTGTTTTGCTCATCAGAGTATGCCAGTTCAGAATTAGTGGACTGGATCGTCCGGCTTGCTTTTTCCTTTACCTTCGCAAAAAACAGCTTGACCTTGCGACCAGGTGGACGTATAATAGCATTATTATAAATTTGCGGGGTTAATAGATATGGCATATCAACTTATGCTATCCGAAGCTACAATCCTTAAAAACGCGCGTGAAAAATTGGGCATGACGCAGCAACAGGTCGCCGACAAAGCTCGGATACAGCTGCGGCAATACCAACGGTTCGAGAGCGGCGAGCGCAAGCTGATTTCATCGTCATTCAGTATCGGTTGCAGCGTCCTTGAAGCCTTGTCGATCGATATAGTGGAATTCAGGCGCGGCAATTATGTTCTTTCAGAGGAATTTGATAGCATCGAAGAACTCCGCGAAATGACAAAAAACAACGATCAGAGTGATTAGGATGGAGAATAAAATCGTGTTCGATGATCGGGAAATCACACAGTTAGTTTCGGATATACTGGACTCCAGCGAGATAGCGCCACTCAAAACGGGCATTGAGGAGCTGCTTCGGTGTATTGAAAACGTGGATGATATGCGCGGCTGGTTTATTCGGAACCGCTTTTACGGCGCGGTTGCGGAACGCGACGGCGCTTATCAGCGCGGAACCCACGGGCTGAAATATAACGCCGTAATCATTCCGCCTGAGTTGGCTCTAACCGCCATGATCCCCGCCTTCGTCAAGATAGCGGGGAATCACTGCGAATTTGTAAACGGCTTGAACCGTTTTATACGGCACCTCGATGAGTTTATCAGCCCGATATATCCCGTTATAACCGATACGGAAATACAGGCCACGCTCAGCGCGGCGCAGAGAGCGTTCGGAATGATTGACATTATCGCAGCGGATTATCCGCTGCGAATACACAAGTTCGACTGCTCGCACACAAAACACAACTCTGAGTGTGCCGTGATGAGCGGAGATTCACGGCAGAGTGCGGTGTACCTGTACCACCCGCGTGAAAACGGAGTCTACGACAGGGTGTTTATATTCGCTCACGAATTGGGTCATGCGCTCCATTTCGCGCTGACCGGGGATATGAACGTCTTTCCCGGTGGGTTTGACAGCTTCAACGAAAAACTCGCCACGAAGTTTGACACGCCGGAAGCCAAACAAGAGGCCTTTGCGGACGCGGCGGCAATAGCGATATTGGGCAGCCCGAACAGCAAGTTGAAATCGCATCTGCCGACACAGTTCAGTAAAGACATTTCACCCATGTTTATTAGATACTTCAAAAAGCTGACGGGAGGATAAAATGGCATACAGCGATGAGCTTTGGAAAAAAGCAAAGATAAAATGCCGCTTGAACGCGGAAGAAATCGAGCTTGCCAAGAGGCTCGGCATCAATCCGAAAAGCCTTATAAAGAATGTACCAAACAAGAGCGAGCCGTGGAAAGCACCGGTAGGCGTTTGGCTCCGTGAGATTGAAGCGAAGCGGCAGAAAAAAGCAGCTCTGAAACAGAAACGCAAGGAAAAAGTGAATAAAGTTCCTATTCACCAAGATGATCCCGCCGACAAAAGCTGACCTGGCAATGCGCCACAATTATGGAGAAAAGGTAACAAATGAATGGCTGTTTGAGGGGGGACACACTGGAATTCCAATGTGTCCCCAAAGAGAGCAAACCAAAAGCACCGCCATCCGTATCAATTTACTTCTGCTAATCGTATAACGTCATAATAACCTTCCGTATCGCCTGTTTCAACTGCCCAATCCCAATACGCCTGTTTCATACGGGATACATGAGAAGCGTAATTCGGATTCTTGATTTGATTGGTCAATTCATAAGGATCCACACAAAGATCATATAATTCTTCGATTTGATCTCGGTTATATATGTATTTATAACGGCCATCCGTGATTGCGCGTCCAAAATGAACCGCATGAATACCTCGGTGCCCAAAGGTTTCGCTTACAGCGTAACCTGTTGTTTGCCGTAAATCCCTTAGCAGAGATTTACCGTGAACTTTCTTCTCAAACGCGAGTCCAACTGCATCGAGCATTGTTACGGGGAAATCGACAGATGATACCGGCCGGTGGATTACGGTTCCACCAGGAATAATCTCCGGATATCGTATCGCCAAAGGTACCCGTAAAATTTCCTCAATCATAAAACAACCCTTATCAAATCGCCCTCCATGACTACCAATTGCATCTCCATGATCCGTTGTGCAGATAACCATCGTGTTGTCGAGAAGTCCGTTCCGTTCCAATGCATCTAGAATCAATCCGCTCGCTGCGTCAATCATTGTAATCTGTGCATAGCAACGCGCAAGCATTTCCTGCCAAACATTCCAAGGCAATGGGTTGGGATAAATGATTTGATTATCTTTGTTGATACGGGCTGTCGGTTCATGCCAGTAAACTTCCGGTTTATTGTTGTTGTAGACATTTTCAGAAAAGCTGGGGTGTTCCGGGATGTCTCCAGGATTGTACAAATCCGCAAACTCCCGGGTAATAAAGTACGGCTGATGTGGTCCCCAGAAATCAACACGCATCGAGAACGGTTCATCACACTTGCTCTGGGCAAATCTATCTATTTGCTCACATGCCAGATGAGCCAGGAAAAATGCCTCATGTGTTTCTTTAGGTGTCAGCAATATGCCAGAGCATTCTTCGCAGCACCACTCCTGCTGCTGCTCATAAATCATTCCTTCTTTAATAAATGGCCGTTTAAAATCAACTGAATGTTCAATCTTGATCTGGGGTCGTGGCAAATTAAATTCCTCTAAATACCTAATGTATTCTTCTTTTGTATATGGATTTGAATAGCTTGGATAACTGAACCCTTCGCAGCCATGATCGTAAGCGGTGCCCGGGCCTGCGTGCCATTTGCCGTAATAATAGTTTTTATATCCATTTTCACTTAAAACATCAAGATACGTGTCTTTTTCAGCAAAAGGGATATTCAAATCATTCTGCGTCTCCCCATGAGAATGCGGAAACAAACCTGTCAGAATGGATCGCCGGACCGGACCGCAAAGAGGACACGCACTATAAGCGTTGGAAAAAAATGCCCCTTCGGCGGCAACCCTGTCAAAATTAGGTCGCTGAATATGTACCCCTTGTTCTGTACCATGCTTATAATATGCCTGGTGATCGCTAAATAAAAATAGAATGTTTGATTTTTTACTCATATCTGTTCCTCTCAGCAATCAGGTTGCGCTGTTTTTCATTTGCACTTTCTGAATAGTTCTTTTTATTATTGGATAGATCAAGGATAATACCGCTACCACTAGAATCACAACACAGATCGGGCGTGTAAAGAAAATGCCGATGCTTCCTTTAGAAAGAATCAGAGATCTGCGTAAGTTTGTTTCCATGAAGTTCCCCAGCACAAGCGAAATGACCAAAGGCGGGAAGGGAAATCCATCTGTTTTCATGAAATAACCAAGCAAGCCAAAGACCAACATAACGCTAACATCAAATACCACATTTGAGATAGCGAAAGAACCAATGGTTGACAGCATTAATATGCAGGGCAACAAAATAACCGTAGGAACTTTAATAACATTTGCAAGTACCCTTATGAATACTGACCCTTGAAAGAACATGAATATGTTGATAAGGAGCATTCCCCCCATGATGCAATAGACCCAGATGTTGTCGCGGGAAAAGAGGGAAGGACCAGGTATAATATTCTGCATTGTAAGTGCGCCCAAGAGAACTGCGACGGCCGCATCGCCCGGGATACCCAGGGTTAACAGTGGAATCAACGTTGCGCCGGTTGTCGCATTATTTCCCGTTTCAGGCGCCACAACGCCATCCACGCTGCCCTGGCCAAACTCTTCTGGGTTTTTCGACATGCGTTTTGCTTCATTGTAGGACATCATTGCGGAAATAGCTGCTCCCGTACCCGGAATTGCTCCTATAATAATTCCAATAGCCGAAGAGCGTAACATTGTTTTCCAATACATAAATATTTCCTTCATGCGTATGCTTGCTTTTTGATACTTAATAACAGTAACTCTCTGACCGCCTTGAACAATTTCTTTGCTTTTCACCAGAATCTCGCTTAATGCAAATATCCCCAGCATAACTGTCACCGGTTTTATGCCTGCCAATAAATATGAGTTCCCAAACATAAACCGCTGTACGCCCTCTGTTGAATCAATTCCAACGGTCGAAAGAAACAGGCCAAGGATAACCATTAAAAGACCTTTAATAATTTTCTCACCAGCAATACCAATTGCGGCACTCATACCAAAAATACATAATGCAAAATATTCTGGCGCTTGAAAAGAAAGCGCCATTTTTGCCAGCTGAGGTGCAAAAAATATGAGTGATAAGCAACTTAACACTCCACCAACGACAGACGCAACCAGCGCAGTCTTTAATGCATCACCAGCACGTCCTTTTTGTGCCAAAGGATATCCGTCAAAAACAGTCGCACATGCAGCGGGGGTACCAGGTGTATTGAGCAGGATTGCCGAGATTGAACCGCCATAACACGCGCCGCAATAGGCTCCCAGCAGAAGGTACATCCCCTGAATCGAATCCATGCCAAATGTAAGCGGCAACAATACCGCTATCGCGAACACCACGTTAAGCCCTGGTAAAGCTCCAATAATAATACCTGCAAACAAGCCTATGTTCATCATCAATAGACTCATAGGTGAAAAGATTGCGCTTAATATGTTTCCCCAATCCATATTGCTTACCTCCATTCTTTTATGAAGCGTTCATGTTTACGGGAGCGGCACCTTTAGCATTATCCGGAACACAATGTAAAGGCATGCGCAAAAAGCATATACACTTACATAGTAATACCATTTCTTACATCTATACAATGCAAGCATAATTGGTATTACAATAACTGAAGCAAGGATAAAACCTAGTTTTGCAAACAGAAATGTATATAGCACGCATATCAGGAAAGTAATTGCTGGCATTAACTTTTCATAAAGGCTGTCCTTTATTCCACGATGCGTTTCCTCGGTTGAATCTTTGACACTTTCATTGTTCTCTTTTTTCAGTGTTGTTATTTTCCTCTGTGTTTCAACAATACCTAAAGAAGATATGATAAACATACCAATAGCAAGCATATTGGGGAAAGTCTGGCTGGTGAAACTCACATCACCACTCCAGGAATTCCGCAGCATTATTTGTTGCGGTATCAGCATGAAATATAGGATGATACTTGCAACCAACAACACGGAGTATGTAATCATATCGCGTCTATTCTGATTGATATTCATATTGCTCCTCCTATAAGAAGTTGAGATGTATATATCGCTTATCAAGACATATACATCTAACACTCATTGTTTTTTATTCCGTCATCCCCAACTCTTTCAGCATTGCGCTATAGGTCTCGTAGGCATTGTAAACAATTTCTGTCAACTCTTCCTCACTCATAATGTCAAGCGATATGAGACCCGCCTGTTCAATATAAGCTTTATATTTGTCGGAAGCTAAACCGCCATAAATTTCTTGTTTAAGCCACTCTGCTATTTCATCCGGAGTGTCTTTTTTGATTGCAATATACTTGAATCCATAAAAACAATCGCAACTTTCAACCCCATAATCCGAAATGATCGGGATATCAGGCGCCATAATGCAAGTTTCATTATTAAGAATAACAATAATTCTCATATTACCCGCTTCGGCCTGGGGAATGATATTATCAGACACGCCCAGAACCGCAAAGTCAATTTCACCACTTTGTATAGCCGCTGATACTTCAGCCGTACCGTTATAAGGAACATAGATACCGCTTGTGCTTCCCAATTCCTCAAGACACGCGATGATAGCCAAATGCGAACTGGCCCCAGCATTAGGAACACTATAGAAAAAGCTATCGCCGTTTGTCACATAGCTTATCCAATCTTCAACACTGTTAATCGCAGACTTGGGATTAACTACCACCGCAAATGGCGAAACCGGTTCGAGGAGAGCAATGTGGCGGAAGTCTTCCGGGGTATAGCCAGTATCATAAATACCGGGCTGCGATACCATACCACTGCTATTTGTTGTTAGTATGGTATACCCATCTCCCGCCCTTTTAGCTACCTCAAGGGTTCCTGTAACATTTGATGCTCCGGCAATATTCTCAATCATAATGTTGGCTCCCAAATCAATGCAATCAAGCAATGCTCGTGTTGGAATGTCAATAGCCGCACCGGCAGCGGCACATACAACCCAGCTAATATTTTTTGAGGGATACCCCGCCGGCTTTTGAACAACAGCATCCGGAGGATTATTGTTTTCTTTGCTTTCACTTGTACTCGCCTCATCCGTTTGTGGACTTACCACCTCTTTTTCTGAATCTGAAGATGATGGGGCCGTAGTTTGGCTGCATCCAAACAAAAAAACAGTTAGTGCCATAACCACTGAAATAGTGACAATCCTTTTCCAAATCTTCATAAATCAATTCCTCCTCATCAAAAATTAGTAATTACCATACTAGTATACTACTCGTTTGTGATAAATGTCAATATTAGAAATAAATATTTGATATTTTTCGCCAAGGTAACCAATTTTATACTCTTGGATTTACTTATAACTTAAGTACTATTAGAAAATATACACCTTATCTAAATTTATCAGTAGAAATATGTTTACACTTCTGATATTATACTAGTATGCCAATATTATTGCCGCTCCTTTAACTAATGATGCAATATTTTCATTACTATATGTGGCGGCGGAACGGAGTTTTTTATGTATGTAGATCGTAATACTAAAGAGTCTCTTCGAGATTATGCTCTGCGAGAGCTTAGGCGTTTAATTATCAATTGTGACATTAAACCGGGTTCAACAGTAAGTGAACAAGAATTAGCTGATATGCTTGGTGTATCCCGAACCCCTATTCGAGAGGCTCTGGTGGAATTATCAAAAACTAAAATTCTGGAGATTTTTCCTCAAAGAGGCTGCAAAATCTCTTTGATCGATTATTCTCTCGTCCAAGAATCCATTTTTGTTCGTACAGTTATCGAAACTGCAATATTTGAAGAGGTATGTGTAAGTGCGACACCTGAGGATATACAGCTTTTAGAGAAAAATCTAATGCTGCAGCACTATTATCTTGATAACCGATCGACCTCTCAACTTCTTGAGTGCGATAATGAATTTCACATGTTACTTTATAGGATCACTAATAAGATGCAGACCTATCAACTTGTCAGCAATATGACAATTCACTTCGATCGCCTTCGTGCACTTGGACTGGCAACCATAAAAGAGATAAAAATCGTTGAAGATCACCATGCTATTTTGGACGCAATTAAGAACAGGAATGCACAGTCAGCAAAAAAACTTTTAGAGGATCACATAATCGGCAGGCATAAGTTGAACGAATCTGAGATCCGGCAAAGACATCCTACCTATATTGCGCCGGCAGACGGATCGGTCTAGCTCTCTGTACTTTTCACAAAT
>Ga0153941_1001139_pt1 | contig 10758 bp, 10 predicted proteins | sample TSNJ025MetaG_FD_104733 | JGI IMG/M metagenome (GOLD analysis project Ga0153941, IMG submission 104733) | Attine ant fungus gardens microbial communities from New Jersey, USA - TSNJ025 MetaG | ecosystem: Host-associated > Fungi > Mycelium > Unclassified | place: USA: New Jersey, Brendan T. Byrne...
CTAAAAAGACTGCCTGATATAATATTGTCAAGCTCATTGGTCCCTCTACCTAGCTTGCTTCAACTTCATGCTCACTCACTACTCTGGCCACTCCATAGGAAAACCAGATGCACTCTCTTGGAGACTAGACCATAGTACAGGAACTTCTAATAATAAAGATGTCACCCTCCTTTGTCTGGAAATGTTTGCTGTTTAGGCTCTAGAAGGTGTTAAACTAGAAGGGGCAGAGAAGAATGTGCTCCCTAATATCTGCAAAGGCAATTGCAATGGAGACTAGGAAGAACCTGTAGCCAGGACCACTTGTGAACTCCAATAGTCTTCTAGTTGAATGGTATACTCTACAGAGTGGTTGAATATTAATAGTCTGCTCTACTTCTGATGCAAGATATACATTCCACAGAACCTGGAACTTTGTAGGTACATTGTAAGGGGACCTTACCAATATCATCTCTGGAATACTAGACTCACATCTTAGAGTAACTCTGTACCTAATTAAATATTACTATTTAATATTGAATTCCCCTTAGCTCAACTTGGAGACTTTTGACCCTGACTGACAGGACCATAGGATCAGAAACATCTCAGCTATAATAGTATATATAGTATAGAGAATACCCCAGGTGTAGCAACTTAGCCTGAGATGACTTAACTATACTCCTGGTCTAAGTTGACAAGGAGAACTCCATTGAGTTTTGTTCAATTCTATACACTACTTATACATTTACTACATGGTCTGTGTGCTACTTTTTCCCATGCTCATCATGTGACTCTATCATGTGACATCATCTGACTTTGTGACACATTACCTGTAACATATCATGTGATACTTTCTTGTACTCCTTCTTGTATAGTAAGTTTAGAAAATTAAATTAAATTAAAATTAAATAAAATAATGACTTAGCCATTTTGCCAAGTTATGACACCACATCCCTCTCAAGATTTCTTGTCCTGAGGATTTTTTACAACTCATAGTAAGGGTCATAGATATTTCCTATTTCATTATTCTCTTTATTCTACTCTCTAAGTCTAGATTCTTCTTGGTCAATTTCTTCTTCTTCTTCCTTGATCATTTCCATCATTTCTCATCTTCTAGTTGGTCCTCCCTTCCAGTGTCTCCAATTCCTTTCTAACCTTGCCCAGTATTCTTCATCATACCTCTTGTCTATCTATTTATATAACTTTCTTGCTGTAAATCTCCCTGGTAATTCTCCTTTTCTAAATGTTCCTTCTTCTCTCTCTTGTCTTCTTATATCTTCTATATCTTGCTGATATCCCTTTTCAAATTCCTTAATTGCCTCCTTGGCATTCTCTAAATTCTTCTTTTCTTCCCAAGTATTGGATTCTACTATGAGTTCCTTCCATTGTACAAAATACTTGTCTTTTCCTCTTATCCATTGCTTGTTTAGAATTTTCTCAACTTTCTACTCTTCTTCCTCTTCTATTATAACTAGAGCTAGTTGCTTTCTTCTCTGACCTTCTATTTGCCCTATATATTTACATATCCTGCTGACATTTACTACTGGATGTATTTTTATCATACTAGGTAATTTCAGTTCAACTGCATTTGTCAATACAATTTTCTTTATTTTGTAAGGGCCCACAAACCTCTCTGTTAACTTCTCTATTCTTCTTTCAATCATTTGATATTTCAAATCCTTGGTACTGAGCATTACCAAGTCTTCTACTTTATACTCATCGACCTCTGCCCTCTTTCTATTGGTATACTTCTTCATCTCTTCCTGTGCCTTTCCTAGTGCTGCTTTTGTCTCTTCTTGGATTTCCCTCATCTTTGTCATAAACTTCTCTGCTCCTTTATACCTTCCCTTTTTCCTCATCTTGAATTCTATCCTAGGATCCTGTCTATAGTTTGCTTTAAAGGGCAATGTTTTCATACTTGAGTGTGCTTTGTTATTATATGCAAACTCTGCCATTCCTAACCAATCTGGCCACTACTCTTGTCTGTGATCTATAAACATTCTTAGATATTGTTTAAGCTTTTGATTGACCCTCTCTGTCTGCCCATCTGTTTAAGGGTGGAATGCTGTTGACATTCTACTTTCAATCCCCAACATCCTATTCAACTCCCTCATTAATCCTACTGTGAACTGTGGTCCTCTATCTAATATGATACTTTTGGGTAAACCATGTAACTTCCACATGTTATCTCTGAACAGTCTAGCTAAACCCTCTGCTGACATCTTCTCTGTAGTTGGCATAAAGTACACTATTTTTGTTAATTGATCCACTACTACTAGAATAGAGTTATAACCCTGAGCTAATGACAATTTTGTAATAAAATCTGCTGAAATATGTGTCCAAGGCCTTTCTGGAATTGAGTTAGGCATTAGCTTACCTACTAGCTATTCTGTGCAGTTTTTGTTCCTCTGGCAGGAATCACACTCTTCTACATATCACTTTACTTTCTTTGTCACCTCTGGCTACTAGAAGTTCCTAGTAACCAATTCCACTATTTTCCACTGCCCTCCATGTCCTTCTACTGGAATATCATGATGTAGCCTAATAATTTCTACTCTCAATACATTATCTTTAGGCACATACACCTTTCCTTCTTTATACATTATGCTATCTACTTCTCTCCACTCTTTATCTTGTAACATCTTTACTCCAGCCTACTTCATTTCCTCAACTACCTTGACTACCTTATCTTTTACTTTTGACTGCCTTACTTTTTCCAATAAGTCCACTTCTTCTGTGATAACCTCTACTTTTTCTGTCCTTTTAACTTCTAGCCATTTTGGCTTTACTAATATCTCATCTTCATTGTCTCTTTCTACTCCTACCTTCCAATCTGGCCTTCACTCAAACTATCCACCTTTCCCATTTTACTCCCAGGAATATATTTCAGTGTAAAGTCAAATCTTGACAGGTAGAGTGTCTATTGTACTTGTCTCCTATTCAACTTTTGTGTCTTTATGAAGTATTCCAAGTTTTTATGGTCAGTCCATATTTCAAACTTAGTTGTTGTTCCTTCTAAGAAGTACCTCTACATCTCCAAGCATCTAACTACAGCTAACATCTCCTTGTTGTGTATTTTATAGTTGTGCTCTGTGTCACTTAATGACTTAGAAATAAAAGCCACAGGTCTCCATAGTTTGTCAGTACAGTACTCTACCCATTGCATAGTTTGAAGTATTTGCCTCCACTCTAAACTCCTTATTTAAGTCTGGAGCTACCAGTACCAGTTTCATAGTGAAAATTCCTTTGAGCTCATCAAATGCTTATTCTTGCTCCTTCTCCCACTGCCATTTCACATCCTTCCTGGTTAGTAAGTTCATTAGTCTCACTATTCTTGCAAAATATTTTATGAATCTCCTATAGTAATTGGCAAGTTCTAAGAATTTTCTAACTTCTCTGATGTTCTTTGGTGTTGGCCAACTCAGCACTCCATCTACCTTTTCTTTTTCCATTTCTATTCCATAAGGTCCTATGACAACCTCTAAGAATCCAATTTTCCACACTTTCCATATACACTTCTCTGGCTTTATATATAGATCATTTTCTTCTAACCTCTTCATATCACAAATGGCCACTTACTGATTTGTGAGTTGATGATTTAATAATCAAAAGGCTCAAAAAAGTAAAGTTTAGACAGTAGCAAAAGATATTGTTAAGTGATGTTGTTAAGTCTGAGGTTTACCCTTAGATATACAGTCCTTAAATACATGATTGTGGTGGTCTGTACACCAGGATAGTTTACTACATGATCACTACCTATTGTTCTATATATAGGAGTACTATTTTTCTTGAAATAGAGATAACCTAACTATCTTAGGGCAGTCCTTTGTTCTATTCAAGAACAGATGATAATCTATGGGTAAAGATCAGTGTTATGTGCAAATATTGAGGACCTTGTATCTCCATGGGATCTTATCACCTTGGGATCTATTTATAGCCAAAGGAAGTGCATTGAAGAGAGCTTCACAGTGGTCATTGAAGCGAATGATTACATTAAGCAGTTCCTAAGATATCAGCAATTTAGTGTGTGATAACTTGGTGATTACTGACTGATCTGCTGATAACTTGGTGAATACTGATTGCTTTGAGATATTTTTGGTACTGTTTGAAGGGTCTTCTTAAGGGCTTTTGGTGGCCATTTAGATCATCAAAATCAGTCAAGTATTCCTAGAGTTATGGTCTGAATGAAGTTTGTGACACTTCAATACTTCATCCACAATTTCATCATGTTCTTCCTCTGTTTCTGTTCCAACCAGCACATCATCTACAAATGCAGTAACCTTTTATTCATTGATTAGGTCTCTCAGAATTTTATTCATCATTGCTTGGAATGTAGCTGGTGAATTTGTCATTCCAAAAAATATTACTGTTGGCTCAAAGGATTCTATATATATTATAAATGCTCCCTTTCACTCATCCCCTTCCTTGATCCTCATATTATTGAACCCCTACTATAAGTCCATTTTTGTGAATACTTTCTTACTCTCCATGTTGTCTATTAAATCCATAATTAATAGAAGTGGGTAGTTGTTCTTCACTGTCTAGTTGTTTAGACTTTGGTAGTCCATTACCATTCTCTTGCTCCCATCCTTCTTGCTTATGAAGAAAACTGGTGATGTCTGGGGGGATTTTGAGAGTCTGATATACCTCTTTCTCAGCTGATCATTCACAAAGTTCTGAACTTCTTCTCTCTTATTTTTGGACAAAGGGTAAATTCTTTCCTTTCATGGTTTCAATGTCTTTTTGAGATCTATGGCATGATCCCAAATCTTCCTTGTTGGCATTCTTTCTGACTCTACCTTCCCAAATACTTTCTTCCACTTCAGAAATCTTCTTGGAACCATTTCCTCAATTTTCCTGTAGTCTGCCTCAATCTCCTCCTCTTTTCCCCAATTTTCTTTGTCATCTACTGCCCATCTTACAATTTTATTCTCCTCTAGAGTAGCTATCCTTTTCCCTTTTTTTATTTTCCTGTCCTCTTTCTCCTTTGTATTTCTTCCACATAGCAGTGGACATTTCATTATCTTGACTTCCTCTATTTCCTAATTAATCTCTGGATTGTGCACCTGCAACCATGGTATCCCCAATATTATATCTGTCTTTTCTAGGTCACATACATCCATTCTCATCCTTTCCATATGGTTTTTGTAATACACATTCACTTCTACTTGATATGTAATTGCTCCTCTACTGTTATATGTCCCATTTACATTCTTGACTGTCAGTGGTCTTTCTAGTTTCTGCAGTCTAAAACCATGTTTAGCTACCATCTTTCTATTCATAAACACTCCTATGGCTCTACTGTCTAAAAGCACTTTTACTGTTGCCCTTTCATAGGTATCTATCTTCTCTACTCCAATATTCAACCACACCTCTCTTAACACTTTGAACATCCTCCTCAAGTCTCTCTGTTCACCCTCCTCTCTTGCTGCACCTTTCAGAAGCTCTGTCCATACACTGCCTTGCTGCACTTTTTCTTCTGTGGGGTGTGCTGCTTCTCTCCAGTTCCACCACTCTCCTTTTCTTCCTACCTTATATTCTGGATATAAGATCCTTCTTCTTTCCAATTCTGACATCTTTCTCACAATTGCATCCCTTCTTCCACACTTTACATACTCTACTCTTGTCATTTCTCCTCTTCTTGCTTCTTCTTCTCTTCAGTTCCATACTTCTTGGCATGAGCTGCACTACATGTTTCTTACTTGTCTCTCAAGAAGGAATCCTTGTCCTTGATTTCCATGGGTCTGCACCCCCTTACCTTTATATCCTCCACAGTCCACATATATTGCCACTGTTTCCTTTGTAATCTATTCTTGCTCAGGTAAGAGTACACCTTCTGGAGGTGTATTCCACTTCTCACAGTATTCCTATGCCTTTTCCCATATGGGACATGCCAGCCTCCTCTTCTGCTGTGCCTTTTGTGGTCTGGCCACATGTGCTACTTCTTTCTCTCTTCTCTTCTTCCTTTCAACCTCAATATTTGGGCACTCCCACTTGTAGTGTCCTACTCCCCAACATCTAAAACATTGTACTCTCTCCTCAACCATCTCCTGTCTTCTCACTGTCACTTCTTCCTTCACTCTACATTGCATCACTCTACTTGCTATCATCTCAAATTTATTCTGGGAAATCAGTTTCCTTTGTGTCTCCTTCTTCCTATCCCTGTAGTTGTGGGCCAGGTGCCCAAGCTTTCTACACTCCCAACACACTCTTTCTTCTCTGCCTTCTATCTCTGCCCTTAGTTTAGCAAGGGCATGCCATTTGTTGAGCATTCTGCTCATAAGAGAGTTATATTGATTTGGGTAAGGAAATGATCTCACTAATATTACATCTACTAGGGTACAAGATCTTCACCCAGCTAGATACCTACTGCCCTACTTACTATTGCCCTAATACTATGGTTATACTATCACCCCAAGGAGAGGATCTCTAACCTAAACACCTTCTTAAGGATACAGTGTTACTTCTCTGTGTGTACAGCCCACAATGGGACTTCAGCACAAGGTTTATAAAGTGAAAAGGTACAAGTAGTCTATTGGCAACACTACTCAATTGGCAGGTCAGGTCTCAGACACAATACCTGAGCTTGGTACTGCACTTCCACCAATAGTCCCTAACTGACTATCAAGTCCCCTTAAGCCTAGGGCCCAGCTATGTCATAGTGGTCCTGAGTTGTGTTACTTAGGTACTGAGGAAGATAGGAGAGTAAGAAGTAACAGGGCTCTGTGATGAGCAGTGCTGATGAAGAAATTGAGTTCTAGTGTAAGAACTTAGACTATGATATCTTAGAACTACTCCTAGTCTGAGTTGACAAGAAGAACTCAATAGAGTTCTCATTCGATTGTTATACACTACTTATACACATTCTATATTTACTTCTATTTATAAAGTCCCATGTATCTCTTTTGAGTCATTTCCTCTCACACATCCACTGATTAGTAAATGAAAAAGAAAAGAAAAGAAATATAAATAATGACTTAGCTATTTTTGGCTGTATCATAACATTCCCTTCTTTGATGCAAATATTGTTGTACTTCTACCTCAAGTCAATTTTGGTAAAGATTGAGGCTTTGCTGAGTGATTCAATCAAGTTGGCTATTCTAGGGATTGGATAGTGATTTTTGATAGTAATTCCATTGAGAGCTCTATAGTCCATAACAGGTTGTAAGCTTCCATTGTGTTTCTTTACAAAGAAGAATGGAGCTGCTATTAGACTAGTAGATGGTTAGATATAACCTTTTCTGAATTTCTTATCGATCTACATGTTAAGAGAGTTTCTTTCCACTAGAGAGAGCAGATAGATCTTGGCTGGTTTGGAAAGCATTATGCCTTCTATAAAGTCAATCGTATGGTCATACAGTTTCTGTATTGGCATTCTCTCTGACTTATTCTTTGAAAACATATTCCCATACTTGTATAGCCACTCTAGCACATGAGCCTTCCAGGTCTTTGTGTCTTCACAATCTGAGTTCCCATATTGGTCTCAATTGTTGAGTATAGCTGCAATTATCATTGTCTGTTGATGATTGCCTGGGTCAGTCGTGTTTGCCCAGCTAAGAATATAGTTGTCGGGGTCCTCATCTCCTATGTTGTCCAATAAGGGAGATCTACTGACATCTAGCTCAAGGTAAAGTTTATTAGCTCCTACTTCTACATCTCATATTTTATGGGCTTTACTAGTATATGTATCTAGGCACCTGGTGAACTCCCATTGACCTTTTCACCAATCAATATTTGGATTATGCTTATACAAGTACAAATACCCAATTATCATCTTCTTATTTCCTAAGTTGGTAACAAAGAGATGCTGGGCTGTTTTATGCAATCCAATTTCTACATAAGCTTGGACATACTCAGTTATCTGTCCTACCTTATTGGGAGTGCCATCTGCATTAATTATACAATACAGATTTGCCAGTTTATAAGTTACCAGGTTATTATTTTCCATGACAACTCTGTTAACAAAGTTTGTGGTGGCTCCCAAATCAACTAAAGCCTTGGTCTGTACTTTCTTTCTATATACCCAAAGTATAGCTGGAATTTTAAAGGAGGTAGTCTTGTTGCACACTATATTATTACAAGATTCCAGTACTACTTTCGACTTTTGTGAGCTAATAGAGAGTACACTTTTCTCTGACTGTAGATCACAGACACTATACTCTATAGTCCCAAGGGAAAATCCAATTTGGGTGTCCCCTTTCCCTTTCCATTTGGGGGAACAGAATCAGGGATTTCCTCAATTGATGTACTATTAATTTTGACATCCTCAGGAGGGGAATCTAGATCATCATTTTCTTCCTTCAGCATCTTTATCAGCTATGCTCTAAATAACTGATTCTTATTCTTGCTTGGACCTGGTAGAGATGGTTTCTTGGAAGAGGTCTTATGAGGATGCTTGTCCTCATTACTGGACTTGTCATAACAGTTTACCATATTGTGTGTTTTTGACTTATTCTTAAAGTCTTTTCCAGTATATATCTGACAGTATCACAAGCTCTTCCCTTCCTTTCTCTGAATCTCATCTATTTCCATTGTGTCCAGGTCTTTCTTTCCTCCACCCTTCTCTCCAATTGTCTCTGGACCAAATATTGCACCCTGGGCCTTGTCCAGATGTAAGGCCTTATATGCTTGCATCAACAATTTGAGGTAGTCATTCCATGTTTTTGGAGATTGATTTGTTATTTTATAAATGACAAGCACATTTTGCAGCTCATCAGGGATAATCTCCTTCATTTTGTCAATGTGAACTTTGTTGTTATAGTTGACAATTCTTGCCAACATCTTGTATCATTCTGCACACTTGACAAAGTTCTTCTTTGCTAGGTTCTTGGTGATCCAGAGCACCATTAATTCCTTCTTTGCTTTCTCCTTGTCATCTCATTGTCTGTAAATATTTTTGAGTTCTTGGGCAAAGTTGTTCCAAGAACCAACACTCAATCCTGCCTGAACCTTATCATAATACAATTTCATATATGTGCTGGTAGGAGCATGTAAACAGGTGAGGGCATACACAATCTTCTGATCATCTGACATAATACCAGATGCTGAGCAATACAGAGCAATTTGACTCAACCAATCATGTAGATGTATCTTATTTTCAGAGCCTGAAAATGTTGGTAGCTCTGGCACCTTGGTTTTGGAGGCAATGTTTCCTCCAGGGAGCCTTGTCAGCTCTCCCTAAAGATAGGTGACTTCTGCCTCCAAAGTTGCAATCCTGTTGTATACAGTGGTCAAGGTACTATTATAATGGTTGATTGCTCCATTGAGCACCTGGTCAATGTAGTTCTTGAGAAGGAGAGAAGTTCCTTGATGTGCATTTCACAATATCTGTATCTCAGTCTCATCCCAGGGCATGTGCTCAGTACTTATACCATCTTTGACAAGTGCATCCCAATTCTCAGCACTGAAATAAGAAAAGGAAACAGTAGTGGTAAAGTTGTTGAAAGTTGACATATCTAATTTAAGTAATTAATTACAGTTCTTGAGTATGTTTTCAAGAGGGTAAAAGGAAAAAACACCCAAATTTAGCCTCTTAATGCTATTGTATTACACCAAATACCATTCCAATCATATTATGTCTATGGAATAGTGATATTGAGCTCTAGAAGAGCTCTACAAATCTCTGGTACTCTAGTAGCTGGTTTGGAAAAATCTATATCCTTCAGATGCTTACAAACATCCTTTAGTATTCTCCACTCCTTGGCTGTAAGCTTGTGACCAATTTCATCTAACTCTATAATTACATCCTGCAATCAATTGAACTATTTCTGCAGAGAGTCATACTGTAGATCCTCAGCCCAGATCTTGTTTTTGCTCATTTTAGTAAAAAATAGTAATATATGATCCAAGATAGGTTCCAGGAGTTCTTTGTACTCCTTGATGCATAATAGCTTCTTTGTTTTGCAAAAATGTAGTTCTGGGGGGCAGTATGCAAAGTAGAAGTCATTTACTTTGTGCCAGCAGGGATCTGCTTCAACAAGTCTATTATAGAGTTTGGTAGATGGAGTAGGTTCTATTCTAATCCTTTCCAGCAATGACTTCTCTGTTGCACTCTCCTTTTTCAGTGAAAGGCATTCAGCAAGAGTCTTGGTATTTCTGATAGCAGGCATGGCTTGGGGGCAAAAGTGAGCACAACATCTCTAGTTTAGTAGATGAAGTATGGTGGGCAGAAACTACACTACAACTATACTAAAAGTATCCTTTCAATGACATAGGTCCTGTCTTGAGGGGAGAGTTTGATGTCATGTCCAGTTTCTTACACTGGCTCATGGAGGAGGAATAGAGGTCTCAGAGTGGTTCCAGTCACCTACAAGGGTTTTTTGGAAATGTTTACACAAATCCAAAGTCTTTCAGGACCAGCTATAATATACAAGCTAGTCTGCTCCCAATAGTTTGAGAGACAGACCTTTCTCTTTATGCCTGGGGTCCAGCCTACTATAGAGATAGGTCCTTGACAAAAACCCACTCTAAGCCCTCAGTCAGTCATCTGTCCTGTAACAGAGACAGAGACATCCTCAGGAAAGTTATCTTGTCTTGTAACAGAGACAAAGAAACTCCTTTATAGCCCCCTAGACCCACATCTGGAATGAACACAACCCCATGTCCTTTGCAGAGACAATGGAGACAGAAAACAGTAGACTTAACAAACTATCACAAATAGCCACTTACTGATTTATAATTGGTTGATGTGATAATCAAAAGGCTCAAAAAAGCAAAGTTTAGACAGTAGCAAAAGATGTTGTTAAGTCTGAGGTTTATCCTCAGATATACAGTCCTTAAATA
>Ga0153941_1001140_pt1 | contig 10756 bp, 5 predicted proteins | sample TSNJ025MetaG_FD_104733 | JGI IMG/M metagenome (GOLD analysis project Ga0153941, IMG submission 104733) | Attine ant fungus gardens microbial communities from New Jersey, USA - TSNJ025 MetaG | ecosystem: Host-associated > Fungi > Mycelium > Unclassified | place: USA: New Jersey, Brendan T. Byrne...
AACATTTCTTTCATTGCAACCATTATGTCTGCAGTACTCTCGAAATTTTGGCTGTTTACATACTCTTTCATCATGCTTGCCGAAGGTTTGTTCATTAAATTTCATCCCTTTTTCCGTTTTTTTCTATACTAGAATTCTTGTCCAAAGGGATGCTTTTTTATTCACTTTTACACAAAATTTTCTTAGCTCTCCCGTTGAACTACAGAAATAAGCGGACCGACAAACAAAATTTTTCAGGATTATTTACACCTAAGCAGTATCTTTCACTCTCTCTAGTCTATCGATAATTACTATGCCAACTAAATCCCCTAGACAATTCATTGTCGTAATTCCCATATCAAAAACCCGGTACAGCGACCCGACTATCGCCACTATTTCCAACGGGAGATTAAACGCTTGAGCCATCACCATTAATTTTACGATACCACCAGACGGTATCCCCCCACCTCCGAAGGATACGATTACACCAAGTACTACCATCTGCACCAGTTGCCCAATTGTCACTTCCATTCCTAATGCCTGCATGCAGAAAAGTATTACGCAGCCAAACAGTATGGCGTTGCCGTCATGATTAATTTGCGTCCCAAAAGGCACCGCGAAATCGGCAACATCCGGCTTTACTTTAAGCTCTTCTTTGCTAATCCTAATATTTATCGGTATCGCAGCAGTACTGCTGCAAGTACTGATACAGAAGATTGATGTCTCAGATGTCCTTTTTAAAAAATCCCACGGGGTAATCCTAGTAAACAGCCACAAAGAAAACAGGTATACTACAAACAATTGCACGAAACAGGCTACATAGAATGTCCCAACAAGCTTGGACATTGCTCCTAAAAACCCCAGACCGTATTTACCTAGCGCGGCGGCCATCAGACAAAAGACTCCTATCGGAGATAATGACATTACGATTCCAACTACAGACATAAACAGCTGGGCCATAGAAGAAAACCAACTCTTTATCGGGGCACTTTTCTCCCGAGGCATCAAGACTATCGCTACACCGAATAATATACCGATAAGCAGGACTTGCGGAATATCACCTTTTGTAAATGAGGCAAATATATTGTTAGACACTAGATTAACCATAAAGGTTTGCCAATCTACTAGTTTAGCCACCTGAATTTCATTGACGGCTTTTTCAAATACAAAACCGGTTCCCGGTGCGAAAAGCTTCGCAAACGCCACACCCACAAGCACAGCAATCATGCTGGTAACTGCATAATAGGTGGTAAGTCGGAATAGTATACGCCCCAACGCCTTGGGGTTTTCTATGCCGGTGATACCTTGGATTATCATAAATAATACCAAGGGTACAATAATCATTTTAATCATGTTTAGCCATATATCCCCAACAAACTGGAGCTTCATTGCCGCCGGTCCCGCAATTAAGCCCAAAATAGATCCGGCGATCATGGCTAACAGGATTTTATTAGACAATTTCATTTTTGTGTACCAGGAAAACATAGTTATCCCTCTCTTCTAAAAATGACTCTATTTTAATTAGAAACTTCCAGCGGTTTGTTTTTTTAGCATCCTGATTATTTGTTTTGCTTATTGCAATAGTCCTCTACCCTTAGAATTACTTCATTGATATCGCTATCAGTAATTCCATTATACGTAACAAACCTGAGCATTTTTTCCGCCACCAGGTTTCCCTTAACTTTATACTGTTCAGAAAGTCCCGCTATAAATGAAGCGCCGTCCAAATTGCAAAAATCAATGTCTACTCTGACTATATTGGTCTGTACTCTAGTCAAATCCACCTTAAGGCCGGAAATTTGTGACAGCCCTTCCGCCAGCTTCCTTGCCCTTATATGGTCTTCCTTTAGTCTGTCAGTCATCTTCTCAATGCTCACGATTCCTGCGGCAGCCAGCCCCCCATTCTGCCGCATCTGTCCACCTAAGAGCTTCCGCTTATCCCGTACCTTCTTGATAAACTCCCTACTTCCCACTACTACTGAGCCGACAGGTGCACATAATCCTTTAGATAAGCAGAACATTACACTGTCAACCTCAGCCGTCAAGTCCTGCACACTGATTCCCAAAGCGAGAGCAGCATTAAAAATTCTAGCCCCGTCTAAATGAACGGGGATATTATACTTTTTACACAAATCAGTTATCGCTCTTGTTTGCTCCTTTGACATGACAGTGCCGCCCTCAGCATTAGAGGTGTTCTCAATGCAAACAGCAGCCATTTTTTTCGATTTTAGCCTGTTTTCAAGTTGGTCTAAGTCATATACGCCTTTCGTGTGATCGACAAACTCGGGAACAAATCCGCAAAGATTATCATCGAATACGCCTTTTTCATTTTTATAAATATGGGCATTTTGAGTCACTACTATTGAGTCTCCTCTATTGGCAATAGCCATCAAGGAAACTAGATTACCCATTGTGCCACTCGCGACAAACAGTGCATCTTCTTTACCGAACTTCTTGGCAGCCAAAGCTTCCAACTCGATCGCTGTCGGATCTTCTCCTTTTGCCCCGTTGAGTCTGCCATCATCCCCAAGCTTTGCTTCCAACATGCATTTCAGCATCTCTTCTGTGGGCATTGTAAGCGTGTCGCTTCTCAAATCAACAACTTTCATTTTCAAAACCACCTTTCTAGTATGTTTCCGACTTTCATAGTATGTTTCCGACATTATTCGACATTATACTACAAATTCCTTCATTTATCGACAGGGTAATTTCACCCAAACTCTTAATTCTAGTTGATAAAAAAGCCATAGCCAGATACGGATAAACCATCACAACAGTACGATCGGACTCTTCCAGCGCCATTGGCGGCAACGTTTGGTCATTACTGAGTCGCTAGTTATAACCACTAACCTAGTAAATAATAAATAGCTTCGTCAAAATCTATGCTATGTAATATCGTGATAATGCGGCAAGACTCCATACTAAGGGGGTTAAACCGCTATTGATAAAATAGGCCCAGGCAAACATCGGGCCAAAGAAAATTATTTATTATCCGGACTTATTTTTTGTGGCGAGTATGGACAAGCAATGACATGAAACACATCTACTGTCCGGAAAAACTACCGTATAGCCGTTATGTGTGCGGCTCCTAAGACCGTCGATCAGGCAACTGTGATAACCCTGTAATTAATTAATAGGGATAACTATTGAGGCCTATGTCCTTCGGCTATTTCCGGGAGCGAGCCAAGCAATATGATGGCCGTCTGAGCGAAATTAAAATTCTTCTTGCCGAATTGAACCATAGCAAAAAGCGTAGATCTTAGCCAAAGAACTTCATATATTGATCTGTACAAAGGTACGGGAAATTAATATAGGAGCCAGCGGTGATAGATTTCAGATATTCAAAGCGCGGTAAAATCCAAGTGAAATTTTCCGGTTCGGCGGCTGGATTCTCCCATACGGTTTCGATCCCAATAAATATAATTGGCGTTTCGATAAAAAAATGCCGTTTCACATGGTGTGGTATCTCGAACTGTGCCGCCTAACGCGTACAATGCCACAGAGGCATAAGTCGAGCCTTATTGATACAGCTTACATAATCACAAAAATAGCATCTAAAAGCAAAAAGCAAGTCAGTACATTACTGACTTGCCTTTACTTCTTGTCGTTATAAACATTCGAGATATTTTCGTAGTGGTGCCGAGGACCGGAATCGAACCGGTACGGAAATTTCTTTCCGACGGATTTTAAGTCCGTTGCGTCTGCCAGTTCCGCCACCCCGGCATAATTTGGAGGCGACACCCAGATTTGAACTGGGGAATAGAGGTTTTGCAGACCTCTGCCTTACCACTTGGCTATGTCGCCACAATATGGAGCGGAAAACGAGATTCGAACTCGCGACCCTCGCCTTGGCAAGGCGATGCTCTACCACTGAGCTACTTCCGCTTATCTGGTGCCTCAGGACAGAATCGAACTGTCGACACGAGGATTTTCAGTCCTCTGCTCTACCGACTGAGCTACCGAGGCATAGACTTTATGAGGCAGTTGTTCGCTAGCACTGAAAACCAAGCGATTCGCACCAATCAAGCCTCGTTTTTCGGGCTCGCTTTCTTGGGCTTTCTACTTATACTGCTTAGAATTAAGCGACTTGCTCAGGTTCTCATTTCCCTGACGGTTCATGAGAACCTGGTTCGCTGCTTATGGTGACCCGTAAGGGAATCGAACCCTTGATACCGCCGTGAAAGGGCGGTGTCTTAACCGCTTGACCAACGGGCCGTTTCATGTGACTTAATTAGTATAGCAAAAAACACAATCAAATGCAATAGTTATTTTTTCCTTTTATATTTTTTCTAAAGAGAGACTTAGCTTCAGGTGGTTTTTTACCCCACCTGAAATTTAGTCGACCTTATCCGAATGTCTAGCCGCTCTTAACTCCCGCTTACAGAAGCGGGATTCTTAGAGCGGTTTAGTCATCGGATAAATTACTCAAACAATCCTTATACAAAATCATTTGCATACTCTATTATATGCATTTATCTATATATCTGCACCAGTAAATTTTGCCAATAACCCGCAAAAATCTTCCGGACTATGCATGATGTACTTTGCTTTTGTCTCTCCCTTGCCAATCTTAATTGAACATGCATTGGTAGGCAATGTGGCAAATAAGTCTTCATCAGTCTTATCGTCACCTGCGGCCAGAATAAAATCGTAATCGGCATGGTCCAGCCAGGCTTTAATCGCCGTACCTTTATTAATTAATTTGTGCCTGACTTCCAGTATTTTATTACCTTCCAGTACCTGTAAATCAGTATGCAAGGTAAAATTAATCAATTCCCATTTCAATTCGTTAGCACGAAATTCGGCAATTTCCTTTTCTGCCTTCCGATAATGCCAGACAACTGAACAATCTTTTTCTTCAATAAATGATCCTGGCAATAAATCGACGTAGAACTCAAAGATAGGCAAAACTTGTAAACGCCAATCTGGCGGCATATTGATAGCCTGCTCCCAGTTGCCGTTTTTTTTCTTAGACCAGGCGCCATGCTCGGCAATCATATGAAGGGGAAGATGCCCCAGCCATTGGTGTAGGATATCCTTGCCACGCCCACTGACAATAACGACATCGTTCTGTTCATCACTAACAAGTTCTTCCAATGTCTTAAGCAAACAATCAGCCGGAGCAGCCATGAGTGGTTCGTTGGCAAAAGGCACCAGTGTTCCGTCATAATCAAGCAAGATTAATCTTCTCTGAGCGATACTAAAATCGCTAACAATTGAATTGCGCAGTTGTCCGGCAACAATTTTAGCTGCCGCTTTTCTTTCCATTTCACGCATACCAAGTAATTGCCTAATAAACAGATCAGCCCAGTTAATAACATCATACTTAACTAATAATGACTGCATAATCTTGCTTCTACGTCGTTGTTCGTCCTCAGGCATCTCCAACGCTTCTTTAATCGTGTCGGCAATCTCTTCAATACTGTTAGGATTGACCATAATCGCTTGATCCAGTTCTTTGGCAGCACCAGCCATTTCACTAAGAATCAAGACTCCGAGATTATCGGCTTTGGCGGCAACATACTCCTTAGCTACCAGATTCATCCCATCCCGTAATGGTGTAATCAAAGCAACATCACTGGCACTATACAGAGCGACAAGCGGCGCCAACGGTAGATAACGGTATTGATAAACAACAGGTACCCAGCGCAGCGTACCAAACCGGCCATTAATCCGGCCGACTGTCTCATCAATATTCCTTTTCATCGATTGATACTGATCGACGCCAACTCTAGATGGAACTACAATAAGGGCAAGAATAACCTTCTCCTGCCACTCCGGATACTTCTCCAGAAATAGGGCAAACGCTTCCAGGCGGTTGGCTATTCCTTTTGTATAGTCCAGCCGATCTACAGACAGGATAATCTTCCGGTCACCAAGCAGCCGTTGCAACCGATCAGATTCGCGAATAACCCGCGGTTGTTTGGCTGTCTCATAATATTTGGCAAAATCAATGCCCATCGGAAAGGTATCGACCCTCACTGTTCTTTCACCAATACCAACCCGGCCAAGTGTATGGGCAAGCCCGAGAATTCGGGCAACACTATTTAAGAAATACTGCGTATAGTCGATTGTATGGAAGCCAACGAGATCGGCGCCAAGCAAGCCCTCCAAAATAGCGGCCCCCCAGCGACGCGGCAGCAAACGAAAAAATTCATAGTCGGGGAACGGGATATGCAGAAAAAAACCGATAGGGATATCAGGCATTCGCTCACGCAGCATGCCAGGAAGCAGCATCAAATGATAGTCATGTATCCAGATCACGTCACCAGGACGGGCGATACGGCAGACAGCATCACAAAAGACCTTATTGACTGCCACATATTGTTCCCAGAGATCATTCTTGAATTTAGTGAAATTGAAAAAATAATGAAACAGTGGCCAGATCGTCTTATTGCAAAATCCCAGATAAAATTTATCCATAGTAACTTCATCTAAAAATACCGGACTGGCACTGAATTCTTTAGACAAGCGTTCAGCGATTGCCGGTTGATCAGCCGGGTCAACTGACAGACCCGGCCAGCCGATCCAAACAGAATCCTTCTCGGAAAACGTGGTGTCCTGTAAAGAGTTAAAGTAAGCACTAAAGCCTGAAACAAGTCCGCCTACACTTTCTTTAAAAATATACTCTCCCTGTCTTTTCTCAATTGTAACAGGCAATCGGTTAGAAATTACCAGTAAACGTTTTACGTCTGAATTACTCTCCATCCCATCACCTCCATAATTTGTAGTCTACATAGACAATCTGGGCTTATCAAGTTCTATTGTCCGCAGTAATCCGCGTAGTGCCGTATCAACCCAGAGCGAGTGCTTTTTTAGTTCGGACATTATTTGATACATGCCTTGCTGCAATAGCATTACATCGAGCAACACCTCTAATTGTCGCCGCTCAGCCGGCAGTAAGCCTGTATCCTTGACGGTATTGCAATATCCTTTTAGAAACGAAGCTGCAGCCCAGCTGTACCAGCACTGGCTCCACATTTGAATGATTTCCTGCCTTTCTGTTGATACACTTATCCCTGATATTAATCCCAGATGGACAGCCTGTGAGGCACTGTACAACGAATACAACATACTAGCCACATCTAGTAGTGGTGTACGCTTTAGACGTCGTTCACTAAGCGGACGTTCCGGGTCACCTTCGAAATCGATGATAATAAAGTCATCACCGGTATATAACAGTTGCTCCAACCGATAATCACCATGACACCTGATACGTGCGGCATCGATATCCATCAGTTTCACAGCCTCTGTCCGCTGCATTATTTCTTGTTCATAGCCAAGTATCGTAACAGCAAGCTGTTGATCTTCCGGCTTTAAATCGGCCAAATGCTTTTTCAGTAACCAGTTAATGCCGCTTAAACTCTGAGCCAGTCCGTGATATAACGAATGAAGGTGAAAATCAGTAATAGGTTCAGGTGTAAATTCAAGCTCTTCTTTTCCATCAGCCAGAGCAATGTGCATCTCACTAGTCCGTAAGCCTAGCTGCATTACTGTTTCCAGATAAGATCCCATCATTTCGCTAACATCATCCGGTATAGCTTTATCTACTGCTGACCAGAAAGAGATAGGCAATAGCGGCGGCTTGCGGCTGCTTAAAATACGTTCATAAAAATCCGCCAGATGATCAAGCACACAATCCCACGCTGTGCCCCGGTTCAAAACAAATTGCTGTAAAGTAGCGACAGTAATTACTTCGCCACGGTCATTATAATATTCCATTGAGCCGTGTATTTTAGGAACATTGGTAAATCCTACTTCGGAAAAATGCCGCAATATCTCAAGATCTGGATTAATTCCGGTATCCATTTTTCTAAATACCTTAAGCATAAAGTAAGGCTTAAACAAGATAGAACTGTTGTTATGCTCATTAACCAGTGTTTGTGAGTCCGGAATCCTCTTATTCTGTTTCACTAGTGCCCGGAAATAAGTGCTGTGCTTGGAAATCATATCGCCAACTCGACCTCTCAACTTACGTCGCCTGTCAATTACCTCCCATAATGTTTGGTGAAATCTTCGGTCATCGCTGACTTCACAGATCATAAGCTCTTCATTTTCTTTCCGGACGCGGAGAAGAATACTGCATCTAGCTCCGGCAAGCAAGTCATCTGCAGACTTCAGTGCCAGATTAAGGAGATATAATTCGGAATTACTATCCAAATAATCTACCTTGATTAGTATCAAGTACACAGTCTTAGATAGCGGAATAGTTTCACGAAAGGTTATTTCTTTTATTTCCTTTCCTTGGCCTCTATACCAACTACAGGTAGCCAAATAGCTCGACAAAGCATCTGCCAGCTCTTGTCGGACAGTACGCCCAAACAGTTCACTCCAGTCTCCTACCGTTATTACCGGCGTTGACTCAATTGTTCCGGTATACAAAGGACGCAAATGCAGACTACGCGGCTCTTCCAACGTAAACCAAAAAAATGTATGAGGTCCCAAAGACACAAAATATGGATCGTCTTTAATAACGGGAAACGGCGTCCGTCCAATCATTTCCACCGGCACCATTCCCTGGTATTTTGACAAATTAAGCTGTGTATAAGTTACAAACCGCGATAAGTTGGCGACAACCAAAATGGTTTCATTTTCATATTGACGGACAAAAGCAAAGATCTTACGATTGTCCGATTCAATAAACTCCATAGCACCTCTGCCAAATGCCTTATAGCGCTTGCGTAATGCGATGAGGCGTCGCATCCACCATAGCAGTGAGGTCGGCTCATTTTGCTGCGACTCAACATTGACGGCAGCATAATGGTATTCAGCATCTGCCACTACCGGCAAATACAAGCGTTGCGAGCTAGCCAAAGAAAATCCGGCATTACGGTCAGCACTCCACTGCATAGGGGTACGTACTCCGTCACGGTCACCCAGGTAAATATTATCACCCATACCGATTTCATCACCATAATAAATAATCGGTGAGCCCGGCAGTGAAAACAGTAATCCATTCATCAGCTCAATGCGGCGGCGGTTATCACCAAGCAACGGCGCTAGTCGATGACGAATACCTAGATTAATTCTGGCTCGTGAATCCTTGGCATACGTACGATACATGTAATCGCGATCCTCATCAGTAACCATTTCTAACGTTAATTCGTCATGATTACGCAAAAACATAGCCCACTGACAATTGTCAGGTATCGGCGGAGTACGCCGAATAATTTCAATAAGTGGAAAACTATCTTCCATTCCTAAAGCCATAAACAAACGTGGCATAATAGGAAAATGATAAATCATATGACATTCATCGCCAACATTAAAGTAAGGAATGACATTCTCCGGCCACTGATTAACCTCAGCCAATAATATCCTGTCCGGATACTTACTATCAATATATTTACGAAGGTATTGTAAAAATGCATGTGTTTCCGGCAAATTGTCACAACTTGTTCCATCCCGCTCATATAAATAGCTCACGGCATCAAGTCTGAAACCGTCAACACCAAGACGCATCCAAAAATCAACCGTCTTCAGAATTTCCCGGCGAACATCAGGGCTGTCAAAATTCAAATCAGGCTGATGAGGATAAAATCGATGCCAGTAGTATGATTGGGCAACAGGATCCCAACTCCAATTCGACGACTCAAAGTCATTGAAGATAACCCGTGCGCCACTGTATTTGTCCTTTGTATCACTCCATACGTAGTAATTGCGCCAGCGGCTACCAGGCGGAGATGTCCTGGCCCGTTTAAACCACTGATGCTGATCTGATGTATGATTTAACACCAAATCAGTAATCAAACGCATCCCCCGTGCATGAGCCTCACGGAGAAAAATGCGAAAATCGCTCATATTGCCGTATATGGGATTAATCTTGAGATAGTCGGAAATATCATAGCCATCGTCACGTAGGGGCGACGGATAAAATGGCAACAACCAAAGAGTCGTTACACCTAAATCTGCAAGATAGTCCAGTTTATTAGTCAGTCCTCGAAAATCACCAATTCCGTCACCATTGCTGTCATAAAACGCCTTGACATGTAGTTGATAAATAATGGCATCTTTATACCAGAGTGGCTGTCTCTCTTGACGTATTTTATCTCTCATCATTTATCCTCTTTTCTGATGACACTTCCGTTGCCCTTGTTTTTGTAATAGAATTTTTTCTTATTTTTGTTTATTATTTCTGTACTCAACTACCATTATCCTGCAAGCTGGAAGGCATTGCGGTTTGTGAGGCAAATAAACCATTCACTAAATTCTGTTATTTATCGATAAAATTTGTAAATTAACAGGAAAATACACCAAAAAGAAAAAACCTTTCGGAAGCTAAGTCCGAAAGGTTTTTTCTTTTTGGTGACCCACCCGCGACTCGAACGCGGGACACCCTGATTAAAAGTCAGGTGCTCTACCGACTGAGCTAGTAGGTCAAAAACAGTAATCGGTCATCAGGTAACAGTTATGAAGTAGTATCCTTCAGTGATTGACAACTGATGACTAATTTGGCAGGGGCGGCTGGACTCGAACCAACGCATGACGGAGTCAAAGTCCGTTGCCTTACCGACTTGGCGACGCCCCTATTAATAGGTGAACATCTCGTGAGAGTACGTTCCCTAAAAACTTCACAGAAGATAAGCTTTGCGCAATTAATGATATTTATTGCCAGTTCAGAGCTACGAGATACATTAAGGATGTTCCTTCGTTTCACTCGGAACTAAGCGATTCGCACCAATCAAGTTTCGCCTCACGGCTCGCTTTCTTGGGCTCTCTGCTTATAAGTCAAGTCCTCGGCCTATTAGTACCGGTCAGCTAAAATGATCACTCATCT
>Ga0153941_1001141_pt1 | contig 10755 bp, 11 predicted proteins | sample TSNJ025MetaG_FD_104733 | JGI IMG/M metagenome (GOLD analysis project Ga0153941, IMG submission 104733) | Attine ant fungus gardens microbial communities from New Jersey, USA - TSNJ025 MetaG | ecosystem: Host-associated > Fungi > Mycelium > Unclassified | place: USA: New Jersey, Brendan T. Byrne...
TTCGAATGTTTCATCTGTTGCCGGATTTACCCATATTTCGTTTAATTCAATGCGTTCAATCTGAGACTAAGCAATCGCGCGATCCCGATTCTCTGATTGCTTCGTGATCTTTTGACTGTCTAGAACCTGTAGCTAGAACGTTTTATCCGGCGACTAAACTTCAGATGGGTAAAACCATCCTGAAGCGTTCGTCTCTCTTTATTGTTTCGGCTCAAAGCAAGCAGTTATCTAACACGATGTTTAAAGATTGGATGTGTGCTATACTCTAGACAAGGACAGATAATGACTCTATTAGAGGGAGAAGTCGTGTTAAGTTGACCCTGGTTGACTAAAAACATTGTGGTATAAAGGATTGAAGGAACGCGTTTGGTTCCGGGAAAGATTGTCCCCGGCATGGGCGGTGCGATGGACTTAGTATCTGGAGCCAAGAAAGTAGTTATCGCCATGGAGCATACGACCAAAGGAGGAGCTGCGAAAATTTTGCAGGCCTGTACCCTTCCCTTAACAGGACGAGGGGTTGTCGATATGATCGTGACCAACCTGGCCGTATTTATCGTTACTGATAGTGGGCTATTGCTTATTGAAACAGCTCCGGGTATTTCTGCAGCAGATGTTCAAGCGGCACCGAAGTCAATTTTGCCATCGATGAAGCGCTCAAAGAAATGAATCTGAGCCAATAGGCTGTTTGTTTCATTTAATTACAACTCTTGTCACTGCTTTCTTTTGCACCATATTGCTGGAAGACAAAACTACAGTCTGCTTGTCTATAATAGCAAAAACTCCTGCCAACTATGTTGGATGGCAGGAGTTTTTGTTATTGTCGTATTTCACTGACTGTCTCCTTGAGAAACAAGCCTCTACAGCTCTTTTTTGAGTTTATTGATAATGCTGCCGACCTGTATTTCAACAGTGTTTAACAGAGGGATATCACGATAACTACCGTCTTGTTTTATTTTCTGATATTCAGCGATTATGCTTTTATAATAATCTAGTGTAGATTCAGATCTATTCCCGCCTACAATTCCAATTTTCACTTGTACTTTCCACATTTCTTGCAGTTTCGGAATAAATTAGCTCTTTTTTATTTCGATATATATGAGGATTATATCTTTTGCCATAAACTAAATATTTCCTGCTAACAAAACAAAATATAAACAAACAAAAATGCAGGAATATTGCGCGGTATAGTTGTGTTTTGTTTGTTTTCGTTTTAATATTAACTATAATGATGGATATAAAAATAAAATGCTTTAGCAAATTTCCCTATGTAAAGGCGACTGGAATCTCATTGCTGCTCCATGGCGCCCTGATTGGCTGCTTGGCTATGCTGGGACCGTTTTATCCGATAGAAAAGCCTGCAGAATTTATTGCTATCGAGGTTGAGCTTGTCCCGGCTGCTAAGGTTGATGTTGTAGTTGACATGGAGGAGGCGGCTGCTCCTGCGCTGCCAGATTCTTCGCCGCCAGCCCCGGCAAAACGTCCGGCTCCCAGAGCTGTTTCGCTTACAACCAGCGCCCCGGCTATGCCAGCCACAGCAAGTGACGTTTCAGTGGCTAATCCTGTCTCAGCAGAAGCGCAAGTAATTGGTCAAACGGGTACGGTTGGCGACAATGGGAAGAATGGAGGCGCTGGTACTAAAGCAGCAACGAATCGTAGGGAGGGAGGTGGCAGAACATCCCCTAAATATCTTCATGGCTCCAGGCCAGCCTACCCGCAAGCGGCTAGAAAGGCCCGCTGGGAAGGCTCTGTAGTAGTGCGCCTGCTTATCGATACGAACGGATCAGTCGCATCGGTCGCAGTCAGGCAGGGAAGCGGTTATGATATTCTGGATCAAGCTGCCGTACAGGCGGTAAAAAACTGGCGTTTTTCCCCGGCAAAAGAACAAGGTGTACCTGTTACAAGCTTTTATGATGCACGGGTTCGGTTCAGCCTTGATGAGGCAGAGTAAGTAGGATTAGACGGGTGCTCCCAAAAACAAAAGAGAGATGATGCTATTGTCCGTATTGTTAAAAGGCGGCTGGATGATGCTGCCCCTAGCGATTTGCTCTGTTATAGCGATTGCTGTCATTATTGAACGATTTTTATTTTTCCGGTGTATCAATGCCATACACCACGCCGAGACAATATTAGCGATGATCGGTGACAACCGCATCGATGAAGCGGCAGACATGGCAAACAAATCAGAATTGCCGTTAATCCGAATTATGTCTGCCGGGATAGCCAATCGCTTTCACTTTTCAAAAGCCATGGAGGCGGTGGCCGTCAATGAACTGGCCATAATGCGGCGCGGCTTGCCGGTGCTGGATACGATTGTTACCCTGTCGCCGCTCCTTGGGCTGCTCGGCACGATTATTGGCATGATTGATTCATTTCAGATTATGGCCTTCTCCGGTATGGGACAACCTCACGCTGTGACCGGCGGAGTGGCTGAGGCGCTGATAGCTACGGCAACAGGAATAAGCGTGGCTGTTATCGCCCTTGTTCCTTATAATTACTTTTCAGCCCGTATCGAACAAGAAGCAGAAACGATTGAGCATTATGCCACGCGCCTGGAAATGGTGTTAACGTCTCCTGATAAGGACTCATTGCGATGAAAATACCACGAAAACCGCTAAAAAAAGCCCGCATTGAAATTATACCTATGATCGATACGATGTTTTTCCTGTTAGTTTTTTTCATGCTAGCTACTTTAACAATGACCGCCCAATATACTTTGCCGGTCAGTCTTCCCTGTGCAGCCGGCGTGCAGGATAAGCCCCCGCAGGTAGTGGTAGTGTCTGTAACGAAAGATGGTAAGCTGTTCTGCGACCAAGAGCAGGTTGGGACGCCGGGGCAAGTTGCTGAACAACTTGTGCGCTATAGTCAGGGGAATAATCAAATCTCGGTCGTTATTAATGCTGACAGTGGCGTCGAACACGGGCGGGTGGTGGAATTGATGGATGTTATTCGTCGCAGCGGCCTGTATAAGATTGCCATTGGTGTTCAAGCTGATGGGTAGCAACCGAGTCTTGTGGAGGATATGTCGATGAAGCTTATTACCGTTTCCGGAGCGCCCTCTTCGGGCAAAACTTCAGTAATCCTTAGGCTGATTGATTGTCTAAGGGAGAAAGGTCAGGAAGTTGGCGTCGTAAAATTTGACTGTCTGACTTCTTTTGATCAACTGCGATACCAGGAATACAGCGTAAAAGTTCAAGTGGGATTTTCGGGAAAGTTTTGTCCTGATCATTTTTTTATCAGCAATATTGAGGATGCTGTTGAATGGGGGCAGCAGGCTGGTCTGGATTTGTTGATTAGCGAAAGTGCAGGCTTATGCAATCGCTGCTCTCCCCATATTCATGGTATTCTCGGCATTTGCGTTATCGATAACCTTTCCGGCGTTAATACTCCCCGAAAAATAGGCCCCATGCTGAAGCTGGCCGATATTGTTTTGATTACCAAAGGCGATATTGTCTCGCAGGCTGAGCGGGAAGTATTTATGTTCAATGTAAGGCAAGTTAATCCCGGAGCCAAAATCTTGTTTGTAAATGGCATTACCGGTCAGGGAGCGTTTATGTTGAGTAAATATATTATCCAGGCTGCAGATGTTACAACCCTGAGAAACCGACGCTTGCGATTTTCGATGCCTGCTGCGGTATGTGCTTATTGTACCGGGGAAACGCGAGTCGGTGAAGCTTATCAGATGGGAATGCTGAAAAAGATGGAATTCAGGTGAAGTGCCGATGAGCGATACAACAATCAGAGAGCGCGTTGCAAATAGGACGATTGACGAGATAATCATGGAAAATCCGGTGGTAGAGGATTTTTTTATCAATTATAATTTGCAGGCGTTGCAGAAAAATCTCACAGTGGCTAAAGCGTTGGAAAAAATACCGCCGGAGCAGCTCGCTGAATTCGGTCTTGATGTACTTAGCCTCACTGAAGAATTAGTCAAATTCATGGCGGCGTTGATTAATGACCGACAGCCAAGGGAGAGGGTACAAAGTATTACAATCGTCGGCGGCATGAATAAACAAGGCGACGCAGAAAATGTCACCCTGACAATCGTCGCCGGTGAGGTTGTCAGTATCGTCGGTCCTACCGGCTCCGGAAAAAGCTGTCTGCTAGGAGATATTGAATGTTTGGCGCAGGGCGATACGCCGACAAAACGTCGAATTTTGATTAATGGTCATATGCTGAGCGATGAAGAGCGGTTTAGTATGGGCAATAAACTGGTGGCCCAGTTGTCGCAGAATATGAATTTTGTTATGGATCTGAATGTCGCTGAATTTTTAGCGATGCATGCGGACAGTCGTCTTTGCGACAATGCCGAACAGGTAATCGAACAATGCTTTGTCTGTGCCAATGAACTGGCTGGCGAAAAATTTACTAAGAATACTAAGGTAACCCAGCTTTCAGGGGGACAGTCCCGGGCGTTGATGATTGCCGATACGGCTTATATGAGTTGTTCGCCCATTGTTCTGATTGACGAAATCGAAAACGCCGGTGTTGACCGGAAACAGGCCATCAGTCTGTTAACTGAAAACGAAAAAATCGTATTGATCTCTACCCATGATCCCCTGCTGGCTTTGAGCGCTGACAAGCGCATTGTGATTAAGAACGGGGGCATCGATAAAATTATGGAAACTTCTGATGAAGAAAGAGCGAGTCTGAGCAGCATTGTAAAAATAGATGCTATTATGCTGGCCGTACGGCAACAACTGCGGTATGGAAAAAGAGTCTCGCCGCTGAAGTTTTCACTCTAACTAGGCGAGACGATACGAGGGGAACACGTTATTGCTAACTAAAGGAGACTGGCTAAGAACATGTGGCAACTATATGATGCGTTGATTGAAGGAATTCCGGAGGAATGTCTTGTCGATGAATTTATTTGCGGCACTTATGCTGTGCTGATACGCAGTGGCAATGGATATGGCTTTAGCCATATTTTGCCGGGAGATACCCTGCCGGAAATAATGAAAAAATCACTGCATATGCCGCTAAAAAAGATGGCGGAGTGCATTAAATCCTGGAATTTTATTGAAGCTTCTGTCGGCATGGCGGCGATCAATGCCTGGTATAATGCGCCGTCAACGGCAGCCAATAACGGAATTGCTCTGTCCGGCAGCCTATATAGTGAGGACCGTCTCAGTGATCCCTTTATTGCCTATCAAAAGGTGATAAAGAATAAGAAGGTCGCTGTTTTCGGTCATTTCCCGTATATTGAACAACTGTTTCGGCCAGTATGCGACCTTGCGATTATTGCGCGTCAGCCAGAGCAAGGCGATTACCCTGAAGCAGCCGCCGAATATATCGTGCCGGCAAGCGATTTTGTTATCCTCAGTTGTGCAAGCCTCATTAATAAAACCCTGCCGCGGATGCTGGAAATAGCCCGCACTGCCTATGTGATCATTGTCGGCCCGTTTACTCCTTTGGCGCCGGCCTTGTTTTCCTTCGGTGTTAATGACTTATCGGGTTTTGTAGTCAAGGATAATGCGGCGGCAGCTCGTATTGTATCAGGCTGGCAGCGCGAGCCAATCTATAAAACAGGTCAAAAGGTAACGATGAGATCTTCTGTTGAGATATAATTAAAGAAAGAAGGTTGTATTGAATGCGGAAAAAAATTAAAAGCATGGTCACCCTGCCAGTCGTTTGCTGTTGCTTGTTAAGTCCGTTCAGCCTGGCCATGGCGGAGGAGTCCGACGAGGTCGATATAGTTGAAGTAGAGGTGCGTTCAACAGTGTTAACCGACTATCTGGTGACGACCGAGGTCATTACGGCAGAGAAAATTAAAGAGCTGGGAGCTACTAATGTAGCTGAGGCCATTAACTGGGTACCGGGGCTCTATGTCGCCCGGGCGGATAAAAACAGCCGCATGGTGCGTATCCGGGGTGCGGCCACCGACCAGACTAAAATCTATGTAGACGGCATGCCGCTCTTCCCCCTGTCGGGTATTGCCTCAAACGCGGCCTCTGATCTAGCGACAATACCTGTTGACAATATCGAAAAGATTGAAATCATCAAGGGGCCGGGACCTGTACAATACGGCACAGATTACAAAGGCGGCATTATTCTCATTACGACTAAGAACGGCCAGGGTGTCGGTCAGGGCAGTCTTCATCTGTCGGCCGGCTCGCATAGCGCTTATGACACCCATATTTCTTATAGCGGCAGTGAAGGCAATGTCAGCTATGCTGTAACTGCCGGCAAACGACAAACAGATGGACACTTAAGCAACTCTGAATCTGATACTAATTATTTCAACGGTAAAATCAAATGGGATGTCGGCCAGGATTCAGCCCTGACATTAAGTGGTTACTATATAAATACTGATCGCGAAATAGCAAACTATGTTGATCAGCGTACCGGTCAGCCACTCTACCCGAACACTAATTGGTCGGGAGACACGGCAATAGACGGAAAGCGCAGTACAAGCGACTGGAAATTTACCGACCTCAAACAAACGAATATTGCGCTGCAGTTCGACGAAAAAGCTAACAACCGGTTTAGCTATAATGTGAAAATATACCACGTAACAGACAGTAATGATTTATGGGTATATAATCGCAATAATGCCAGCTTAGGCACCGATACTTATGCCAATCCGATTTGGTATCGCAGCGGCTGGAGCTCCAAGGGAAATGGGATGGAGTTTACCGGCGATCTGCAGGCTAACCGCAATAATGTGATTACCTTTGGTGTAAAATACAACAAAATTGACTGGGATGCCGACGAGAATAACTCTGATCTTGATGAAGGCGGTACTGATAAGCGGATTGGTTACTATGTGCAGGATAGATGGCAAGTTGATAATAAAACAAGCGTTACTCTAGGTGTGCGTTATGACGAGGCAAAGCAGTCATATTCATCGACAAAAACTGGTGGCAGCAGTATTCGCAACAGCAGCACGATCGATGCTACTGATCCGGTGTTGAATATTACTCATCAGCTCGATAACCAAAATGCACTGCGGTTTTCTGCTGGCAAATCGCATATATTTGCGACAGCCAAACAGGTTTCTAACAACCTTATAGGTGGTGCGGCGATTCCTGAGCCTGAAAAGGCAAAAAACTACGAAATCGGTTGGAAGCACGATTTTGATGCTAAGTCGTCACTTGATGTGGCTGTATTTAAGAATAAGATTGACAATCGTATTGACAGACGGACTTCGGATAAAATGTATTATAATATTGCCCAAACAGATATCCAAGGCGTGGAGTTATCCTATAACCGGCTTTTCTCAGAACGGCTAAAGGGCTTTATAAATTATACATATCTTGATGCCGAAGATACCGACCAGGAAGGTGTTAAAACAAAAGCAGTCAAATTGCCTGATGCTATTTTAAATTGCGGGCTTACTTATACCGTAGACAAGCTGCAGACGACAGCACTCGTTCGGGCTGTAGGCAATGCTGGAACTGATGATGCGACGTATACACGGCTTGGCGGCTATTATACGATGGACGTTGAATTTAAATACCGTCAAGATGCAAATACCGACTATTTTTTGCGGGTAAGTAACCTGTTTGATCACAAATATTGGGAAACAGCAACGTATCCGTCCGACGGCATCAATTTTATGGTTGGCGCCAATCTTAAATTGTAATGCAAAAGCTAAGAATACCTTTAACTGCTTTCGTCATTTTTTTGCTGGCAATTATGGTCGGCTGCGCGGGTCAGAACAGGTCGGTAAAGCCAACGCCGGCGGATGTCTCTAACAGCCGGGCTGTCGTCGATATGGCCGGGCGCCATGTTACGATTCCTCTCCAGATCAAAAAGGTTTACGCCGCTTCTCCCATCGAGACGATCTTGCTGTACACAATCGATCCGGAGCTGTTAGCAGGGTGGAGTTATCATATGGTCACTGATGAAAATTCGTTTATTCTACCTAAGTACCGGGATTTGCCTGTTCTTGGAGCTTGGTCTGCCTACAACAAAACTGCCAGTATTGAGGAGGTTATCAAGGTCAAGCCTGATCTTATCCTGATGGCGTCGGTACGTACACCATCGATTGGCGCGTTCGCCGATGAAGTGCAGCAGCTTACGAAAATACCGGTTTTCGTCATTGATACTTCGATTAAGGACATGGAACAAGCCTATCTTTACGCCGGCAAGGCGCTAGGGCGCGAGGAACGCGCCGCTCAGCTTGCTGCTTATTGCCGTGAGACGACAGACATGGTAGAGCAAAACAAAGCGCTGCTTGCAGGGCGCAGGCCCGTCACTGTTTATTATGCCGAAGGTCACAATGGGCTGGAGACTGAGCCGCGCGGGTCTTGGCACGCCGAGGTCATTGAATATGTTGGCGGTATTAATGTGGCTGATCCTGATATTCCCCAAGGCAGCAACCTAGGCCGTAGTCCGGTATCGTTAGAACAGGTGATGCTATGGGACCCTGAGGTCATTCTGATCACATATTTTCTTGACAGCGAAAACAGCAGCTTTCCTCAGATTATGGGGAAATCCGATTGGCGCGGCATTCGCGCCGTACAGGACGGCAAGGTTTACGAAATTCCCTACTCGCCGTTTAACTGGTTTGACCGGCCGCCTTCCGTCAACCGTATGATTGGCATTAAATGGGTGGCTAATCTGCTCTACCCTGACATCTATCCTCTCGACCTGAAGGCTGAGGTGCAGCGCTTCTACTCACTATTTTACCATTACAATTTGTCGGAGCAGGAAACAGAGCAACTGCTGCGCCGGGCAAAGCATCGGCAAAATTAACTGACGAAGAGTATCACCAGGAGGATGAGCTATCGTGTCTAACAAGTGGTTTATCTGCGGACTTGCTGCCGCGTTGCTCATTGTCTTTTCCAGCGTCTTGCTTTCCGTTGCTTGGGCAGCAGAGCTTTTTGCGCCGAAGCATGTTACGTTGACTTGGACTGCCGATCCGCAGACGACGCAAACGATTACTTGGAAGACGGCTGCTGGCGAGTCGGATGGGCAAATTGAGTATGCTGAGGCGGACGGGGCGGGAGAGTTTCCTGAAATTATCGTCAAAATTGCCGCCCAGTCGGAACTGTTGTCAACTGAGGCCGGAGATATGATGATCCATACGGTAACGCTTAATCGTCTAAAACCGGGGGTCCGTTACGTTTATCGTTTGGGCAGCGGCGATAATTGGAGTCGCTTGTACAGCTTTACTACTGCCGCTGCCGGTATTTCCGCATTTAAGTTTCTCGTCTTTGGTGACTCTCAGAGCGTTCAATATGACACGTGGCGGACTGTCATCGAGCAGGCCTATACGACAAATGCTGACGCTGCTTTTCTGACTGTCGTAGGCGATCTAGTCGATGTTGGTCAGGATTATAGCCAATGGGAGGGATGGTTTGATGCCGCTGCGGGAGTTATCGACACAATTGCCGTTATGCCGCTAACCGGTAATCATGAGAATTATACGCCAGTGTGGGGCGAACGCTCGCTGCCGAAACTGTTTGCCGCCCAGTTTAAACTGCCTGACAATGGCCCGGAAGGGCTGAAAGGTCTGGTGTACTCGTTTGATTATGGTAATGCCCATTTCACTGTGCTTGATAGCCAGGAGCGGGAAGAAGCGCGATTTATACCTAATATGCTGGAAAAACAGCAGGCCTGGCTGGATGCCGATTTGGCGGCGACAGCCAAAATGTGGAAGATCGTATTCTTTCACAAGCCGCCCTACCATAGCGTGTCAGGGCGCGGCAACGACACCGTTAGGGAAGCGTTTGTTCCGATCCTTGACAAGCACCATGTCGATGTCGTCTTCAATGGCCATGACCATATTTATGCGCGTACATATCCGCTGTTTAGCGATAAAATTGTCGACAGCTCCGTCAAGGGAACAATCTATGTGACTACCGGCCGCAGCGGAACTAAAGCGCATCAAGATGCGTTGCCAAATGATATGCACGACTTTTTTTACAATCCAAATGATGAGCCGAACTATCTTACTGTCGAAATTCTAAGCGATTGCTTAACGGTAAAAGCATTTAAGCATAGTGGCGTCTTGATTGATTGCTGGCGTATTGATAAGTCCGGTTTGTTGCCGATGTATAAAGCTGATAGTAGGAGGTATTATGATGAAATGTGGAAGCGATCTTCAACTCCCCTTGTTGAGCCTATTGCGGCGCACAGATCATGGAGCCGCAGACAGGACTGCGCACTGGAAAAATCACTTGTGTCAGCGGCGTAATCGCTGCAGGGAGGTAGCCGGATGATGGACAAAAGCAACCAAATGCTATATCAGCCTCTAGCTATCGATCCAACACCGCTGACCAATCTGACGATGTATAACAGAATCTACGAAGCGGTAAGCATTGCCGTAAGTTTGGACTTATTCACCTATCTACAGACAGATAAGAGACCGGGTCAATTAGCCGGTGAGCTGAATCTTGATGAAGATGCTGTCTATCCGCTGCTAAAAGCGCTTGCGCAAGTCGGTTGTGTAGCTGAAAATGACGGCAAATTCAGCGCCACGCCTCTGGCCGGCGCATACCTCGTGAGCAGCAGCAATCTCTATATCGGTCAAGAATTCGAACCGGGCAGCTTTGGCAGGCAGTTCCTCCAGGTTTTGTCAGACCGGCAGGCAGAGACTGCTCAGGGGCTTCGCTGGAGTAAGGAACGCCTGCGGCAAATAGGAACCTTTGGACTGATGGGCTTGATCCAAAGTACAGTGGCCGGGTGTCAGCTGACTAACGCTAGACGTCTGCTTGACCTTGGCGGCGGCCATGGTTTTTACAGCATCGCGTTTGCTCAGAAGTATCCACTTTTACAAGTGACATTGTTTGATTTGCCTCATATGGTCAA
>Ga0153941_1001144_pt1 | contig 10732 bp, 6 predicted proteins | sample TSNJ025MetaG_FD_104733 | JGI IMG/M metagenome (GOLD analysis project Ga0153941, IMG submission 104733) | Attine ant fungus gardens microbial communities from New Jersey, USA - TSNJ025 MetaG | ecosystem: Host-associated > Fungi > Mycelium > Unclassified | place: USA: New Jersey, Brendan T. Byrne...
TATTGGTCAGATCACTGCCGCCATACCACTTTTTCCACTGAGTTAAAGGAGGTGGAATTTGGAGAAGGGTATTATCGTGCACCCATAGAAACCACTTACCACAGTTATCTGGATACGAGGGAAGAACTTTTTGCCGGTAGGAGTGATAAATTCATCTGTCTGATGGACCTGGCTCTGATTGCCATGCGTAAGCTCAGGAAAGAGGGCAGGCTGGAGGATATGGAGGAGTCGGAAGAAATCAATGCCTGTTCTGTAGTTGTACCGGTTGAAATGGATTATGACGGCAAGAAGGTGGTGGAAGAGTGGCTGGTATTCTTCAAAAATGAGACCCACAACCATCCTACGGAAATAGAACCTTTTGGCGGTGCGGCAACCTGTCTGGGTGGCGCAATCCGTGATCCGCTGTCAGGAAGAGGATATGTATATCAGGCTATGCGTGTAACAGGAGCAGCAGATCCCACTGTCCCTGTTGCAGAGACGATACGGGGTAAGCTTTCCCAGAAAAAGCTTGTCAGGGGAGCAGCCGGCGGCTATTCCTCATATGGAAACCAGATTGGACTGGCAACCGGTTTTGTAAAGGAAATTTATCATCCGGATTATGTGGCCAAGAGGATGGAAATCGGTGCGGTTATGGGTGCGGCACCCAGAAAGAGTGTAGTACGGGGAACTTCTGACCCGGATGATATTATTATCCTGCTGGGAGGGCGTACCGGACGTGACGGCCTGGGTGGTGCCACCGGTTCCTCCAAGGTGCATACGGAAAGCTCAATCGATACCTGCGGCGCAGAAGTACAGAAAGGCAACGCACCTACGGAACGTAAGATACAGAGACTGTTCCGCAGAGAAGAAGTAAGCAGGCTGATTAAGAAATGTAATGACTTTGGCGCAGGCGGCGTGTCTGTTGCTATTGGGGAGCTGGCTGCGGGTCTTCGTGTGGATCTGGACAAAGTACCCAAGAAGTATGCGGGGCTTGATGGAACAGAGTTGGCAATATCAGAATCCCAGGAAAGAATGGCAGTGGTAGTGGATCCTGATGATGTGGAAGCATTTCTTGCATTTGCGGCGGAAGAAAATCTGGAAGCAGTTCCGGTTGCAGTGGTAACCAAAGAGGCGAGACTGGTGTTAAAGTGGCGCGGTAATAAAATCGTTGACTTGAAACGGGCTTTCCTGGATACCAACGGTGCACATCAGGAAACCACGGTAAAGGTAGATATTCCTGAAAAAGAAGATAATTATTTTGATAAATGGGCAGTGGAAGAAGTGGGCGAAGCGCTGGATAAAGGCGATGTAAAGGATGCATGGCTGAAGCTGCTGAATGACCTGAATGTCTGCTCCCAAAAGGGACTGGTGGAAATGTTTGACTCATCCATCGGCACCGCAAGCGTATTAATGCCCTATGGCGGCAAATATCAACTTACGGAAATCCAGACCATGACAGCCAAGCTGCCGGTTATGCAGGGGAAGACCGATACCGTAACCATGATGAGTTATGGTTTTGATCCTTATCTTTCTTCCTGGAGCCCTTATCATGGAGCTGTCTATGCGGTTGTGGAATCCATGGCTAAAATTGTGGCAGCGGGAGGAGATTACCGTAAGATCCGCTTTACCTTCCAGGAATATTTCAGAAGAATGACTTCTGATCCTGCGCGTTGGAGCCAGCCTTTTGCCGCATTACTGGGTGCTTATGATGCACAGATCGGCTTTGGACTGCCGTCCATTGGCGGCAAGGACAGTATGTCAGGCAGCTTTCATGACATTGATGTGCCGCCGACCCTGGTATCTTTTGCGGTGGATATTGCAAAATATGGTGATGTCATCACACCACAGCTGAAGCGGCCCGGTAATAAGCTGGTACGATTTAAAATAAGAAAAGACAATTATGATATTCCCAGTTATGAAAAAGTCATGGATTTATATGACCATATCTACCGGCTGATACAGAAAAAGATAATCATTTCCGCTTATGCGCCGGATGCAAAAGGTGCGGCAGCTGCCATATCTAAAATGGCCTTTGGCAATAAGCTGGGCATAAAGGTTAATGAGGAACTTACCCCGTATGATCTGTTTGGAAATGCACTGGGTGATATCATTGCAGAGATTCCTGATAATAAGATGAACATATTGGAGGAACTGGAAATTCCCTGTCAGATTATTGGAGAAGTCAGCAGTGAGGAAGCATTTACTTATGGGGAAATGAAGATTACCATGGAGGAAGCCCTGGAAGCCTGGACTTCAAAACTGGAAAAAGTGTTCCCGGTCAAAGCAGAAAAGGACATATCTCCAGTTAAAAGTAAGCTTTTTAAAGCACAATCTGTTTATGTCTGTCGGCACAAAATAGCGCGTCCAACCGTGTTTATTCCTGTTTTTCCGGGTACGAACTGCGAATATGACAGTGCAAAAGCCTTTGAACGTGCGGGAGCAGATGTGACTACCAGGGTATTTAAGAACCTTAGCGCCCAGGATATCCGTTACTCTGTGGAGATCTTTGAAAAGGCAATCAATAAGGCACAGATTATCATGTTTCCCGGTGGATTTTCGGCGGGTGATGAGCCTGACGGAAGCGCCAAGTTCTTTGCCACGGCGTTCCAGAATGAGAAGATGAAGGAAGCGGTGGAAAAGCTTCTGCATGAAAGAGACGGGCTGGTACTTGGGATTTGCAATGGTTTCCAGGCCCTGATCAAGCTTGGTCTGCTGCCCCATGGAAGAATCACCGGACAGAAGGAAGATTCTCCCACCCTGACCGATAATACCATCAACCGGCATATTTCAAAGATGGTATATACTAAAGTGATATCCAATAAATCCCCATGGCTTCAGCAGGCGGAGCCTGGCGGCGTCTATTGTGTCCCAGCATCCCACGGGGAAGGCCGTTTTGTGGCTGGCAAAGAATGGCTGGATCAATTATTTAAAAATGGCCAGGTGGCAACCCAGTATGCAGATCCGGAAGGTAATGTATCCATGGATGAAGAATACAATATCAATGGCTCTTATTGTGCCATTGAGGGAATTACTTCACCGGACGGAAGATGTCTGGGGAAAATGGCACATTCTGAGAGACAGGATGTTGCTGTAGCCATTAATATATATGGGGAACAGGATATGAAAATCTTTGAATCAGGTGTTGCTTATTTTGGCTGATCATAATTTATAAGTAAATAAAGTACAAAAATATGTCTCATAGAATACTATATACTAAATATGAATTTAGTTGGTGTTTTATGAGCTATTTTTATCGGACCTTTATAACATACGAAGATGGGTTTGTTTTATGAGTACGGAAAGCCGTTTGGATGAAGTATACAGTAAAGCGGAACGCTTCCTGATAGATGAAAATACCAGAATCGTATGCATGAGCGATTGCCACAGGGGTGTTGGCGATCACGTGGATAATTTTCTTCCCAATCAGAACGTTTTTTTTGCAGCACTGGATTATTATAATAACCACTGTTTTACCTATATGGAGCTGGGGGACGGAGATGAATTGTGGGAGAACCGCAGCTTAAAGCGCATTGTGGAAATACACAGCGACAGCTTCTGGATAATATCCCGGTTCTGTTGTCAGGGCAGGTTCCGCATGCTGTATGGTAACCACGATTACCGGAAGAAGAAAAGAAATTACATGCGCTTACATTGCGGAGAATATTATTGCGACAGCAAGGACCAATACTGTGAGCTTCTGGGAGGCCTACAGGCCCAGGAAGGAATCCTGCTGGTTGACAGGGAGAGCGGACGCCAGATTCTGCTGGTGCACGGACATCAGGGAGACCTGCTGAATGATACCCTCTGGAGACTGACCCGCTTCATGGTGAGGTTTATCTGGCGTCCTCTGGAATTAATGGGAGCATATGACCCTACCAATGCCGCACGTAATTATAGAAAGCGTAAAAAAACAGAGCGCCGTTTAGATCACTGGGCCAGGAAAAACCAGGTAATGGTAATCGCCGGACATACGCACCGGCCTGTACTTCCAAAGCCGGGCAGCAGCCTGTATCTGAATGACGGAAGCTGTGTACATCCAAGATGCATTACTGCAATAGAGATTGAGAATTCAGCAGTTACCCTGGTTAAATGGAGTGTAATGGTCAGGCATGGCCGGATGCTTTCAGTAGAGAAGGAGATACTGGAAGGTCCAATACCGTTGGAGAAATATTGGAACTGATATATTGGAACTGATATATAGGTATGCTTAAATGCAGAGGGGATTCAAAAAAAGAGACCGGCAAATCCATTAATGGTTTGCCGGTCTCCTTAAGTTTACGATAAGATTAAGCTAAAGAAACGTTTGTAGCACGAATCTTGCTGCTGTTCTGGGGATCACATTCAGTATCAAAAGTTACCTTCTGTCCTTCTTCCAGAGACTTAAATCCATCAGAATTGATTGCAGAGAAATGTACAAATACTTCTTCTCCTGTGCTTTCGTTGGTAATAAAGCCATAACCCTTCTGTGCGTTAAACCATTTTACTGTACCGTTATTCATTAGTGGTACCTCCTTCTTTTTGGGCCGAACCCAGCCTGAGCTGTGGTCTGATGCCGTTTTAGTTTTGGTGATTCTAAAACGTAGGACAAAAAAATCACATATTTTTGTAAACCATCCAGTGAAGCATCGAAGACTTACAAAAATATGTGAGATCAATGACTTTCATTTAGAATACGATTAAAGTATAGCATTTATATTTGGCAGCTGTCAACTAAAATTTCAGATATTAATGAAATATTGGAAGAATTGCAATAATATTAAGGCTTTAGGAATAATTTGCTATCTTTTGAAGAAATTATAATAGAGAAAGAATCGATGCTGAATCACTAAGGATTTGCCGAATATTCAGTTGTGCTTTTGTTTCAGAGATGACCATGCCTTTGGTTGTTTCTGAAACGATTTAACACAGGTTATTATTCGGCACAGCCTGACGACCTGAGAATAAGATAGGGAAACGCATATGGTAATATATATAAATATATGGATACTGGCTGCAATCATTATTTGTTCTATGCTGGCCGGATTTGGTTACGGCCTTCTTGGCAGGCGGAACAGAGTTCACCGGGACAAGGATGGTTCAGATGAAGAGGCAGAGAATCCTGAGCGGATGCATAAGGGAAAACGGATTTCATTGGGCTGGGCAATCGGAAGCCCAATTAACGGACTGGTCAGTTCCTTTCAGGAAGGGAACCGACAGGGCATTGTCATCACACCAGCACAGGGAAAGCTTTTTTCGCCTGCGGCAGGGAAAATTGTGAAGCTTTTTCCTACAGGCAATGCTTTTATGCTGCGGACTGAATATGGAATAGAGCTGTTGCTGAAAGCCGGACACAATACAGAAGAGTTGGAAGGAATGTATTTCAGGCCAAGAGTCATACAGAATGAGGTAGTGAATAAGGGAAAGCTGCTGCTGGAGTTTGATATGGAGAGGATCCAGGCAGAAGGTTATGATACCGCGGTCCGTTTGAGTGTGGAAAGCGGGGATGATTACAGGGATATCATTATTACGGATGTGGAGCGCGTTAAAGTAGGAGAAGAGCTTTTATGGATTCGGAAATAAGCCTATGCGACAGTGCAAATAAATTATCAAAAAGGTTGACAGCACATAGCTTGTGGTAGGAGAATATATATGAAAAAGAAAAGTGTCGGTGAATGTACTGATAATTAACCAGGAATAAAAAAAGGGAGGCTGCAGACAATGGTGCGAACATTTGCAACACACAAAATCAGAAAGACAGAAGAGCTTTCAGCCTGTTTATGGGATTTTTCCACAGAAGAAGAACAGGCTGTCCCAGGCTTTGAGAAGAACAAAACCAGGAAGGCAGCAGTTCCGGGCTGCTGGGAAAGTAACCCTGATACCATTAATTACCGGGGAAAAGGCTGTTATGAAAGAAGCTTTTGGGGAGAGGGAAATATCCGACTGGAGTTTAAGGGAGTAAGCCATACCGCTGAAGTCTTTTTGGATGGCGAAAAAATAGCGGAGCATTACAATGCCTATACACCTTTTTCCACAGTGGTAAAGAATCTTACCCCGGGAGAGCATCACCTGAAGGTATATGCGGATAATTCCTTCGGACCCCAGTCAGCTTTACATATTCCAAATGATTATCAGTCATACGGAGGAATCAGCCGCCCGGTGGTACTGGAGGAATTAGGGAAAGCTTATATCTCCTGGCTTCATTTTACGCCGGTCTGGGAAGAAGGCAGCTGGTTTTGTGATGTTGAGGTTCAGATAAAGAATCTGACAGAAGAGAGATTTGTCGGTGCGGTCAGTCTGTATTTGGCAGATAAGGTCATAGCAGTTTTGCCTGTGGATATAGATGGGAAGCTTGAAAGAAGGTCACTTTCAAATATTGAATTGATGTCCGCTGAAGCAGACAAGGGGTGTAATAACGAAAAAATCATCCGTGCAGAGCATATCTCCTGTACCGGCGTATCTGAATGGTGCATGGAAAGCCCGGTTCTGTATACATTAACGGCTATCCTTAAGGATGGGCAGGGGAATGAGATAGACGACCTGATTGAAAGAGTTGGCTTTCGGGAGGTTCGTATCCATGGTAAGGATATATTGCTGAACGGACGCAAGATAATAATCAAAGGCTTTTGCCGTCATGAAGATCATCCGCAGTTTGGCTGCGCAATTCCCTTTGCTGCCATGCAATATGATTTGATGCTGATGAAAGATATGGGAGCAAATTCCGTGCGTACCTCTCATTATCCCAATGACGAGATTTTCCTTGATTTATGTGATGAGCTGGGTATCCTTGTATGGGAGGAGAACCATGCCAGGGGACTGTCTGAGGAAAATATGAGAAACCCGAATTTTGAAAAACAGTGCGAGAATTGTATCCGCGAGATGATAGAAGCACATTATAACCATCCTTCTATCTACATATGGGGTATTCTAAACGAATGCGCCAGTCATACGGAGTACGGAAAGGAATGCTACGGTAAACAATATGATTTAATCAGAAAGCTTGATAAGAGCCGCCCCTGTTCTTCCGCCAGCTGCCAGTTCAAGACAGATATCTGTCTGGGACTTCCTGAAATTGTTTCCTATAATATTTATCCCCAGTGGTATCATGATACACCGGTAGAGGATTATCTGGCAGACATTTATAACTGGGTGCAAGAGGAAACGGAAGGAGCGGGAAAGCCTTTCCTGATCACAGAAATCGGTGCCGGCGCTATTTATGGATATCGAACGCCGGCAGAAGTAAAGTGGTCGGAAGAATACCAGATGCATACCCTTGAAAAACAGCTGACAGCAGTACTGGCACAGGAAGGCTGCAGCGGTGTCTATATCTGGCAGTTTTGTGACTGCCGGGTATGTGACAGCTGGTTTGGGGTTCGTCCCCGTACCATGAATAATAAAGGGATCGTGGATGAATACAGAAGACCCAAGCTGGCGTATGAGATCGTAAAGAAAATCTTTTGCAGTATAGACACGCCATAGATAAAGTGTCAGGAGTGGTTACAGAACCGTTCCTTATAATGTTTTTTTATGTGATACTGCGGGCATGTAAGGTCTGCCTGTACTCCCCCCAGTGTACAGGCAAATTTATAGAAAAAGACTTAATATGATTTACTTTTCTGAAAAAATCAGTATAATCAGTTAATATACTAATTAATTTAAGAAAGGTGGATCAAATGAAAAAGTCAACCCTACATATTGACAGAAATTTTACTGTTGCAGAAATTGACAAACGAATTTATGGTTCATTTATTGAGCATCTTGGACGTGCCGTATATGAAGGAATTTATCAGCCAGACAGTCCGTTTGCAGATGAAAATGGATTACGCCAGGATGTAATTAACCTCATAAAACAATTAAATGTGCCTGTGGTTCGTTATCCCGGCGGCAATTTTGTATCCGGATATCATTGGGAGGATGGCGTTGGACCAAAAGAAAACCGTCCCGAAAAGATTGATCTGGCATGGAATGTGATTGAAACCAATCAGTTTGGCTTGAATGAATTCATGGATTGGACCCAAAAGGCTGATACCATTCCCATGATGGCTGTAAATCTTGGAACCCGTGGTGTGGATGACGCAAAAAACATAGTGGAATACTGCAATTTAAAAGGCGGAAGCTTCTACAGCGATTTACGCAGATCCCATGGATATGAACAGCCCCATGATATTAAACTATGGTGCCTGGGAAATGAAATGGACGGTCCGTGGCAGATGGGACATAAAACAGCTGACGAATACGGCAGAATAGCCCAGGAAGCGGGACGCATCATGAAAATGGTGGATCCTTCCATAGAACTGGTTGCCTGCGGCAGTTCCAGTCTCAGAATGCCTACCTTTGGTACGTGGGAGGATACGGTTCTATCCCACTGTTATGAGCAGGTGGATTATCTTTCTCTTCACCAATACTACGGTAATCCGGAGGATAATACGCCTGATTTCCTTGCAAGCACAGTTGCCATGGATGAATTTATCAGTTCGGTAATCTCCGTCTGTGATTCTGTAAAAGCAAAAAAACGCCAAAAGAAATCCATTCACCTCTCCTTTGACGAATGGAATGTATGGTACCACTCCAATGAACAGGACCGTAAGCTGGAACGTTGGGTAAAAGCGCCTCATCAGCTGGAAGATATCTACAACTTCGAAGATGCCCTGCTCGTGGCTGGAATGATGATTACCATGCTGCGTCATGCGGACCGCGTTAAAATTGCCTGCCTGGCACAGCTTGTAAATGTAATTGCCCCGATTATGACCTCCGATACCGGTGCATGGAAACAGACCATCTATTACCCATTTGAACTGATCAGTAACTATGGACGCGGAACCGTATTAAATACCAGGATAAACGCTCCGTTTTACGAGAGCTCTCATGGAGATGCCCCTTATCTGGACTGTGTCTGTATAATGGATGAAGAAAATGCAAGTCTGACACTTTTTGCGGTAAATAAAGATCTGGAGGACTCCATGGAGCTTGCCTGTGACCTGCGGCAATTTGAAGGCTATCAGGTGAAAAAGCATATCGTTTTGACACATTCAGATTTAAAAGCCATTAACACAGAAGAACAGCCGGATTGTGTAACACCACATGCAAACGGTAATGCAAAACTGGAAGATGGTTATCTAAAAACAATACTCTGCAGTAAAAGCTTCCATGTAATTCATATGGAGAGATAAAATACAAACAAATAAAAAGCATACTGAAAAAAGAGGAAAAGCATATGACATTAAAAATAAAACAGGCACTGAACCCCTATCTTCCATCCTGGGAATATATTCCGGATGGAGAGCCTTACGTTTTTAACGGAAGAGTTTACGTTTATGGTTCCCATGACCGCTTCAGGGGACACGCGTATTGTCTGAATGATTATATATGCTGGTCAGCTCCGGAGGAGGACCTGTCAGACTGGCGGTATGAAGGTGTGATCTATGGCAAAACACAGGACCCTCTGAACCCGGACGGACATATGTGCCTTTATGCCCCGGATGTAACGGTTGGTCCGGACGGCAGATATTATCTATACTATGTTCTGGATAAAGTTTCCGTGGTATCAGTGGCAGTATGCGATACACCCGCCGGATCATATGAATTTTATGGCTATGTGCATTACCCCGACGGAACCAGACTGGGTGAACGCGAAGGAGATGAACCCCAATTTGATCCCGGTGTTATGACAGAAGGAGAAAAAACATATCTCTATACAGGATTCTGCGCCGTAGGAGACAGATCAAGGAGCGGCCCAATGGGGACTGTATTAAAAGCAGACATGCTCACGATTGAAGAGGGCCCGGTTTTCCTGGCCCCCAGTGAACCCTACAGCAAAGGAAGCAGTTTTGAAGGACACGAATTCTTCGAAGCCCCGTCAATCAGAAAGAAAGGGAACACCTATTACCTTATCTATTCTTCTGTTAAGATGCACGAGCTTTGCTATGCCACTAGTAAGAATCCAATGAAGGACTTTACATACAGAGGTGTTATCGTCAGCAATAATGATATGCACATAGACTCCTACAAACCGGCAGATAAACCCATGTATTACGGCGGCAATAATCACGGCAGTATCGTTGAGATACATGATAATTGGTACATCTTCTACCACAGACATACAGACGGAACCAATTTCAGCCGTCAGGGATGCATTGAACAGATCAGCTTTCAGGAAGATGGAACGATTCCCCAGGCAGAGATGACCTCCTGCGGTGCCAACGACGGCCCCCTTACCGGCATTGGCGAATACCCCGCATATCTGGCATGCAGCCTCTTTTGCAGAGACGAAGCGGCTTATACAGGAGCACCAGGCCTTTGGATGGACAGCAGGTTCCCCAAAATCACCCAGGATGGCAGAGACGGAGATGAAGAGACCGGATATATCGCCAACCTTCGGGATGGAGCGAACGCAGGATTCAAATATTTTGACTGCCGGGGAATCCGACAGATTACAATCAAAGTACGCGGTTACTGCACGGGAAGCTTCCACGTGAAAACATCATGGAATGGTTCTCCCCTGGGTGAAATTCCTGTGGGATTTTCCAACGAGTGGAAGAAATACAGTGCAGACATTACAATCCCGGATGGAGTGCAGTCGTTATACTTCGAGTATACAGGAACTGGAGGGGCGAGCCTGGCTTCCTTTACGCTTGCGTAATAAATAGTAATTGACGGGGCAGACTGTCCGAAAACTAGAGTAAATAGCAAATGCCAAAAAGACGTTATTGCGGTATTATATGTTGACTATATCGCACATATGTGGTATAATGGTATACAGATAAAGTGGATGTTCCAA
>Ga0153941_1001145_pt1 | contig 10719 bp, 8 predicted proteins | sample TSNJ025MetaG_FD_104733 | JGI IMG/M metagenome (GOLD analysis project Ga0153941, IMG submission 104733) | Attine ant fungus gardens microbial communities from New Jersey, USA - TSNJ025 MetaG | ecosystem: Host-associated > Fungi > Mycelium > Unclassified | place: USA: New Jersey, Brendan T. Byrne...
AATCATGTTGATGGAACTCTGACAGTAAACAAAGCGCCGGTAATAATAATCACTGACAGTGCCAGCCAGGTGTATAATGGCTCAGCATTAACAGCAGGAGGTACCATATCCGGAATCGTGACCGGAGAGCCTCACACATTCACAGTAACAGGAAGCCAGACATATGTGGGAAGTTCACGCAATACCTATGACTTAATATGGGCAGCAGCTGTTGCTGACAACTATCAAATAACAGAGAATATCGGAACCCTGCTTGTAACGGCTGATACCAGCAATGTGATTACGGTAACTGCAGCCAGCGATACGAAGATCTATGACGGTGCGGCGCTTATCAATAATGCCTATACCCATACAGGAACTCTTCTGACAGGCGATTATCTGGATGTAACGGTCACCGGCAGCCAGACCGATGCAGGAAGCAGCAAGAATGAAGTAACGCAGGTAAAGATAATGCGGGGAACCGGAGCAACGGCAGTGGATGTCACCGGCAGTTATGTGATTGGTGCTTCGATAGACGGAACATTAACCGTAAATAAAAAAGCTGTTACCGTTACAACGGGCAGTGCAAGCAAAGTATATGATTCTATTGCTTTGACAGCGACAGGAACATTGACTGGTATTCTGCCTGGAGAGTCTTATAACTTTACGGTAACCGGAAGCCAGGTGAGAGCAGGAAGCAGTATCAATACCTACAGCCTGACCTGGGGTACGGCAAAACCAGGGAACTATGAGATAACAGAATTACTGGGAATGCTGACAGTGACAGTGGACACAACCAACATTTTCGCTGTTACGGCGGCAGGAGGTAATAAAGTATACGACGGCACACCACTGACCAACAGTAATTACACCTATACTGGTACACTTCAGGGAAGCGATTACCTTATGGTAACACTCCAGGGAAGCCAGACCGATGCAGGCAGCAGCAGTAATCGGGTTATAGGGGTTAGAATAATGCGCGGCGCGGAGGATGTAACAGCCAGCTATGCATTTGGCAGCCACACGGATGCCACACTTACAGTAAGTCGGAGGGCGGTCTCAATTGTTACAGGAAGCGGAAATAAAGTATATGACGGAACACCTCTGGCTCCGGGAGGAACGATCACCGGAATTGTCTCAGGAGAAACCTATACCTTTACAGTAACAGGAAGCCAGATTGATGTAGGCAGTTCTGTAAATAACTATACACTTACCTGGAATGGAACCGCTAAGGCAGGCAACTATACAGTAACAGATAATCTGGGGACGTTAACGGTAGTGATTAATACCAATAATGTGATTTCTGTAACTGCGGCAAGTGACAGTAAGCAATATGACGGAATTCCACTGACAAACGATAGCTATATACTTCGGGGAACAGTAGCAGGAAATGATTATCTGGTGGTCACCATCAGCGGAAGTCAGCTGAATGTAGGGACATCTGTAAACCAGGTAATTGACGTTAAAGTAATGCGGGGAACCGGCAGTCAGGCAGTTGATGTCACAGCCAACTATGTTTTAGGAACAAATACGAACGCAACGTTAGAGGTAACATACAGAGATGTATATGTATATGCCAACGACAGAGACAAAATCTATGCAGAAAAGGATCCGCTGCTGACAGCCAGGGTTGAAGGCCTGGTGGGAGATGAGCGTGTGGATTATAAGCTGGAACGGCATGAAGGAATCGGTGCAGGAAAGTATACAATCGTGGCAAGCGGTGATGAATGGCAGGGTAACTACCGAGTACATTATGTAAACGGTACATTTACCATAAAACCCCGTGAAGTTATTGTATATGTGGACAGCATTGAGAAGCTGATCGGGAGTGATGACCCGGCATTGACAGCAACCGTGGAAGGCTTACTGGGTGGAGATACGCTTTCCTATACAATCAGCAGAGAACCTGGTGAAGAACCGGGAACCTATATTATAACTGCGATTGGTATGGAATTACAGGGAAGCTATGTAGTGAAGTTCGTAGTGGGAGAATTTACGATAATAGATGAATTGTCTTGGGCAGCAAGATCCAAAAAAAGCCCCAAGACCGGTGAGGAAGGTTATATGTCTGTGTGGACAATGGGCCTTATTGGCTCGGCGTCCTTACTGACTGCATTGTTCCATACACGCAGGAAACGCAGACGGAGATAACAATTCTGAAAAAGGAGAGCCTCATTTTTGAGGCTCTCATAATGAGAATTTAACAACAGGAGATACAGTGAGTGCATGTACTCTCTGTATAAAACACAGTGGTTACTGGGCTTAAGAGCCCAAACCACTAGATTTACGAAGGAGGTAATAATAATGAAAAAAGCAATAACAAGTCTGATGATTATTTTTACACTTTTAATTGGTTCAACTGTTTCTGTAAAGGCTGCGGTGCAGGTTGGAATCCTACTCCCTCCGTCCTCTGTTTTTGAAGGAACTGAATATTTTGATTCATTTGATTGGGGAAATATAATACCTGAAGGATGTAGTGTATATGCTGTCACTGACGCAGACAGTAATGTTACTGTAGATATCACAATGGATGGAATAACAACACAGTATGTGTTATATCCGAGAGAGAATTATGTTCATTATTTTAATAGTGATGGAGAAGATATGGGATTATTTTGGGAGCAAGAGGATGGCTCCTATCTGTTCAGCATTGGCCGTTACTGTGTCATTTTAAACATGACTTCCACCACAGATTTTACCGGAACAAAGATCATCAGCAATACAACCATGTCCTCAACCGGCGAATATATGGTAGTGATTGGCGGAAGTATCAGTGGAACCTTTGAGGCTGGCAGACATCAGGTTACGAATGCAACAAGTCAGCCGTTAAGTATTTTCATTGTTAATCAGACAAATGGTGCATCCCGTCTCATGACCGCCACCACCATCAACAGTATGTATGTAACAGTTTCCGGAGGACAGATTACGAAAATAGAGATTAATGGACGTGCACAAACCAGTCCGGGCAATTTCGATACTTATTCAATTGTTATCTAAATACTTATTAGTTGGGAGGTAATACCAATGAAAAAAGTAATAACGAGTCTGATGCTTATTTGTATCCTTTTTATTAGTTCGACTATTTCTGTAAGAGCCTGGGTAGTTGTGACAGTAGTTCCACTACCTGCATCCTCTGTTTTTGAAGGGTCAGGATATATATATGATCCACAAAACAGCTTGCCTGTCTACATAGAAGTATGTAGCTTATTTGCTGTCACCGATGAAGACAGTAATGTTACCTTAGATATTACACTACCTGATGGTACAACAACGCAATATGTGTTATATGTGGAGTATGATGAGTGGGGTACAGCATATTATCAAGACAGTGACGGAACATATATGACACGCTTTAATTTGGAAGATGATGGCGATTACGGTATGGCACGTTCTTCTGACTTTCATAGGAGTGGCAAACTAACTATGGTTTCCACCGCTGATTTTATCGGAACAAAAGTCATCGGCACTACAACAACATCTACAGCCGGCGAATACATGGTAGTTGTTGGCGGCAGCATCAGCGGTACTTATCTTGCAGGCAGACATGAAGTTACGGATGTTGCAAGTCAACCATTGACTATCATGGGTGTTAATCTGACGAATGGTACTGTTGTCATCCTGGATACCAGTTCCATCGACAGTATGTATGTAACCGTTATTGGCGGGCAGATTACTAAAGTTGAGATTGAAGGACATTTACAAACCAGTCCGGGCAATTTCGATACTTATTCAATTGTTATCTAATGTAATTAGAATAGAAGATGTTAAGAAATAAGACAGACACCCAAACAGGGACCGAATTACTCGCACGAGTAATTCGGTCCCTGTTTGGGTCAGACGAGATACAGTTCTGAAGTAACACAGACATATATCTCCACAACTTGCGGCGCATACAAGATACATGCTCAAACGAGCTCGTTCGCTATCAGTCTGCTGTTGGGTATTTGATTACTTTTTCACTGATTCGCATTGGCTCTGAAGGCCAGATAATTAATGAGCAGAAAGAAGCATGTTTTCCAATGCAGTTTCAGCTTAACTGTTTAATGAACCTTTTTGTACTGCGGCATAAATGGCTGCCTGCTTGTGAATTGAGAGCAAATCATTAATCCATATTAATACCTTTATCGTTATTATGCTTTTTGTAAGCAACAAACCAATCCTTTTCATTTCCATCAGGATTTTCCTGAATCACGTTTAACAGATATCATTTTATAAATCCTTTAAAGATTAATTTGGATGCCATAAATTGTATAATTACTATCAGTATATCGCCATTCCAACATATAGATAACTCCTAATCAGGGTATACGAAATGCAAGCTACGGGGCATCAAGCTTGAATGCGCAGCAAACTGTGGGGTATTTGACCCTCGCGGCATTCACCAAACGGGTTACCGTTTTTCTCCTGCACTTGGCTCATTATGCGCGGGAACAAAACGGGCTGCAACTATGAATCCGGAAAGTTTAGCAGAAGGCTTGACAGGTCAGCGTCTGGAATTATACAATCAGGTAACCAGAAAATTTTGGAGGAGCGCTTGGCGCAGGAGGTGCTTTAGTGGATCATTTATTATATGGGGCGGCATATTATGATGAGTATATGCCTTATGAAAGACTGGATCAGGATATTACCATGATGAAGAAGGCAGGGATAAATGTAATACGGATTGCAGAATCTACCTGGAGTACGGAGGAGCCAGAGGAGGGCGTTTTTGATTTTTCCCATGTGACCAGGGTGTTGGAGGCATGTGAAGCGGCGGGGATCTCTGTTATTGTAGGAACGCCCACATATGCGGTACCGGCCTGGATGGCAAAAGCATATCCGGAAGTGATGGTCATGGAGAAAAGCGGAAAGCGCAGGCCTTATGGTGCCAGGCAGATTATGGATATTACACATCCAGCCTATCTGTATTTCGCAGAACGGATCATCAGGAAGCTGATGGAGGCGGTGCAGGGATATGAGTGTGTGATTGGTTTTCAACTGGATAATGAGACAAAGCATTTTGGTACATGCAGTGAAAATGTGCAGATTAAGTTTATTTCGTATTTGCGGAAAAAATATAATGGGGATCTGGAGCAGCTGAACAGGGATTTTGGACTGGCTTATTGGAGTAACCGTATTCAGTCGTGGGAAGAGTTTCCAAGTGTTGTGGGTACCATCAATGGAAGTCTGGGTTGTGAATTTGAAAAATTCCAAAGACAGCTGGTGACGGATTTCTTGCAGAGACAAGGTGAAATTGTCAGAGAGTACTGCCGGGAAGGGCAGTTTATTACACATAATTTTGATTTTGCCTGGAAGGGGCATTCTTACGGGGTACAGCCGGATGTGGATCATTTTAAAGCAGTCCGTGCATTGGATATTGCGGGATGTGATATTTACCATCCTTCCCAGGAGCTGCTGACTGGCAGGGAAATTGCTTTTTGCGGGGATATGACACGATCTCTGAAAAAGGATAACTATCTTGTGATTGAAACGGAGGCTCAGGGATTTCCGGAGTGGACGCCCTATGAAGGCCAGCTGCGGCTGCAGGCATTCAGCCATCTGGCAAGCGGTGCGGATTCTGTTATGTACTGGCATTGGCATTCCATACATAATGCTTGTGAAACCTATTGGAAGGGAATTCTCAGCCATGATTTTTCGGAAAATGCAGTGTATCGTGAGGCATGTCGTATTGGGTGTGAATTTCGTGATTTAAGTGACAAACTGCTGCATCTGAAGAAGAATAACCGTGCGGCGATTATGGTAAGCAATGAGGCGTTAACAGCTCTGAAATGGTTTCCCATGCCGGGAGGTGAAGGGGATTATAATGATGTGGTGCGCTGGATGTATGATGCCTTATATGACCTGAATATTGAATGTGATTTTGTAAGCACTGAGGAAGAAGAACTCTCCCGGTATGATATGTTGTTGGTTCCGGCATTATATACAGTGGATGAGGCATGCCTGAACCGGCTGAAGGAATATGCGGCACAGGGTGGATATCTGATTGCATCTTTTAAAACAGGATTTACAGATGAGAAGGTGAAGGTAAGGTTTGACATGCAGCCTTATGTGCTGGGTGCATGTTTTGGTATTCAATATAATCAGTTCACGAAACCTGACGGAGTGCGGCTTAAGGATGACTTTACGGAGATTCCTGAGGAAGAAAAGAAGGCGCGTGTCTTTATGGAATTGCTGGAAGTGAAGGGTGCGGAGGTTCTTGCTTCCTATGATCATTATGCCTGGGAAAAATATGCGGCGGTTACGAAAAATGCTTATGGCAAGGGTCAGTGTATTTATTTGGGATGTATGACAAGCGGAGAATATCTGAAGGCACTTCTTAAGCGTGTATGGAAGGAAATTGGTGCATATGACTGGAAACAGGAGGTATGCTTCCCTCTTGTAATCCGGGAAGGTGTGAACCGGACTGGGAAAAGGGTTATTTACTATTTGAACTATTCCAGGAATGTGATGAAGGTTACGATACCGTTTGCGGGAGAGGAATTATTTACGGAAAAAGCAGTGGCTGCAGGAGAGTTACTGGATGTGAATTCCTGGGATTCATTAATCATCTGCTGTGAATCGTAAGGGATCCCTGCGGCAAAGTGAGGAATCCTTGCAGTAAATAATGAAGCGGCAGAGTTACAGTTCAGAGGGTAGTATCCCGCGAGGCGGCAGAGCTTGTGAATGGCTGCCGGACATAGCGGGGAATAGTTGCAGTTCACTATGAATGGAGTGTGGAATAATGGAGCAAAATGACATTTTACTTACTTTCCCTATGGAAGAACACAGGCAAATGTGGGAAGAGATTCTGGCTGATTATGAGGCCGCCGGAGAAAAGGCAGTCCCATTTGCACTGAAGCTTAAATGCGATAAATATGATGAGTTTCTGCATAAGACAATTGATTTTGCAAATGGGGTAATACCGCCTGATTTGCCTCATTTAGTCCAGGCAACAACCTGGTTTCTTATGAACAAGGAAAAAAATAAAATTCTGGGAGCTGTTAATATTCGTCATTTTCTGAATGATTATCTGTTAAAAGTCGGAGGGCATATCGGTTATGGCATCGCACCGTCTGAACGCCGTAAAGGATATGCGGCCCGAATGCTGTCTCTTGCACTTGATAAATGCAGGGAAATTGACATCGAAAAAGTACTTGTCACTTGTAATAAAGATAATATCGGCTCGGCAAAAACAATATTGAAAAACGGCGGCATTCTGGAGAATGAGTATACGGAAGAAAATAATAATATTGTTCAGAGGTATTGGATTAACATTGGCTCCGGACTGGACGTAAATCAAAAGGTTAAATCATAATGAGTATTAACATCACATTTTGCGATGATGAACGTGTTGAAATAACATATCTTACCGCGCTTGTCCATAAATGGGCATCAGCGCGGGATCTTGTCGTGCGCCTTTCTGACTATGAAAGCGCTGAGAGTTTTCTTTTTGCATATGAGGACGATAAAACGGTTGATATTTTGCTTCTGGATATTCAGATGAAGGATATGAACGGTGTGGAGCTTGCGCGTCAGATCCGTAAGAATAATGAAGCTGTTCAGATAATTTTTATTACTGGTTATCCGGATTTTATGGCACAGGGATATGAAGTATCGGCCCTGCATTATCTGATGAAGCCGATCAGGGAGGACATGTTATTTGAAGTGTTGGACAGGGCGGTGAAGCGGCTGGAAAAAAGTGAGCAAATCCTGCTGATCCAAACCGCGGATGCGGTGGAACGTGTGCTTCTTGACGATATTCTTTTCATGGAGGCTTTTGCCCATTATGTGGTTATCCATACCAAATCCGCTGTGTTGGAAACAAGGGCCGGTATCAGCGAAATGGAACAATCCGCTGGTAATGCATTTGTTCGCTGCCATCGCTCTTATATTGTCGCATTAAATCATATAAACCGCATAACAAAAACCGATATTATGCTGGATAACGGTAAGGTGATTCCTTTGTCGCGAAGATTGTATGTTACTGTTAACCGTGCATTTATTGCGTATCACAAAAGGGGGTAGACAGGATGGGATTATTTTCGTGGATGCTGGCTCCGGTTATTGATAAACGGATCGCAGCATTTCAGAGTGATCTGATGAGTAAGCATATTGCGGAGGTTGAAAACATTTACCGACAGATGCGCGGCTGGCGGCATGATTATCATAGTCATATCCAGGCTGTTAAGGCGCATCTGAAGCTGGAACAATACGCTGAAATCAGCACATACCTTGATAAGCTGGATACTGACCTGACGAATGTGGATACGGTCATTAAGTCCGGGAATGTGATGGTGGACGCAATCCTCAACAGCAAAATATCCATTGCTGCTTCAAAGAAGATTAATATTAACGCCAAAGCGGTTGTGCCGAAAAAACTTGCTATCTCCGAAATTGATTTATGCATTATCATTGGCAATTTAATGGATAACGCAACCGAAGCGTGCGTTAAGCTGCCAGACGAAGCAGACCGCTTTATCCGGATCTACATTGATATTCTGAAAGAACAGTTGTATATATCCGTGACCAATGCAGTGGGCGGCAGCATCAGGAAGAGCGGTAATGTCTATCTGTCATCAAAGGAAAAGGAAGGGCATGGTTTCGGGCTTATGCGGGTGGACAAGATTACTGATAAATACGACGGTTTTATTAACCGACAGAGTGAGGAGGGCGTGTTTGCCACAGAGATCATGCTGCCTCTTAAGTAAATTGCCGGTGTATATATGGATGCTTTGCTGCATGAATACCATTCATGCCTGTACAGATACCACTCATGCCTGAGATAAAATAAATGCGTGCATATATGCTATGTTTTTTTGTACAAGGAGGCGATGTAAAATGAAGGATGAGATAAAAGAACATAACGTTTTACAAAACATGATCCATTTGCTTGGCATGGCGTATAAGCAGTACAAGATTGTATTTTTGTTTATTATACTGGAAACGATCTGCAGCGGTTTATTACCGTTGTTTGGTCTTTATTTACCCAAGCTGGCTGTAGAGTTGGTATTGGATAACCGGGGACTTAATCATGTCCTGTTGACTTTAGGCGGTTTTGCCGCAGCTTATGTATTGTTACAATGTGTTAACAGCGTTGCATCACAAGGGAAATATCCGTTTCAGAATAATTTAAGAAACGTTTACATGCGGGCACTTTTTGAAAAGGCTTTGAACTGCGATTATTCCATCATGGAAACCAGTGAAGGTCAAACCTGGTATGAAAAAGCACGTTCTGTCGTTAATAATGGCGATGCATCCGCAACCTCTCAGATGTTTAATGCTATGGTCAGTCTGATATCCGGCTTGATTTCTTTCGCGTTCATCTTTGGGATAATATCGAATTTAAGCCCGTATATCCTGGCGTTACTCATATTATTATCAGTAGTGAATTATTTTTCGGACGGCTTTGCGCTGCGTTACGATAAGAAACAACGTGACATAACCGGTGATCTACAAAAGAAATCATCTTATATGGAGAGAGCGATGGCGGACATCGGTGCGGCAAAGGATATTCGTATTTACAATTTATCATTGCTATTTGCAGATATAAAAGAGAATATTTTACGTCAAATGTTTGTCATTTATACAAAAATAAAGAACCGCTATTTTTTGGCTGACAGCATAAAGATGTTGATTACGGTATGCAGGGATGGCATTGCATATGCATATTGTATCAGGCAAGTCATAAACGGAACGATTACAGTTCCCGATTTTATTTTATATATGAGTGCCATCGCAGGTTTTTCCGCATGGCTGAACGGGATTGTATCCAATATCATATTACTGAAGCGGGAAAATGTGCGGCTGAACGACTTACGGGCTTTTTTTGATTATACAAATAAGCTGGACCCGGAACAGCCTTTGCCGATCTCAATGATAAAACAGCCGGTTGAGATCCAGTTCAAAAACGTTGGCTTTCGCTATACTGACGATACCCCGAAAATAATTGACGGGTTATCCTTTCATATCCATGCCAATGAAAAGGCGGCGCTTGTGGGCGTGAATGGTGCGGGTAAGACCACCATCGTCAAGCTATTATGCGGATTTTATAAAGTGAACGAGGGTGAAATACTGATAAACGGGTATAACATAGATTTATTCAAACGTGAAGACCTATATACGTTGTTTTCTGCGGTATTTCAGGATATCTGCATATTGCCTGTCACAGCGGGCGAAAATATTTCTTTCCTGAAAAACGCTGAGAGTGATGAGGAAAGACTTATACATTGTCTTGAAATCGCCGGAATAAAAGATGAAATAATGAAGCATGATAACAAATTAAACACGCCCATGCTTAAGACGCTGGATGAGAATGGGATCGTACTGTCGGGCGGCCAGCAGCAAAAATTATTATTGGCCCGTGCACTTTACAAAGACGCCCCATATTGATTTTAGATGAACCCACCGCTGCACTTGACCCAATAGCGGAATCGGAGGTTTATGAAAAATTCCACGAAGTAACGGAAAATAAAACCGCAATTTATATTTCACACAGACTGGCAAGTACCCGTTTCTGCGATAAAATCCTGGTGCTGAAAGACGGCAGCATCATTGAAAGCGGCAGTCATGATGAATTGATTGGCCAAAAAGGCGAATATGCCTATATGTTTGATATCCAGAGTCATTACTACAAGCATTAAGACGAGAAGTTTAACTAAGGTGTCAAAGGACGCCACCTAAGTTAAACTAAGTCTCGTCTGGGAAGAATAGAAAAATGAAATCCATTGGAATTTCATTTTCCTATTCTTCCGGGTTTTCGTG
>Ga0153941_1001146_pt1 | contig 10710 bp, 12 predicted proteins | sample TSNJ025MetaG_FD_104733 | JGI IMG/M metagenome (GOLD analysis project Ga0153941, IMG submission 104733) | Attine ant fungus gardens microbial communities from New Jersey, USA - TSNJ025 MetaG | ecosystem: Host-associated > Fungi > Mycelium > Unclassified | place: USA: New Jersey, Brendan T. Byrne...
CCCCAGCAGAGCAAGGCAAAGCTGGCGCGCAATAGCTCGAACATCGTCCGCACGGGCATTCAGATAGGGATCATAGATTCTGCCGAATTCGACCGCTAACTTCCCTGATGCCTCAATCACGGATGATGCGCGGCACTTGATTTTGCAGTGGTTGCCACATGATTTTGCACCAGAAAAATGCGCCGGATTGCTACCCTGAGATGATCACTTCCCGTGCACTTTTTGACTTACCGTTTCCGCCTGCCGAATAGGTCAATTCCGCCGCCTCTATCTGTGCCCAGTGGAACATCTCGCGAATCTGAGGCACATCGTTCACAGTCATGATGAAGCGTCCTTGAAGCCGTTTCAAGAGCCCCTCGAGCCGTCCGAACTCGTCGCGGCTGAATGCGTCCTTACCATAATAGTGCTCGGTGCCCCAGTATGGCGGGTCCACATAAAATAATGTGCCCGGACGGTCCCACCGCTCGATGAAGCGGTCGTAAGGCAGACACTCGATCCAGACCCCGGCCAGCCGTTCATGCGCCGCCTCGAGCAGGGTTGCAAGCCGGGTGATGTCGAAACGAGCCGGAGAACCGGTGTCGATGCCGAAGGTCCGCCCGGCAACCTTGCCGCCGAAGGACAGGCGTTGGAGATAAAGAAAGCGGGCGGCACGCTCGAGGTCGGTAAGGGTCTCCGGCTCCTGCGCTGCCAGCCGTTCGAACTCCGCCCTTGATGTCACCTGCCATTTGAGCATGTCGAGGAAGGGCTGGTAATGGCGCTGCAGGATGCGGAACAATCCGGCGACGTCGCGGCTCAGGTCGTTGATCGCCTCGACCTTCGGTGCGCTGGCCCGTTTGAAGAACACACCGCCCATACCGACGAAGGGCTCGCAATATATAGAGTGTGGAATGGCGGCAATGCGCTCGCAGAGCATGCCGGACAACTGGCGCTTGCCGCCGATGTATCCGGCAAGGGTGCGGATGGGACGTACAGGCGTCATATCATTAGGGTCGGCAGCGAACGTTTTAATCGGCCTTACAGGCTGCATGGTCTGCGGTCCTTGTCTTTTGCTGTGTCGGGTTCGCGGACCTCGGGGTATTGATGGAGCCGCAACGGCGGCATTTGATCTCGATGGTCCCGGTAATCGCGCCGGAACCGGCTTTGAACAGCAGGGCGCGGCATTTACCACATCTGACTTCTTTCATTGTTCTTGCTCATTTTCTGGTCCATCACGCCTCGCGCTGCTCGCGTTTGGCGGGGTGGCAATGAGCAGTGTCTTGCTGGTCGGGGCCTGTCTTGGCGGATGATCCCCGGCGCGGGGGAAACCTCGCCCCCGCCACGATTGATCTGTCACATATTCCTGATGGGTGGCGGGTCGCGCGTGGTATTGTGGGAATCCGAAGTCTGCCGCGTCCCGTTCCCGTCTTCCTCGTCCGGATCACTCATGATCACGAAGAGAGTGACAAGCAATGCCGCCCCGATTCCAGCGGCACCAAGCACAGCAAGGGAAAGAGATGTCATTGCGAACCATCCGGCTGCAATCCATCCGCTTTTGCCGAGGACATGGAACCACAGGCTGAACAGCAGCATGGCAGTGGGGATCGCCCACATGGCGACGATTTTTGCGAGCCTGTTCATGACAATCCCTTGGTTGCGGCCTTCACTGCCCACATGCAGGCAGTTTCCATTTCAGTGATGGCTACTTTTGCCTCGCGGCGTGCGATACCGTCATCAGCCATGTTCTCACATTCGGTGATGAATGCGGCCGCCAGCTTCTTCAGCAGCAAGACACGTGGGGAGCCACTGGGATTAAAATCCAGCCCGACCGCATTCTCAGCGGTTTCGGAAATCGGCAAACGTTCAGCCATTCTTGTTTCTCCGGTTGGTTTTCGTGGTTGACTTCTTCATTGCGGCAACAGGTTATCGTTCGGCCCAGGCGCGGACGATCCGCCTTTGCCCTTTTCCTTGTTTCCTGCGGTCACGGTTACGGTGGTCAGGAATGCATCCTTGGTGGTGATCATTTTCCTGACGGATTCGGCCTTCCATTCACCGTCGATGCCGTCTCCGTATCCGGTTACGTTGACAAATGCTCCGGCGCGGGCACGTGGCAGACCCGGACAATCGAAATATCCTGATCCGGTAGCGTTTCCGGCCTCAAAGGCGGCGGATTTGACGGCCTCACGCGCTTCGTTTTCCGACAGGAATGGCATGTCGAGGATCCGGATCGGGCCATCGCGCCCGGTTGGTTCCTTGACCATCTTGCGGCGTCCGGTGTCGGGATCCTGCCATGCGGCGGCGATATGGCCGACCTGCGGGCGCGGCTCGATCTCGATGTCGTACCCCATGGTGCGATTGTATTTAATGGCGATGCGCTCGAGATTGCGACCGCTGGCGCTTTTGCCGCCGCCGCGTTTGGTGGCGATCAGCTTGCCGCCAGCGGGCCTGACCGTACCGCCGATATCCTCGGCGACCTCGTTGGCGAAATCGATCGGGCTTTGCTGGTAGCGCAGGCGATAGCCGAGTTTCTTTTTGGCGAGTTCCGGATCGATCTCCAGTCCGGCGCCGGTCTGGTTGGCCAGATCGCGCATCAGGTCGCCGAAGGTGGTATCGGCGTCGTAATGCTGTGTGCCTTCGGCCTTGAGCTTGTCGATGAAGTCGGCGGCGCGCAGCTGGATCACCAGAAACTCGCCGCTTTCCGGGTTGCCGCGGCGGGAGAACTTCTGGACGGTGTAGCGGCCCTGCAGGATCATGCCCTCATCGTGCCATCCCATGAATATCTCGTATTCGTCGCCTTTGGCGGGCAAGGTCAGTCCGGGCCGGTAGAGGCATGTGATCTCGGCGGTGTCCGATTCCTGTCCGTCATTTTCCTCGACGGCGACGCTGGTCCAGTATCCTTTCAGCTGTGGCAGGATGTTTTTTCCGGTCCTGAGATTTCTGACTTCGAGCAAGGGTCGCCGCCACATGGCATCACTCCCACGGATTGACGGTTGCAAGGGGAACGGGTTGTGGCGTGTCCGGCACATCGATTGTACCGGGCGGCACGTAGCCGGATCCGGAGCGCGCCAGACCGGGATTGGCGTCGAGCAGCGCCTCGACGGTGCCGCGCTGTTCGGAGCCGTATATCTCGCGGGCCAGAATATCGATGCGGCTCTCTTCCGCGACCTCGTATGACCGCATGTCAGTCTCCCGTCATCATCTCGCCGCAAAAGACGAGTTCGACCTCGACCTCGTAACGCCAGCCGATCCCGTCGGGGGCGATCTTTTCCTCGCGCGACGACAGGGAGCGGACGAAGACATTGCCGAGCACCTCGCCGACCGGCAGGCCGGAGGACGCCGCCGACAGGCGCATGAACATCACGACGTCGCGGTTTTTGCGGTGGCGCTCGAGGGCTGCATATTGCTCCAGTCCGCCATGGGTGTGAGGCCGGGTGGCGAGGCGTAGCGTCATGGTGACCTCGCCGTCGCCGGTCGGCTGGTAGAAGGTGTCGGCATCGAACACCTGCTGCGACGGCCAGTTGGCCTCGGCCTCGCGGATGATTTCCTGCGGGCCGAGCCCGATGACCTTGAGGGTCGCGTCTCCGATGACGGCCAGAACGCTCATGCGAAAGCTCCCGTCTCGTGGAGGGCATTGTCACGCTGGTCTTTTGCCTTGCGATCGGCGGCGCGGGAAATCTCCCGCGTGAGCGAAGCGACATCACGGACGCCGGAGACGGTGACGGAGCCGATAGTGATGTTGCGGGCACCTGTCGCGCCGCGCTTTGGTTTTGACGGCGAACTGGTCACGGGAGCGGCGACGCCAGGCGCGGAGAGCACCGGGGTGATGGAGATTTTGGCGTCGAACGACAGCATGCTCCGGATCTGCGCGGCGATATCACCTGCGGCGCGAATGGCGATCTGACCCTCTTTGGTGACGACGGCACCATATTGATGCATCGCATCCCTTGCCGCATCGGGCAGTGTCATCACGGTATTGCCGAGGTTTGGGCCGTTCAGGCCGAAGGCGTTGGACATGCCGGAACGGGCCTGATCCTCGGAAAGCCGTTGATGGATTTTGGCGACTTCGGCGTCAAGTTCGTGCAACCGGTCGAGTTGTCTGCCGGAGAAGAAGCGTTTGAACCAGCTGCCGTTGGCGACGTCGTTTTCCATGTCGGCGCGGTACTGGTTGAGCTGTGTCCACTCCTGAACGGTTCTGCCGTCCGCATCGAGTTGCTCCTGCCTGGCCTGCAGGGCGAAGCGGCGTTGTGTTTCGGTGTTTTTGCGACGTTGCTCCTCGATGCCCTGCTTTTGCCTTTCTATCCATTTGAGTGTGCCGCCGGACATCTTTTCGACGCGTCGATCGGCCCATTCCGAAACGGGATCGCCGACATCCTGTCGAAGCTCCTCCTTGAGCGCATCCCATTTTGCGCCCGGTTGGTTCTGGACGTTGTTCAGGGCTTCTACTGCCTTCGTCGCGTTGCCCGCCTGATCGGCTGCGATACCCAGTTTTTCGCTGACTTTCCCGATCTGCGCGATCAGATCCGTGAAGGCATCGGCGTTGCTTTCGCCGACGAGGGCTTTCAGTACCTTGTACTGCTTTTGCGGGTCCTTGATTTTGGCGGCGAGCTTCAGCACCGTGAGCATGGTGGCGGAGGCATCCTTCTGCATACCGCGTTCGACCGCCTTCGAGGACAACCCCAGCGCTTTCAACCCGGCCTGAAACTCCTTGCCGCCTTCCCGTGCTGTCTCGAGGCTGTCCCTCAGGGCGGCGAAGGCGGAAGCGGCGGCTTGGGTATCTGAGCTGGTTTCCCGCAAGGCCGCGCCCCATGCCGCGACCTGCTCGGCCGAGAAGCCGATACGGGCATTGCGCCGTGCGTCGGTCGATACGATCTCCAGCAAATCAGTCTCGGCCACTTTTGCGCTCTCGGCCAATGCACCGATGGCGTTACCGATCTCCTCGATGCGACCGGCGTCGGCCTTCCATGCGGTGGCAATCACCGAAAATCCCTTGCCGATCTCGGCTGCCGATTCCCTCCAGACGCGGGATGTTTTCAGGGCATACCCGGCGAACTCTTCAAGCCCGTCTTTCGGCCCGCCTGAAAACCGTGCCGTTGCCGTCATGAGCTGTGTGATTTCTTTTCGTCCCTTGCCGGTCTCGCGGGCCATCCGCAGGATGCTGGTCCGGTAGTGGTCCATCTCCTTGCCGCTACCGCGCGTCGCCCGTTGCAGACCCTCCAGATCGCCGCGAAAATCCCGGCTGGACTGGGCCAGTTTTTGCAGCAAGGCATAACCGCCGTAACCAACCGATGCGGCAATGCCGATCGGAGACATGAGCGCGCCGCGCAGGGCGCCGATCATGCCGACGCCGCCAACGCCGCTAAAACCTGCCCCGCGCGCAGCGGACATGGCCATGCCACGCCGCCAGGGGCTTATCCCGGCACGCCCGGTCCGCTTTTTTTGGGACGACGATGCTGCTGCCGCTTCAGCGTCCCGGCGGCGCAGTCCTGCTCCGGGTTCCGGCGGAGGTTCGCCGGTCTTGTGCACAAGACCACCGGTAACCGAGTATCCAGGACGCCACGAAAGCGGTTTGGTCCGCAATTGCTGTTTTTGCCGGGCGATGCGCTCAGCGGCCATGGTGCCGTAGGGATCGTTGTAGCCGCTCTTGAATGCGGCAGAGACCTCCTGGAAAAACGACAGTTTCTTGCCGGCTGTTTCGGCGGCGTTACCGACTTCCTTCGTGGCCTGCGCCGTGGCCTTGAGCGGGTTGGCGGTTTTCCCGGCAACCGTATTGATCTCTCCAGCCGCCGTAGCAACGCGTTTCAGATCGGCCTCGGCAGCTTGTGCACCGGCTGGCGAATACTGCATCGACAGGCGCATGGCGACATCGAGATCGGCCATATCATTCTCTCCGCTTGAACAGCTGAATCAAGGCACCGACACCCTCGTCGCGCTCGATCTCCTGCGCGTCGGCCAGACTTAGAAGCACCTGATCCCACGGCATACGCAACACCGCCGAAAACGGTTCGTTCAACGCGCGCGTGGCGGCGACGGCATAGCGCCGCCAGCTTCGGAGCGCGTCGTCGAGGGCGATGCCCCGGTCTCGTTCGTCCCCGTCTCCGGATCCTGCATGGCCATCGGTGGCTGGGCGTCGAGGATGCGGGGCAAGAAAGGGGTCAGCTTCTCAAGCAGGGCCTCCCCGTCATCATCCGGAAGAGCGCGGATGACGGCGGCGGGCAAGCCAGTCATAGCCGCATAGAATTCGTAACGATCGAAGTGGCCGAGTTCGACCAGCCGATCGGCGACGCGGCCGATTTCGGCCATGGCAAGCCGCCGGACCGTTATGACGCGGACCTCTTGCCCTTCCAGACGAAACGGGTGCTGCAGCGGCACCTCTGCCCGTACCGTTTCCGGGTTGAGGAACTCGAGTACGGCGATTTCAGGGGCGGATCGGATATCGGCAACGGCAGCCGGTTCGCCGTCGGCCCCTTGCGGCGGCAACGGCGGCAGATCGGCGGGATCGGCAAGCGGATACTCCCCGATCGGTTTTGCGGGCTTGCTGCTCAAAGTGATGTCCCTCCGCTGATGGCGAGGTTTGCCGCCATCGCCGCGAACGGACGGGCTCCATCGACGATAGTTTCGCCGGGACCGGCAAAGTAATCGAACTTGTGAATGACGCGCCCGTCGAAGGTGTCGTTGTAGAAGACGAGGGTCGAGAACTTGTATTCGACACCGGCGATCTTGAGGCCCTTGACGCCGTCCTGCTTGACCTCGTTGATCAGCCCGCGCAGGGTGACGATCCGGCCCTTGTTCTCGCCGTTCCGGTAGCTCGTAAGGTTCTCATAATGGGTGGCGGAGATATAATCGCCCGGCTGGCGTCCGCACATGGCGCGGATTTTTGCGTCGTTTGACTTGAGCTTGATGGTGGCGGAAAGGGCTTCCAGCTCCTCCGGCCATTCGACGCCCATCATGTGTCCGGCGGGTGTGAAACTCTCCGCCGCGAACTTGATCTCGGGCAGTGTGACCTCGTCGAGGACGCGCCACGTGTTGAATTCGGCAAAGTACCAGTTGGCGCCGCGGACGATGCTGTCCATGTTCAAACTCCTATAAAAGCCGCTTTGAAGGGCTTTTGACGATCATGCCCGGATATCGCCGACGACGCGGTACTGGCGCATGGCGCTCTCGATCTCGTCGGCGAGAATATTGAAGGCGGCCTCGTAGCGGCCCGTGTAGATCTGCAGGTCGGTGAGCGGCGGCGCTTCCTCGAAGTCGAGGGAAATGACGAGGCCGCCGACGCGCATGTTCTGGTTGTTGTTGAGAGAGCGGTCCCACGCCACTTTGCCGCCGAGGATGGCCGGTTCCGGCAGGCTCTTGAGTTCGGAAAGGAACTGGTCGAGCGATTGCAGGATGGTCATGACGAGATGTGGCCCGAGGTTCTTGCCGAGATAGCGGACAAGGGTGCGCGGAATGACCTCGCGCACGGCTTTTCGCGTCCGGACCACGTTGATCGCCCGCCACAGGGGATCGGAACAGGTATTGAAGAAGCCCCAGAACGTTTTGCCCTGCGGCGCGTTTGACGCGCGGGAGGTGCGGTTCTTCTCGATCTGCACGATGGAGTTGACGCCGCGCTGAAGCATGAAATTGGCTTCGCAATCGGGATCGTCGATGCGTAACGAAACGGCGCGGGACGGGCCGAGAATACCGGTCAGCGCCTGATTGCCGGGATTGTAGTAGGGTCCGCCCATCTGCTTGTCGGTTTTAGCGATCAGGGCGGCGATGAAGGGGGATGCCGGAACCACGGCGGGCAAACCGTCGACCGATATCCGCACCGCCTGTCCGCAGGCGATCAGGTTCATGGTTTCGGAAAAATCGGCAGCCCATTCAATGGCGTCTGTCTTGTCGGTCGGCGGCGCATCGCAGACGCCGACGGCAGTGATGATCTTTTCGCAAAGGCCGTCGATGGCGGTTGCGACCGGGTTGGCGGCGTTTTCCGGACGCAGGGCCGTGAAGCCGGGGCAGATGATGATGTCGGGTTCCGCGCCGGTTTCGCCCTGGGCTGCCAGCAGCGACCAGATGCCGGTCTGGCTGGAGGGCGATCCGACCATTTTCGCCATCTTCTCGTCGGGCGTATCGTCTTCACCAATATCGGGGATGGAAGCGACGATGGAGGCGGTGATGCCCATGCTGATCGCAGCGTCGACCGTCTGGCGGAGCGTGCCGGTCGCGCCGATACCGGCAATCATCTCGGCGTCGTCGGTGGTAAAATGCACCGGGGTATCGACGGGAAACAGCGAGCGGTCGCAGTCGGGCGCGGTGAACGCGCCGCCGATGGTGGACATATCGGCGATGATCAGCGGGGTTGTCTCGGTCCTGTTCAGAAAAGTACGGACACCAGCATGCGGGGTCGAGGTCGGCATAAAAAAGTCCTCATTGACCGGTTGGTCGAATGAGGACACTGTCTTCTTTCCCGCAAAACCGCGCCATACTGACACGTGTCAGCAACTTCAGCCGCCAGTCTGCAGGGCGGCGATTTTCTGTTCGGCGGTGGCGAGAATGGTATTGATTGCCGGGATATCGGCGCAGGCATCGAGTTCGGCGGCGATCGTCCGGCGCAGGCCCGCGATGGTGCCGGAGGCGGTATGATAGGCGGCGGCAGCGTCGAGGATGGTCACGATGAGATCGTCGAGGCTCTCGCCGGTGACGGCGGCTTCGGCCTCCAGCATGGCGATCTGGTCCGATGTCGCTGTTCCGGCCTGACAGGCTTTGGCGGCATCCTGTTTCGGTCCCCACGACAGCCTTTCCGCCAGTGGCGTCGCGCCGGTGATGGCATTGGCCGCCATGTCGAGCATGGCCGCGACCTGTGCCTTCGCCCCGGCCTTGATATCATCCATGGATGGCAGGGGAGCTTTTGCGACGCTGTCCGTATTCTTCTCGACGGGGGCCGCTATCGGTGCGGGCGGCACCGGAATGGCGCGGACGATGTCGCGGGCATCCATTGCGATCTCGGCCAGCGTGTTGCGATAGGCCATCCAGTCGGGCGGCACCGCAAACCCTTCTGCTTTGGCGTCGGCGATATGTTGGTCGGTAAGCTGCAAAAGGAACGCGGCCTGTTGCTGTTGCACGCTCGGGCGCTGCTCGACCGGCTGTTCCGGTTGCGGCTGCGGAGCGGCATCGGGCCGCCGTTCAACGATCCAGTCGTCACCGATCCAGCGTTGCCGTTCCTCCCTGCTCGCGGCGGGCGGCGCTTTTGCGACGGTAAATGCCGGATAAAGGTATTCACCTGTTCGAAACGGGTGCGGATTGGCGGTCGCGGTTTTGCCGGTAAAATACCCGTCCGGGTCGATGCAATAGACTTTCATGGAGAACCTCAGAATTTCAGGATTTTCAGGCGGGAAACGTTGACCGGACGGGCCTCGTCGCCGCCGGATTCGTCGGTGTCGAAGGTGTGGAAGTGGTCGGGTGCCTCGCCGATGCCGACGTTATGACCGTGGTTCCCGGCCCCATCGGTACTCCAGGCTTCGTTGTATGGAGAGTATCCCGTTATGATGCGGGACGGACCACCGATAAGAGTATGAACCATTTCGCCACCCCATGTGTGATGGTAGCCATGAGAGTGATGGCCTTGCACATCCGTCCATGCGGAGTGGATATGCCGTCCGGAAGCCGCGGTTCGACCGGAATGCCTGTGGCGCAGGTTCTGGCTCTCCTGAAGCGAGCCGATGACCCGGCCCGGATCGAGTCCAACCCCAAGATCGAGTGCGCGGGTGAACAGGCCGCGCATGTTGGGAATGCGCAGGGTGTCGCCATTGATGCCGCCGGGACCATAGGAATAGGAACCGAGACGTCCGGCATTCCATTCTTCCTCGGAGACGATGTTGCCGCTGGCGAGCGCAAATTCGGTCAGACGCGGGAAATCGGTACGCAACAACAGAGAGCCGTCTTCGATCAGCCAGCCGGACGGCGCGACGATACCGGTGAAGTCCATTTCAGCGCCGACGGGCACGGTCTGGTCGACCACGAGCGAAAGATCGGCCTTTTGTTCCAGCCGGGCGAGGATGGTGACGGCGAAGTCGGGATCGCCGCCGATGGCGTCGCGCAGGGCAGCCAGTGCGGCAAGGGTTGATTCCGATATTTCGGCGAGATCGGCGATGGCTTTTGCAACGTGTGTTTTGACGGCGGCGGCATCCGGCACGGCCTTTTTGCGACCGGTTGCAATATCGTCGGCGCTGGCAAGAGCAAAAACCCGTCCCGGCTCGGTTGCTGTTGCCGGAGCAAGCGCTGCCGTGACATCGGCGTCGATGCCGGTCAGGGCATCGCGCAGGCGGGAAGCGTCAATTGCGGCAGACCGGTTGGCGTCCGGCAGGGGGTAGTTGCGAGAGATGGTGGTATCCATCATGCGGCCTCCGTGATGACGGCGCGGATATTGGCGATCTCGGAGCGAGCGGCGGGACCGCCGGTCACCGCGACGCGGATGCGGGTCTCGGCATAATTGACCGGCAGTTCGTACTGATGCTCGACCACGCCGTCGCCAAGCGGCGCGGCATTGACGATCGGCATGTCGGCCCAGACCGGCGCACCGTCGAACGCTCCGGTCTGCGCCTGCACCTTGACGGCTCCGGTGCCGGTGAGCGTGGTGTCGATCACGACCTTTGCCGTTGCACCGATACCGGCGCTCATGGCGCGGGAGACATAATCGCCACTGTCGCGGATGGTGCCGGTAATCGCCTGCATGTCACGGATCAGGACCGGTGACAGGCG
>Ga0153941_1001151_pt1 | contig 10682 bp, 9 predicted proteins | sample TSNJ025MetaG_FD_104733 | JGI IMG/M metagenome (GOLD analysis project Ga0153941, IMG submission 104733) | Attine ant fungus gardens microbial communities from New Jersey, USA - TSNJ025 MetaG | ecosystem: Host-associated > Fungi > Mycelium > Unclassified | place: USA: New Jersey, Brendan T. Byrne...
AAAAGGAGATTTTAATTATGACAGAGAAACGCAGAAGACCACCAGCTCAGGACATCGGCAGAATTTTAGGAGGGGGCATGTCGCCGGAGGATTTCATTAAGCTGATGAATGCAACGGAACTGAATTGTGAGACATTTGATAAAGTGCTTCCGGAGGATGCAGAAGATTTTGTAGCAGTTTGCGAACGGCTGGGAGATGCGGCGCTTGCCTATGCGCAGCGCCTGGAACGAACCGGCCATGTTGTTACAGCCAGTCAGTATTATTTTAATGCATCAGCGTTATATCGCCTTGGTGACTATGGGATTAAGGGTTTGTCGGATGAGAAATACCGGGTGTATGACAAGCTAATTGAGAGTTTCAAGAAACATAAGCAGCTGGATCACAGCGGCGGCTGTGAATTTGTTGAAATTCCCTTTGAGGGGAATTCGATGCCGGGATATTTGCTCACCCCCGCAAATGCATCCGATGATGTTCCAGTTGTGATCTGTGTTGTTGGGGCAACCGGATTCAAGGAGGAGAATTTTGTCATCGCATCTGCCATTGCCGAACGCGGTTGCGCAGCACTGATATTCGACGGGCCGGGACAGGGGGATGCTTTACTGAACCGCAAGTTGTATCTGACGGCAGATAACTATGACAGAGCGGTGAAAGCAGTTATTGATTTCATCCATAAAGATCCCCGGCTGGGTGATAACATCGGTCTTAGCGGAGTCAGCTATGGTGGGTATCTTGCCACCAGTGCGGCGGCAGCGAATATCAAAGAAGTATCAGCATTGGTGTGCCGGGGCGGGGTGTCGCAGACCGATCAGCTGACCCAGCATTCGTTTGCCGGAATCGATCGCTTTTATATGTACAATTTCCTGCCCAAATTCAATCTGGAGGATCTGGATAAAGCTTCTGAAATCAGCCACATGATGAATGTGGAGCCTCACCTGGCCCAGATAACTTGCCCGGTTCTGGTTGTTCATTCCGCGGAGGATGCCGTGGCCGGAACAGAAGGCGCACATACGATATATAACAAGGTTTCCAGCAGTGATAAAGAATATTACGAAGTTCCCGGAAATGTTCACTGTGGCAATAATGAAGCACTGAAGACGAACAGTTATTGTGCTGACTGGATTGTTGACCGATTGACAACGTAGAAAACACCTGATATGAGAAGCTGCTGATATGGAGGTGAATGATTATCACCTCAAATCAACAGCTTCTTTTTTCAAGTTGGCTCATAAGGCCATATATTTCAATTGATATTTATCCTGAATCCGGCGTATCTCTTCCTTCAGGCCGGCAAGTTCCTCCTCCTTATATTTCACAAAAGGTCTTCTGGGATAACCGCCATCTTCTCCCCGCCACCCAATCATATTATATAATACGGACGGAAAATCATATTTCAATGCAGCGCAAATCACTTCACCTGCCGCTTTCTGAAGGTGCATCCCCCCCGGAATATCACTTTCCTTTACCTTATCCAGGATCCTTCTGTATAAGTCAGGAAACAGATTATAAAAAGAACCAATAACTCCGTCTGCTCCTGCGCATAAGCCGGAAAATGCCATCTCATCACATCCGGAATATACCATAAAGTCTTCTCCCAGCTCATCTTTAATAAATCCCATCTCATCATGAGTCCTGGCGGTATATTTGAGTCCTTTCACATGTTCCAGCGCAGCCAGTCGCAGCAAAAGATCCTTATCCATAAGCCCTGCCAGCTGTATATTGTAAACAATCATCGGAAGCGGGGTGCTCTCGGAAATATCCCGGTAATACTGATAAATATTTTCCGAATGGAACTGCCAGTAAAACGGAGGCACCGACGAAACAGCATCTGCACCGTATTCCCAGGCATGCTTTGCCAGTTCCATGGATTTCTTCGTTCCAATGTCACCTACATGAACGATAACCGGAACCCGGTCTTGCACCTGATCAATCACGATTTCCACAACTTTTTTCCGTTCTTCCAGGGTCATCATAAAACACAGGCCGGTACTCCCGGTCAGATACAGTCCCTGTGCGCCATGCTCCAGCATGAATTCCGTCATCCGCCTGGTACACCCTTCATCAATCTCTTCCTTTTCATCAAAAAAGGTCAGCATTGCGGGAATTACGCCTTTGATCTGGTTTAACTCATATCTGCTCATATTGTGCCTCTTTTCTGTTTTCATTTATATTTTCTTCTTTTATTTTATGACAGCACACCATGTGTTCCTGTCCATCTTTCTTTCGTATCACCGGTTGGGGGATTTGACTTCGGCAGACGTCCATACAGTCAGGACACCTTGGATGGAAGGGACAGCCGTCTGGCGGATTGACCGGACTGGGCACATCTCCCTGCAGCGGAATCCGTTTCCGCCGCAGATTAATATCTGCCACCGGAATGGCACTTAGCAATGCCCGGGTGTAAGGATGCAGTGTGTGTTCAAACAGCTCCCGGGTATCCGCCACCTCTACGATATGTCCCAGATACATTACGCAAATCCGGTCGCTTACATATTCCACCACCGACAAATCGTGGGTAATAAACATATAGGTGAGATTTCTTTCCTGCTGAAGTTCCTTTAGCAGCTGCAGCACCTGCGCCTGGATCGAAACATCAAGAGCCGACACGGCCTCGTCACAGACGATAAATTCCGGCGATACGGATAACGCTCTGGCAATGCCGATTCTCTGACGCTGACCGCCGGAAAACTCGTTGGGATAACGTTCCATATATTCCGCCGGCAGATTTACTGCCGCTAGCAGCTTTGCAATTGCTTCCTTCCGCTCCTGTCTGCTCTTCATGCCAAACCGGATCAAGGGTTCCTGCATCGATCCGAAAATCGTAAAGGAAGGGTTAAGGGATGAGTAAGGGTCCTGAAAAATAATCTGCATCCTGCTTCTTGCCTCATCCATCTCCTTTTTGTCCATTCCGATCAACTCTTTCGGCCCATCCGGAAAGGCATACCGAATACTTCCGCCGGTCGGCCTGATCAGCTGAAGAACGCTCTTCCCCAGTGTGGTTTTTCCACATCCGCTCTCTCCTACCACACCAAGGATTTCCCCCCGGTAGATATCCAGGGTTACATCATCCACTGCTTTTACATATCCAACCGTACGCTTAAATATTCCCTGCCTGACAGGATAGTGGGTTTTCAGTCCGCTGATGCTGATCAGCACCTCTTTTTCAGTCTTCATCTGCTTCCACCTCCGGTTTGGTTAATGGATAAAAACACCGGCAAAAATGCTCGTCAGAAACCGTCATCTCTGGCGGCATTTCCTGACGGCACTTTTCCCTGGCAAAATCGCATCGGGGCGCAAACTGACATCCCGGCGGACGGTTATAAGGATCCGGTGTTGTTCCCCGGATGGGCTGCAAATCCTGTTCTTTTCCCCTGCCCAGCACCGGAATCGATTTAAGCAGTGCCTCCGTGTACGGATGCGCGGATCTGGTCAGGACCTGTCTGGCATCTCCGCTTTCAACGATGTTTCCCATATACATGACGGCCACTTCATCCGCCAGTTCCGCCACCACCCCCATATCATGGGTAATCAGCATAATGGCCGTATCATTCTGTTCTTTGAGCACCTTCATCAGTTCAAATATCTGAGCCTGGATCGTCACATCCAGAGCCGTTGTCGGCTCGTCGGCAATCAGTACTTTTGGCTGACAACTCATGGCCATGGCAATCATGGCCCGCTGACACATTCCGCCAGAAAACTGATGGGGATACTCATCGACTCTTTTTTCCGGCAGCGGAATGCCCATGGACTTTAACAATTCTATTGATTGTTTCCGGGCTTCCTTTTTATTCTTTGCTTTCTTATGATATAGCAGCGCTTCACTGATCTGATAACCTACGGAAAATACCGGATTTAATGCCGTCATTGGATCCTGAAAGATCATCGCGATTCCTTCTCCCCTGATCCGCCTCATTTCTTTCCCTTTCCGGTTTAGCTGATCGATCCGGATCTTATTTCCTTCCTGCCAAAAACAGATTTCTCCTTCCTCGATCCTGGCCAGATCAGGCAAAAGTCCCATAACAGCATTTGCCGTCACTGATTTTCCGCATCCGCTCTCGCCAACGATACAAAGAATTTTTCCTTTTTCTAAATGGAAGGATATTCCCCGAAGCACCCGGTTGCTCCGTTCATTGTTATAAAAATTAACTCTTAAGTCACTTACCTGTAATACGGTTTTATGATCCATGATGCCACCAGCTCCTTTCTTTTTATCCGATTTGCGAAGGATCGGTTGCATCACGAAGACCATCCCCGATAAAATTGATTCCTACCACAAACAGGGTAACCACAATCCCTGTGGGAAGCCATACCCACCATGAATTTTTCAGAATCATCAGATCCTGGGCAGCATTTAAGATATTGCCCCAGGTAGCGACCTCCAGCGGTACCCCCAGACCCAGGAAGCTAAGTGACGCCTCCTGCAGAATAAACATGGCCGTTGACAGAGTAACGTTTACAAAGATCGGACCAATGGCATTGGGCAAAATATGGATAAAAGCGATCCTCATGCTTCCTATTCCAAAAGCTTTCAGTGCCTGCACGTATTCAGCCTCCCGCAAAGACAATACCTGGGAACGGGCCATACGGTACATCGAAGGCCAGCCGGTCAATGAAAAAATAAAAATCAGGTTCCACAAGCTTTGCCCGGTAATCGTAACCAGCATCAACACCAGAATGATCTGGGGAAAAGACATCAGTATTTCAGATATTTTCATAATCATACCATCCAGTCGGCCGCCTTGATAACCGGCAGCGGTTCCCAGCGATACCCCGAGGAGCGTGGCAAGCAATGCACTGCCAAGACCAACGGCGATTGATATCCGGCCGCCGTATAAAACTCTGGCCCAGATATCCCGGCCAATTTTGTCGGTGCCCAGTATATGCCCGGCTGAAGGAGGACTTAAGATATTCTTTAAATCCACTTTCGTTGCACTGTTAGATGTAAATACCGGCGCAAATACACACATTATCAAAATCACGGCAAAAATAATGATTCCCAGAATCGACAATCTATTGGCCAAAAGCTTTCGCAAGGCCCGGTTTTTGATTCCTCTTTTGGCCTTCCCTGCCTGTTCCAGATGAAGGATACGATCCATCTTTTTTTCCAGTCCGCGTTTCATGACACCCCTCCTCGTTTAACTTAACTTGATTCTCGGATCCAGCAAGGCCGTGATAATATCTACGATAATACTGGCTAACAGTACCAGCAATACGCTGAAAAAGCCGATAATCATAACCAGAGGAGTGTTCTGGGAGCGTACCGCCGCCACAAACAATCCGCCGATGCCCGGCCACTGAAAAATCTCCTCGACGACTACGGCACCGCCGATCAGCATTGGCAGCCGGAAGCCAATCAGGACCACGACCGGAGTCATTGCTGTTCGCAGCCCATGAAGAAAATTCACCCGCCACTCTGGTATCCCTTTGCTTCTGGCTGTTTTCATATAATCTTTGCCCATGGAATCCAGCATACTGGATCTTCCGTATCGCATGACTCCGGCAGTCAGGGAAAATCCCAGAACCACAGCCGGCATAACCAGATAAGGAAGGCGCTCAAGGAACGTCTGTCCCGCGTAAGCCATTCTCCCGCCAACGGGAAGAATATTTAAATGAAGAGAAAACCCATTGATACAGATCAGCCCCAGCAAAAACTGCGGGACAGCTACACCGATCATACCGATCATGCTTAATATCTGGTCTGCTACCGTTCCCTTTTTTAAAGCACAGACCACCCCAAGGATGATACCGAACACGGAAGACATGACCAGAGCGGTTACTGTTAGCTCAATGGTTGCGGGAAGATGATTTTTCATCAGCGTCAGAACCGGAACACCACTTTGCATACTGTAGCCGAAGTCACCATGCAGCATCCCCCACAGCCACTTTAAATAGCGCAGAAAAAAAGGATCATTCAGCCCCAGAGCTTCACGCATGGCATGAAGCTGTTCCTGATTCATCGTCGCAAGTGCATCCGGAGGAATCAAAAAATCCACCGCATCACCCGGCATCAGCTCCATGCCAAGATAAATCAGAAAACTAATCACAAGCAACATCGGTATGAGCATCAGAAATTTTCGAATGATATAACTGCTCATGAACTTCCTCCTCATACAGGATACGGCAGACCTCATATTCATAAGTCCGCCGTACCTGATCATTTATTTAATATTAGGTTCGTGCGGGAATTGGTTTACATAAAAGCACCTGGTATACTTGATGTTAGCCGGAGTTGAATTCATTCCTTCAATCGTCTCGATCGCCTTGGCATCGTCTGTAGATTTGCTCCATGCATAATCAATATTGCCGGCACTTGCATTCATTACCAGGTTACTGTCATTTTCACCGCTGGCAAACATATGCACCGTCTCAATGTTTCCGGTTCCCTCCTGGTAATATCCATCCCAGCGTTTCAGTGTCGCATAGTTATTGAGGATCACTTCATCTACCTTAAACGGTCCTGAACCAATCGGTTTCTGCCAGAACTGATCTTGCTGAAGCGTTTCCGGCACAGCATGCTCAAGCAGGTGTTTGGGCAAAATCGGCCACTGGGAAAAAACCGCAAGGGCATTGGCGGATACCTGGTCAAAATTGACGGTAATCTTATTTCCATCAATGATAACCCCGGCCAGACTGTCCGTTTTTCCTTCCTTGAAATCAGTTGCTCCGGCAATGGCGCTCATGACCTCTGAAGCAACTGCATTGGTGCCCGGAGCTTTAAGCATCAGCTCGATGGTAAACTTCACGTCTTCCGGGGTCAATGGCTGCTCATCATGCCATTTCAGGCCATCTCTTAACATAAATTCAATGGATTTGTCATCTGCGGCAACCGTATAACTTTCCGCCAGCATCCCGTCGGTTGGAATCAACTCAGCATCTGCATTGATCAGTTTATCAAAGACCAGTTCGGTATTGATCATATATCCCGGATTCACCATCGGATACCAGAAAAACTCCTGTGGTCCGCCGTTGGTATAAAGAGTTTTGTCGGTACGGTCGATCTTCCAGTCCAGGATATTCTTTTCGTAGGAGAACTGGTCATTGCCAAATTTGCTTCCGGCAGTATCCAGTTTGTCACTGGTGTAGATAAAGCAAACCTGATGATAAAGCGGAATTGCCAGCTGGTTCTCGCCGACAAATTTCTGAATCTCAAAAAATGCATTGATCTGGGCCGCCGTGTCCATCGTTGAGTTAGAAGCTGTAATCAACTCATCCAGGCCTTCCTGCTTCGGCACCGTCGAGTTATTAGATGCGGTAGATGCAAAACGGTTGTAAAACTCACTTTCTGCCAATGCCGCAACCGCAGCATATGCCAGATCCCATTTGACTTGTGAAGGACCGTTTAGACGGTCTGCCGGCGGAACCCACAACTGGGCCGCCAAATCACCTTCAAGCTTTCGGAACTGCGCTTTTACGCCTACTTCCTGCCAGTATTGGCCGATAACCGTCATCAGATCAACCGTCTGCTGATCGTCATAATAGTAAACCACATCCAGTGTATAATCGGATGGCCAGTTTGCTTCCTTCAAAAGCTCCCTTGCTCTTTCCGGATTATAGCTGTAATCCGCGAGCTGCGGATTTAACCACTCGCCGGGAGCCGTAAAACTTTTTGCCACTTCCGCCTTTCCTTCAAAAAGTCCTTCCACAATAGCCTCGATATCGATTGCCATGGTGAGTGCCTGTCTTACTCTTACATCGGCAAGGGGGGTACCGGCATCTGTTGTCTCCGGTGTTCGCTGTGCCGCCGAAGTGTCATCTGCTGCCCCCGCCTCTGCAGCAGTTGTAACTTCCGCAGTAGTACTGGTACTGCCACCTGAACCACAAGCTGTCAGCAGCCCGATTGCCACTGAAATTGCCAGTAATGAGGCAATTAATCTTTTTTTCTTCATAAATACCGCCCTCCAATTCTGATTAGTACTTTGTAGTACAAAGTATATTATTATATTTGTATCAACACCTTTACATGAATCATTGTAATATGTTTGCACATATCTGTCAATATGCTTTTTATTTTAATTTATTTTTTGTGTATTTCTTATAATTACCATTCTGTTTTTTTAATCATTTAATTGACTTTTTTTCAAAAACCATATATGATATTGATAAAGGAAACTTTATCCTACATATGATCCATAATAATAAAGGAGTAAACATTATGTCTGAAAATAGAGAAATGAAAAATTTAAAATCCCGAAGACTTTATTTGCGGGTTTACGATGAAATTAAGGATTATATTGAGAAGAACCGGTTAATGCCGGGAGACAAGCTTCCCTCCGAGATGAAAATGTGCGAGATGCTGGGAGTCAGCAGAAATGTATTGAGAGAGGCCATCAAATCTCTGGAGATCACCGGTGCGGTCCGTTCTACTCCGGGAGTTGGTATCGTCATTCAGGAATTCAATGCTGATTTCTTTTTGAAAAATCTGATCTACAGCGTCAGTGACGAAGATCAGCTTCACAGAGAAACCAAAGCATTAAGGCGTGTATTAGAAATCGGTTTTGCAAAAGAAGCCTTCGACAACATCAATGAAAGCAATCTGGCACTATTAAAAAAATCGGCAGATCATATGGAGCAATTATTTGAACAGATTAAAAAGTCGCAGTCCACCAGCTTTGGTGTACGTTTCGCCGAGGCCGATGCCACCTTCCACAAAACTCTGTTTTCCGGTGTCAACAATCATATTTTGAATTCCATTATCCAGTTTTTCTGGGCCAGCGACCGCTTTTACGAGGCCAAAACCAGTTATTCCAATATGGCGCTTACGGTGGAAAAACACCAACGGATTTACGATGCGCTCAAACATCAGAATTATCAAGCGTTTATGGAAGCCATGGAATTCCATTTTAATGTCGCCTACTTCCGCCAGGAAAAGGAAAAATAACCCTAAAGGACAAGGAGTATGTCATGACCGAGATCATTATCAGCAAAAAATCATATGATGTGGTTGTGGTCGGTGCCGGACTGGCCGGTATCCGTGCTGCAATTACCTGTGCAAACGAGAAAAAAGAGGTGCTTCTGATCACCGCCTCGGTCCTTTGCTCCGGTTCCAGTTTTTATCCTCTTATGGATACCCTTCACTGTCTGGTCACGGCTGGTGAGCAGGACAAAGAGAGCTTTTATCAGGATATCCACGAGTGCAGCCATTCCATGCATGATGAATGGATGAACCGATATTATATTGACCATATCGGTGAAGCCATCCGCCGCATGCCGGAAATGGGTATTTTCTGTCACAAGCTGCCGGAGAAAAAGATTGCCTGCTTCGGTCACACATACCGTGATTTATACTACTGGAAGGACTGGAATGGCATCAGAAAAAACGTACGCCGGTTAACTTCCGGCTATTCTAACTTATTTATAATGGAACATACACCGTTGTTCCAGCTTTTGACTGAAAACAGGCAAATTACCGGTGTGGTCGTCGCAAGAAGCGGCCGGCTTCATGCAATTTCAGCAAAAGCTGTTATCCTGGCCGGCGGCGGACTGGGAGGATTATACCAGCACAACATCAATTCCTCTGACATTACCGGAAGTACTCACTTTCTGGCTGCCAAAGCAGGTGCCGCCCTGATTAATCTGGAATTCAATCAGTTTATCCCCGGCTTTCTTTCCCATCCATATAAAACGGTATTTCGGGAAGGGACTTTAAGGTACTGCACCGGGCTGATTGATTCTGATGGCCGCGATGTATTGAAAAACCATCAGCATTGTCTGGATATCCGGGAAACCCACGGTCCCTTTACCTCATCTTATGATTCAAAATATTTTGATTTTGCGTTAACTGCTGCCAAAGGCGGCTGTACCATCCGCTACTCGCCTGATATCGCAAATGATTCCAGACCGTACGTACAGGATTATATGAACTGGCTGCGGACAGAACACCAGATTGATATCACAACAGATAACATCGTCATCGCGCCTTTCTATCATGCGGCAAATGGCGGCATTGCCGTCAATCACCAATGTGAAACGCAGGTTGCCGGACTCTTTGCCTGCGGCGAAGCTGCCGGCGGCATTCACGGTGCCAATCGTCTTGGCGGAATGGCGACCGGAAGCTGCCTGGTGTTCGGACATCTGGCCGCACTGGCCGCATGCCGTCATGTGGTAAATATCTCCCAGCCGCTGCTCTCATGCGCACAAATCCGGGAAGAGATCAAATCCACTTACACCTGCTGCGATGTCTGGGCAAACCACCATGTCTGTGCGTCACCCCTGCTGCCCGACAGCATAATTGATGAAATCCGGCGGTTGATGTGGATGCATGGGAACATTTCAAGAAAGGAAGATGATCTCTTAAGCAGCATTCGCGAAATCGATTCTATGGCAATCGCATTAAACAGAAACGATTACCCACATACCGATGATTTTTTCAGAGCCATACAGTTTGTTGATCTAAGCAGAGCTATGCTCATAGCCATGCTGAACCGACGGGAAAGCCGTGGGAGCCATTACCGTGAAGATTATCCGGCTCTTGACACCGGCTTCTCCTCACGGCGGATTATGGTGGAAATGGCTGAGAAATTATGCTGCAGCACCACCCACAGAACCGCAGCGACTCATTCCATTACAAACTGATAACCTATTCCCCTGACATTTTTCAGATATACCGGACGATTTGGGTCGTCTTCGATCTTCATCCGAAGGCGGCAGATATGAACCATGATGGTATTATCATTAATATAAGTCTC
>Ga0153941_1001154_pt1 | contig 10667 bp, 11 predicted proteins | sample TSNJ025MetaG_FD_104733 | JGI IMG/M metagenome (GOLD analysis project Ga0153941, IMG submission 104733) | Attine ant fungus gardens microbial communities from New Jersey, USA - TSNJ025 MetaG | ecosystem: Host-associated > Fungi > Mycelium > Unclassified | place: USA: New Jersey, Brendan T. Byrne...
CCGGTCCCGGATCGCGCTTTTCGCTCATCTTTGATGTGCTGGGTATGGAATCGGTGTGGAATGAGCCGGCAGCCGATAGCCAAGGCGAAAAGCCTAAGAACGGTCCGCCCAAAGACGGTATGCCCAAGAAAGGTATTCCCGATAGCGGCAGGCCCAATAACAGCATTTCTAATGAATATATTGCACAGACAAATCCGGATTATCTGTTTGTCGTCGACCGAAATGCCGCGATTGGCCAAAGCGGGGCGGCCACTCAGCTTTTGAATAATGAAATCGTCAACCGGACTAATGCGGCGATCAATGGCAATATTGTTTATCTTGATTCTAGTGTTTGGTATTTATCTGGCGGCGGGTTGATGTCGATGTCTTATATGCTTAATGAAATCGACCAGGCCATTCATTAATTGGCTATGCTTAACGCAAGCAAGTGAACTTGTTTCAGTAAATCTGAAACATCGGGAGTTCAGGTGGAGAGTCTACTCCACCTGAACTGAAGCCGCCTGTAGAGGCGGGAGGTCTTGACTCATTGTTTAAGATAAATAATTGACGAGGTGATTAACGTGAGTAAGTTAAAGAAAAGCGGCTGGCTGATTATTTTGTTGATAGTATCCTTGGCAGCGGCGGCTTGCGGTTTTAACGAGACAAAGACTACACAGTCGGCTCAGCAGGAAGAAACAGTGAAAATTACTCATCCACAGGGTGAAACGGTCGTTAAAAAAAATCCGCAAAAAGTAGTAGTATTTGATTTAAGCGCTCTTGATTCTCTGGAAAAGCTTGGAATTAAAGCGACTGCTTTGCCCAGGAGCGTGCTGCCGCCTTATCTGGATAAATATAAAAGCGACGAGTATATCAATGTCGGCAGTTTAATGGAGCCTGACTTTGAAAAAATCAATAGCGTAAAACCTGATCTGATTATTATTAGCGGTCGTCAGGCCCCAAAATATTCAGAATTCGCGGCAATAGCTCCCACCATCAACCTGCAGCTCGACCAAAAAAACTATTTTTCTTCCTTTAAAGCAAATATGAGGCAGCTCGGCCTCGTGTTTGACAAGCAGGAGCAAGTAGAACAAGAATTGAAGAAAATTGATGATCAGGTTGCTGCTATTCGAACAAAAATTGAAAAGAGCGGCAACCAACAAGCATTGATAATCATGACAATGGGCGGAAAAATGAGTGCTTATGGGCCCGGCTCGCGCTTTGGACTCATTCATGATGTGCTGGGTATGAAATCAGCGTTGGATGAGTCCCCTCGTCAACAGCCTACTGATCAGCAGTCCACTGGTCAACAATCCCCTCGCCAGCAATCCCAGCAGCACGGTAGCATTATTACTAATGAATATATTGTGCAGAAAAATCCGGATTATCTGTTTGTTGTCGACCGGGATGACGCGATTGGCCAAAGCGCGTCATCCAAGCAGCTTTTGAATAATGAGCTCATCAATCGGACCAAGGCGGCAACTAACGGCAATATTGTTTATCTCACTTCTAGTGTTTGGTATTTATCGGGCGGCGGATTGATGTCGATGTCTTATATGCTTAATGAAGTCGACCAGGCCATGCATTAACAATTTCCTACTAAACAGAAAAGGTGTTATTATGACATATCAGGCGTGTTGGTATAAAGCGTTCAGCGTTTCCCTTGTAGTTCATGTTGTCCTGGCTCTGATGCTGGCCTTGCTGGTAAGGAACATCGAGATTCCTCAGATGCCGGAGACCTATATTACCCTTGAATTTGTCGATTCTGCCGCCGGGCAGACTATTGATTCGAGCGCAGACGATGAAGCTGCCAGCCAGCCGGAACCTCGCAGAGATCACATCAAGCCGCATGTGGAACGTACGGTGCCTACTACGGCTGTGAGACCAGAGCCTAGACGAGATCATGTCAATCCCAAGCCGCATACGGCAAGTGCGGTGTCTTCGCCTGTGGGACTAGAGCCACCGGCGGCGGGGGGCGGCGCCGTACCCGTACAGCCAGAGAGTACTGGCGGCGGCGCGACGGCTCAAACATCGTCCGCCCAGGGGGCGCCGGCAGGGAAGGCGAGCGGCGCTCGTCAGGGAGGTGCGGATATCGACGGCATCATTCGTGCTTTCTTGGCTCGGGTTGAAAGAAATAAAACCTATCCGTACATGGCCCGTCAAAGAGGGCAGACCGGGACGGTGACAGTGGCTGTCCGTTTGACGGCAGACGGAGATTTGGCCGAAGCGCGAGTCATCAAATCTTCAGGCGTAGCTGTTTTGGATCAAGAGGCCCTCAAGCTGGTTCGGCGCGTATGCCCGTTCAGGCATAAAGCCGGGCGGCCTCTCGCGATGAACATTCCTATTGTTTATAATTTAAACTAATTTTGATTATGTGGTCGACAAAAGAGCTGTTGCTAACTGATTATGTCAGTTTTGCAACAGCTCTTTTTGTTAAGAAGTAACGTCACTCGTCCATACCCACTCTTATTGACGGAGCTTCGGCGAATCAAGCCAAAAGCCGGCTACCAGCAGCTTGCCGTTTTCTTCCGAGAAAACGGTCGTAACGACAACGTCTTGCTCGAACGTAAAGGCGGCGCGATACTGCATAACAGCAAATTGCCCTTTGTCCTCGCGGCCGACAAACTCCTTGGAAATATAATCGCCTATTTTTTCAGTAATGGCGGTCTGTGCAGCGGTAAACACGTCCTCCGACATATTGGCTTTCATGTTCTTATTGAAATGCTCCGAAAATTTTTCGTAGTCGTTTTGGGAAAGCCCAGACAACATGCCCTCAGTTAGTAGAGCGGCTTCATCAATAAGCGTCTCGTCAGCAGCCAGAGCCGTGACAGGCAGGATAGACAGCAGGATTGACAGAGCTAGAAGCAGCAGAATATCGCCCTTTTTACTGTAGTTCATCGTTTACGCCTCACTTTCTTTTTTGTTAGTTTATCCAATGACTAAACTTCAGATGGGATAAAAACCCCACCTGAAGCGTGCGTCTCTCTTTATACTATTTGCTTTAGATAGGTAAATTCCCTGCATTCTCATTTTGTGTATCAGGCTAAAACTTAATTATTTTAGACCAGTATAGTGGAATTCTTCAAATTTCTAGCACTTAAAAATGTAAACAGGGGCTAAGGCCCCTGTTTATTCACTTTCTTCACCGGCTGCTGCACAAAGATAATAATGTCGCCATCATCTTTGTATTTAGCCGCTAGTCCCGGCACATCACCAAATTCTTCCACATACACAGGCGTGATTACGGCAATAGCCAGCTCGGGGTTAAGCATCTGCAGCTTTTCCACGACGCCAAGCCGGTATCGGCTGTGAAAATCGCCTTGAAAATGGATAATTTTATAGTCGGCATGCGCTTGTTGAAACTGGGCGATGCTTTCGGCCATCGTATCATCCTTGAGGCACTGGGCTTTATAGTAAGCTGCGGCCTTGTCGGCAGTTCCCGGCATTTTGCCGGTATCCGGCGATTTAGTCATATACTCGATAAACTTCTCCCTATAAGCCCCGTCAAGCGTCAGATGGAATTTCGGGAGGTAAACCTTCATGTTATCGGCAATTGTCGCTAATGAGCCTTCTTTTGCATACTGCGCGGCCAGCGGCCGGGGGATATTGGCCGCAAGAACAGGCAAAGAGTGGTTTTTAGCAAACTGCACTAGCGGCCGGTAATCTTCCCGGTAATTTTTCCAGGGGCGGGAGTTGGCCAAAAACTCTTCCTCAGTAATTTTACCTGCCAAATAATCATCAAGCTGATTTTGCACATCCCGTTCAAACATTTCCAGTGATACAGCCAGCTTTCGTTGCTTGGCAAATGCGTTAATGAGCATTTCTGCTTCCAGCTTGTGCAAAACGGCATTATCGTGATACTCGCCAAAGACTATGACATCATAGTCTTTGACAAGCTCAGCCAGTTCGGTCGCCTCGAGCTGCCGGCCGCCGGCCGTACAGATTTGATAGGCAGGGTTAGCCTGCACCCCGCCAGACATTGCTAGCATAACGATCACCGCCATAATTACTTTGTACAGGCTCATCATAATGTAAACGTCATGCCGGCCCGAATTATGGATCCCAGGATATTCAATTCATCATCTTTTTTATTAAAGATATTGTCAACGCCGATATAACTGCTAAAGCTGTCATTCCATTTTTTATTTACCGATATATTCCATAAGGAATACGTTTTATAAATATTATCACTGGATGAATATAAGTAGTCGTTTTTCCATTCTTTCCATAATACGGCGCTGATGCCGTTTTCACGGATATTATCATAATGCAGTTGCACTGTCCCCTGTTGTTTAGCCTTCTTTTCCAGCCTTTGCCCGGTTGTACCGGTAGCGTCAAGATAAGTATAATTCATTTTGAGAGTCAGTTTATCACTTAAGTGGCGGCCGATTTCAAATTCAAAGCCATCAATATCAGCCTTATCTTCATTTAAATAGGTTGATTCAACAGTCATACCGACTCCCGGAACATAAGCAAAATCTGTTTTTGTCGTAATTAAGTCTGTAACATCATTGACAAAATAGGTCAACTTACCAAAAGTGCGGCCTTTTTCCCCTTCAATGGCCACTTCATAGCTGGTAGATTTCTCCGGCTTTAAGTCCGGGTTGCCGGTTACGTTCACAATATAGGGACCCATTGGTTTTGTCATGCTCATATACATATCATCAAGTGTCGGGGCTTTAAACCCTTTGCCGACATTGACTTTCAAGCGATAGTTATCATTCATTTTATAAGTCATGCCTAGTTTAGGACTGATATTGCTGGAAAATTTATTGCTGTCATCATAACGCACAGAAGGAATAACAAGCATACGATCGTTGACTAGCCATTCATCTTGTATATATAAGGCCGAATAATCGATATCGAATTCTGACGCTGATTTTGTTATACTACCCCATGTTACCTGGTCGGCATGTGTCGTTGCGTCGCCTACCCGCGTTCCCCAGTATTTTTCTTTCCGGAACTCACCACCGGTTGTCAACAGATGATTACTACCCAGTTGGGAAGACACATGTCCTTCCATCACCCAGGTTTTACGGTTGGAAACATCAAAATCCTTTAGCTCACCAGTACTCCGCACATAAGTAGGATTTTCTTTATCTTGCTCGCCATAGTAGGTTCGTATTTCATAATTTCCGTTACTAGTTTTACCGCGCAATCCTATACTATATTGATCCCGATCATTTTTATAATACTCTGATGCATTGGCGGAGCTATGGCCTTTTAGATCTTCGCGCGAAAAATTTACAGAGAAATCCAGATATTTATTAGCCGCTAAATCATATGTGCCATCCAGATTAAGATTCTCTTTGCGGCCAAATTGCTTTTTCACTGAATTATCGTCATTTTTGTAAGCATCAATCTCTGTCCTGTCGGCGCTGACGATCCAAGACCATTTGTTATTTTTGCCGCTTTCATAGCGAATCGAATAATTATCGCTGCCAACGCTTGTTTTATCACTGTAACGCTGGGGTCTTAAAGACAGCGTCACTTGTTCTTTCTCCGGTTTACGGGTAATGATATTGATGACGCCGCCCATTCCCTCTGAATCATACAAGGAACTGACCGGGCCGCGAACAATTTCAATTCGCTCGACATTGTCCATATTGATCCGTTCCAGCTCATACGAATTGGCAGTAGAATAGCTGCCTTCAGAAACCAGGCGTTTGCCGTTAATCATAATGAGCGTATGTCTTGACTCCATGCCGCGCACAGTTACACTCCGCCCTGTCATTGCCGAGCCGCCGACATCAATACTTGTCGCCATTTTCAACGCATCGGCAAGATTGATTGCCCCAATTTTGTCAAGGTCTTCCCTGGTGATAACCTCAACAGCCGAAGGCGTCTCTTTAACCTCCTGCTGCGTCCGGCTGGCCGTTACCAATACATCGCGGGTGTTGACCGTCTCCTCCTCGGCATAAACAGGCAGCGTAAGCGCTGCCATGACCGCCAGGCTCAGCAAACTCATTTTTTTTCGGGAATCAACTACTTTATTCATAATCTCCTTCTCCTTTTAAGAGGTAAGTATAATAAAAATAAATACAAAAAGCTCCATGCGATTATTATGTCGACATGGAGCTCAAAGGCTCTCTTTTAGCTGAGGGCTGTCAGCCCTGAGCCGCGATAGGCTGTACTTCGACTAACTGTTCGCCGTCAAGCAGCGCGTGCAAACACTCGAGTACCGACTGCGCCAGGTTAGTATGCCAAAACTGTCCGGCTGCCGTGAGGCGGGCGGATGTCCGTCCGGCCTGTAGCAGCCCGCGTTCTTGCCATATTGCGATAAGGGGTTTTAATTCTAAGACTTGCGGCCCGTAATGAGCTGCCAGTTCGTGAAGGCTAATGTAGCCCCGCTCAACCTGACCGACAACCATGCTGTGCAAATCGCTTTCGGCCGGCTGTAGCGACATGACGGCAATAGGCTTTAAACCTTGCTCAATACTCTGTAAATATTTTTCAAGGTCTTGGTGCAAAAACATCGTCATACCGCCCAGCATGCCACCGGCACCGGCGCCAAAGGGAATGACGCTGCTCCCTGACTTTGTCAGTGTGTTATACATGCTGCGTTCGCGACACGTCTTGCCCCAGTGGCAAGAGCTCAACCGGGAAAAACCACAGTCCGACAGTTCAGCCTCAGCCTTGGCAAACATTAACGCCTGTTCGGCAGTCGTAGCTGCCGGCGCGAGCTTACCCGCCTTGATGGCCTGCTCAAGAACGCTGTCTTTAAATATATTTAACTGATATAAGTCTAGGCCGTCTATAGCAGCCGTCTTTAGCAAGTCAATGTCGTTAGCCCAAACTTCGCCGTCTTGGTTAGGAAGACCGTAAATCAAATCGATAATCACAACGGCCTGGTTATACGCCGTCAGTTGTTTAAGCCGCGACAGCACAGTTTTGGTATCGTCAAGCCGGCCTACATCCCGCCGCACCTGAGTATCGAATGACTGGACACCAATCGACACGCGATTTACCCCATTGGCCAGCCAAGCTTCCATTTTATCTGGAACCAAATCATGAACCCGGCCTTCAAGGGTTAATTCATAATCATTAGCTAACGGCAGGCACTCCCGGATCGCCGTGAGCAGTCTGGCGACATTATGCGGTGTTAGAATACTAGGCGTTCCGCCACCGATAAAAACGGCATTAACCGGAGCTCCGGCCAACTGAGAACTGCCCTGGCTCATTTGCAGCTCTTTAATCAAATGATCGACATAAATAGTCTCTAGGTCTTGTCCGGGATATTTCTGAAAAAAGCCGCAATACAGGCAGCTATGCCGGCAAAAGGGGATATGAATATAAACGACCCGTGGCTTTGGCTGTGGTTTTTGCTTCCACACAGACTGCCAGACTGCCTGATACTCCGCCGGCGCAATGGGCTTGCCCCTAACCCCGGCATGAACGACCCGCCGCTTGGCAAAGGCTGCTGTCAGTACATCCCCGCCGGCAGACCCTACAACCAAAGCGTATTGGCTGGTATCCATAGCGTCTAATATTTTAATTAATTTGCTTCCTTGCACGAAGCGGTCACCTCTCTTTCTGCTGCCCGGTTACTTAACTCAGCTTGTTTTTGATCATCACGAAAGCAGACCGAGCATTCTCCAGGTCGTTTTCATCAGGATGCGTGGCGGCCTCTTTGTGGCGCGCCAGCCGTTCAGGTGTAAGGGAGTGCGGGTGATTTGCCGGAAATTTTGCAAACTGCTCAAGCAATTTAGGGTCAACCTTGCCTTGGCAAATAAAGGAGCCGATAAGCTGGTTGCTCTCGTCCATAAAAGCCGCAGCATTTTTTAGACTGTTGGCTGCATGCTCTGAGTCCGGATAGTACCCCAAAGTAGCAAACAAAGCTACTTTTTTGCCGCGGATTGTCTTTAAATATTCTTTAGCCTTAGAATCAGCAGTCCCCTTATCAACCCAAAAACCAACCGCTACAAATTCATATTGGTCTGGCGCCGGCGCTGTCTCAACCGGAAACAGCGACGCCTCTTGACCAAAAACGGCGTGAATGGCCTCTGCCACTTTTTTAGTATTGCCCGTCAGGCTTGAATAAACAATTAAATTTTTCACAGTAAAACCTCCTGTTAATAAAATATCATCTTGGGTGTTACTCACTATATTGTTTTAGTCCCCGAACTCCCAGAAGCAAAAGGCAACAGCCCATAGCCGCAAGTATGGCGGCATGACCGGCAGCCTGCATATTCCACGCCTCCAGCCTGAGCAGGCTGTTGGCATAACTTAGCGGGAGCACCGCTACAATAGCCTGCATTATTTTAGGTAAGTTTTGTATAGGGAAAAAGGAACCGCAGAAAAAAATCATCGGTGTAATAATGAAATTATTGACAAGTGATATTTCGTCAGGATCAGCAACGATAAGGCCAATAGCAATGCCTAAAGTCGCAAAACAAAAAGCCGATAAAACCATCCCCGTTATGGCGGCGCCAGATAATGCGGGAACGCCAAACGCCAGCCAGGCAATCAAATAGATTAGTCCGCCCATGATGATGCCACGGGTGACGCCGGCCAGGGCAATTCCCATCACAATTTGCCAGAGCGGCACCGGACTGAGAAACACGGTCTGGAATGTATGAAAATACATTCTCCCGACACTAACTGACAGCGATGTCTGCTGAAATGCATTGAGCATGACGGTCAGACTGACAATGCCTTTAGCTAAAAACGGTACATAACCCCCACTGACTTCTAGCCGCGATCCCAGACCCAGACCAAAAGCGAACAAATAAATGATCGGGAACATGACAGAGGAGAACACATAGCCAAATTTGCCAACCTTTTTCTGCATCAGCAGCATTTCCCGCCGGTAAACAGCCAACATGCCCATCATACCCTCTCCTCCCTGACCAAACGGAGGAAGGCCGTTTCCAGCGTCAGAATTTTTCGGTTGTCCGCACCGCCTTCAGCCTGAGCTTTAAGACCGTTCGGTGTATCGACAGTGATGACCTGCCCTTCTTTGAGCAAGGCGACCCGGTGGCAGAGCTGCTCGGCCTCTTCCATATAATGAGTCGTCATGAATATGGTCGTCCCACGATCGGCCAAATGCTTGACAATAGCCCAGATATCCTGCCTAACATCAGGATCAAGGCCAACCGTCGGTTCGTCCAACAGCACTAACTCCGGCTTCGGCAGCAGCGCCCTGGCAATCGACACGCGCCTGGCCATGCCGCCGGACAACGTGTCCACTTGTTTGCAGCACATGTCGGACAAATTGAATTCACTGATGATCTGTTCTACCCGTTGCCGGGTAGGCTCTATACCAAACAATCTGGCATAAGTAAGCAAGGCTTCATATACGGTAAACTCGCGCTCAAGATTATTGTCTTGCACGACCAGGGCAATTTTATCCTTAAGGCTCTGCCGCTCGCCGCTGCCATCCCTGCCAAAGATAGTTAATTGACCCGAGTCCGGCCGACTTAAGCCGGCAATCAGTTTCATCAGCGTAGTCTTACCGGCGCCGTTAGGCCCCAAAAGACCAAAAATTTCACCTTTTATAACTGTTAATGAGACGTCGTGCAGCACTTGCTGTTTATCATAAGACTTACACAGCCGGCGTAAATCAAGAACGGCGTCATGCTCCCTGGGGCAGGCAGCAGCTGTCGTAGGGGAAACAGACAAGATATGAACTCCCTCCTTGCTCAAGAGTCATCACTGTTGCTTCGACACCGTATAAAGCCTGCAAATTTTCTGCCGTAAAAACCTCGGCTACCGGGCCGTCGGCAAATACTTGACCGTCTTTGACCGCAATGATGCGGTGACTAAAGCGGGCCGCATGATTAAGGTCATGAAGTACCATGATAACAGTAATCTGCCTATCCTGATACAAGTTGCGGACAAGCTTCATTAATTCCAATTGGTGATGAATATCAAGATAAGTAGTAGGCTCATCAAGGAGCAGCAAACGCGGCTGCTGCGCCAGCGCCATAGCCAGCCAGGCCCGCTGCCGCTCGCCGCCCGACAGGCTGTCTAGACGCCGGTGCATCATATGCTGCATATCAGTGGCAGCTAACGCATCATTTATGCAGTCCTCATCTTCAGCTATCATTTTTTCAAACATCCGTTTATAGGGCATCCGCCCATACGTCACAAGCTCACAGACAGTCATATCGACCGGGGCTTGTACTGACTGCGGCAGTATAGCCATAATCCTAGCCACTTCTCGCGGCGGCAGCTTGTGAATATCTCGGCCATCCAGCAGCACACAACCGGACAACGGCTTCAACAACCGGCTCAGTGCCTTTAAAAGGGTCGATTTGCCGGAGCCGTTAGGTCCGATAATCGAGATAATTTCCGGCCTATCAATGATAACGTCTATATTAGGCACAATCACTTTACCGCCATAACCAAGCTTAATAGCTTTAGCTGCAATAGTATGGTTCACCGTCTTATCCCCTTTCACAGTAAATAAATAAAAAACGGAGCTCCAAGAAAAGCCATAAAAATACCCACAGGAACTTCAATCGGACTGAATGCGGTGCGCGCCAGCGTATCAGCCGCCACAACAAGCGTAGCGCCCAGCAAGGCCGAGCAAGGCAGCAAATACTCAAAATCCGACCCAACTAGCAGACCCTTAAGGCTATCGAAGGATATGTGACTATGAGTTGTATCGCCAATGGACTGTTGCAAATAATTTCAAACCTTTTTACACCTGAACTAACACAATGCCCACTACGTTGGTTAAGAACGCC
>Ga0153941_1001156_pt1 | contig 10664 bp, 9 predicted proteins | sample TSNJ025MetaG_FD_104733 | JGI IMG/M metagenome (GOLD analysis project Ga0153941, IMG submission 104733) | Attine ant fungus gardens microbial communities from New Jersey, USA - TSNJ025 MetaG | ecosystem: Host-associated > Fungi > Mycelium > Unclassified | place: USA: New Jersey, Brendan T. Byrne...
AACTGGCTTATCTTCATGCCTTGCTTTCTCAAATGCTTCTTCTCCCCACGGGAACCAATTCACGGGATTGTATGCGTGTTGGAGCAGATAAGGCGATTTTTCGTTTATCAGTCTATTGGGTATATTTTTCTCTGATAACATGCGGAGCCACCTCCTTTACTTGAATACAATTTTAACATTGATATTATCCCCTCACATTGGTATAAAATACGCTCAATTATTGTTTTGTATAAGTCAGGGCAGTTTTACTGTTCATACGCTATACATTCAATTTGCATATTGTGGATAGAAGATTTAATTCTGTTATACCGATCTTGATTAATACCGATTTTTTCTATCTCGCATAAGTCAATTTTATCTTTTGTGCGGTTGGAGTTTTCTTTTGCTGCTTTTACCGCTTCAAGTGTATAAGAACCCAGTTCAATCCCACTTTTCAACAAATATGTTGTAATATAATCTTCGACAGCTATATTCTTCATTGTCGCTTTCATTAATGCGTCGTATCCCACTAATGCTTTAAGCGAAAAGTTTTTTTGGATTATCCCATCTGCATTAGGTTCAAATGGGGCAAAATTAACAGGCACTCCATTTATTAATACCTCAATCCCATAATCAACTTGATTATTATTTAATGCAAGAAAACGCGAGTCCATTTCCTTTTGATAGTAGCTCTTATCTTTAAGATACTGTCTAATTAATTCCATGTTACAGCTTTCTACAACTATGTCTATATCACTATGCTTCCTGTTTGAATTGCGGTCAGATAATATCCAAGGCACAATACCACCCGCAACAAAGAGTTTACTTTGCAATATAGGTTCCACTAATATAGAAACAACTTCTTTGATTTGGTCGCAGGTGAACATATCCATAAAATCAACCCCCTTTTTATATGATAAAATCATATCACTAAACACCGAATTATTGGGTAACACGTTTGATTATAATAAAATATGTGCCATGCTTTTGCATGGCATATAAAAATTACCAACCTTATTTATTTGAACTCGAAGAAATTTCCTTCAACCTTTTATATAAAGTGGCACGAGTTATGCCAAGTTCCTTTGCGACCTTGGATTTATTTCCATCATACTTTTCAAGCAATGAAATGATTCGACTATAATCATACGTTTTGAAACAATAATTGGCATTGATATTCTTCGAAATTAGTGTGTATTGATCCGAAAAACCTACAGAATTATGATTCGGAGTTTTATCGGTACCTAAATCCGGTAAATCACTTGTAGTAATTATAGAATTATGGCAAACATTAGCAGAACGTTCTACTATATTTCGTAATTCCCGAATATTTCCAGGCCAATGATACGCTTTTAATATTTCTAAAGCTTCATCAGATATACCAGTAAGCTTTTTCTTTAAAATCATACTGAAGTGCTGGATAAAATACTCAAGTAAGATAGGAATGTCATCAATCCTGTCTGCCAGGCCAGGTAAATGGAGTGATATGACATTGAGGCGATAATATAAATCCAGACGAAATTCTTTTAATAAAACCGCCTGGTATAAATCTTTATTGGTTGCTGCTATCAATCTGACATTAACAGGAACTGGATTGGAATTTCCAATGCGTGTCACATTTTTTTCTTCTAAAACGCGTAATAAAACAACTTGCATGTCTAATGGCATTTCACCAATTTCATCCAGAAACAGTGTACCATTATTGGCTAATTCAAATTTGCCGGGTGCCCCACCTTTTCTTGCGCCAGTAAATGCGCCATCAACGTATCCAAATAGTTCGCTGCCAATGAGTTCTCTGGGAATTGCGGCACAATTGATTGAGACAAAAGGCTTTGAGGAACGCCTGCTCTCGTTGTGTATGGCCTGTGCAAACAATTCCTTTCCTGTGCCGCTGTCCCCTGTAATCAGAACAGTACTGCTGCTATCAGAAGCTTGCTTTGCGGCATTCTTTGTAACAACAAAATTAACATTGTTTCCTAGCAGATCATCAAAAGTATAGTGCGCTCTGGCGTTATATATTTGGCTTGCCAGCCTATTTATGCGTTTTGAGTCGGAAATATTAATAAGCATCCCAACGCTGTGACCATTCTTTTTCATCACCTGGCACTCAACAAAATAAGATTTACCAGTTTGGATATTGGGCAGCATCATTTCACGTAATGGTAAACTTCTTCCTGATTCCAGGCAAGACAGCACAAATTGAAGCGAAGGAAATATCTCTTTTAAATGGGTGCCTACTGCCCTATCCTGCACTTGAAATAATTCATTGACCAGTTGATTCGTGCGCATTACATAACCACGCCCATCAACAAAAATATAACCTTGCTTGTTCTGATCTAACCCCAAGTCAATCAACTCGTTGGCAAGTGCAAGTTCGTTTTTTACGACTTCCAGCTTGTTAAGCTCGCTAAGAACACTAGTAAAATACTGTAGCATCAATAATTGCATGGGATTATAATTTTCGATTGGAGATACCACCATGACACAACGCATTCTGTTCTGCCAATTGGTAAACCGTGACGCATAGCATGCATAGTCAAAAAAAGCCTCGCAATAATGTTCTGCACCAACAACGTAGACGTCCTTTTTATTTAACATGGCTAGCGCTGCGGCATTTGTACCAACTGAATTTTCGCTTAAATTTGCGCCGACACTAATATTGTGGTTTGATAATTGTTCAATCAGATGTTGTGCACCCCGTTGGACAATAACATTTAAATCCGCATCAATATACAAAATACAGGCGTCGCTCTCTTTCAGGAAATTGCTGAAATGGCTGATATAATTGGACGTGAGATCCTGCATATAGGCCCACTCATCCTGATATAGTTTTTTTGCCCTCGCAGCTTCTGGCAAATGTAAAACAGTTAAATTCGGATCAACATTATACGACTTGCAACGATACCACGAATCCAATATTTCATCCCTTATTTTGTCATGACAAATATTGTTCCCCTGTAAAAAATCATCATGAATCTGACGCATAGCTTTGCCCTTTTGCATATTAGTCATCGCCTCCAATTCGAGTGTATACATATGTATTTTATAATATACATTAAATTTACACTAATGTAAATATGATAATACAATATTATTAGATAGGATGTTTCAAAAGGCATTAAAAAAGGAAACTTGTTTGTTGGCATATAATTTGCTTCTTAGTAGGTTACACTTATATGGAAGGAGGATTAATTTACTGATATCACGGATGTTAACTTATCCAAGATTACTGATCATTGAATTGTTTACAAACATTTTACGAGGAGGTTATGCTATGACAACACCGTTAATAGTTGCCGGTTACATTTTATTTACGCTCTGTCTTGGTTTTTACATGCGTAAAACAAACAACAGTATTGCACAATTTTTTGTCGCAAAAAGAGAATTGACTCCATTGTTAATTGTACCACTGATGTTTGCCGAACAAATTGCTGGTAGTGGCACCATAGGCGCGGCACAAGCTGGGTTTAACGTGGGATTTTCCGGGGGATTAGCCATGTGGGGTAATGCCATAGGAAATATTTTATTTTTGATATTTGTATCCAAATTATACCGTGTAGCAGGTGCCAAATTAAATGCAATATCTGTAGCTGAGGTTTTTTCAATCCGTTTTGGGAAATGGACGAGATTAACGATGATGTTTACGATGAGTGTCACATTTTCGCTTCTTTTTTCCCTTCAGGTAGTTGCAGCCGCAGCATTGATTGCACCCATGTTTAATCTGAATATGACAGTAGCCATGTGGCTGTGCAGTATCTTTTTTATCACAATGTCAGTGACGGGTGGGCTTAAAGGTTTGGCATGGATGAACGCGCTGCATAGCACTGTCATGTACACTTGTATGGGCATCACCACGATTGTGTGTGTTCGATTGGCAGGAGGATTTTCAGTGATTGCAAACACATTACCATCTACATACTTTACTGCCACACAACCAAACCTGAACGTGGTTATCGCAGATATGCTAGGGGTTTCAATTGCATGTATCGCTTCAGCGGCCAATACACAGGTTACAATGGGTGCCCGTTCGTTGAAGGATGCTTATAAGGGAACTATAGTTGCGTCAGTATTGTTGGCTGTATTTGCCTTATTACCATGTCTTATTGGAATGGCTGGAAAGGTGTATATGCCTGATGCAAACTCTTCAAGCATTCTTTACACAATGGCTGGTGCCGCCAGCCCGGTAATAGCCGGTATGGCGTCTATGGCAATTTTGGCAGCCATAACATCGACGGGACCTGCTATGCTGTTAGTTGTGAGCAGCACCATCACAAGAGACCTTTACAAGCCCATTATTAAAAAAGATGCTACTGAAAAACAAGAACTTGCTTTCTCGAAGTTTAGCATTATTGTTGTTGGCATATTAATGACAATACTCGCCATGTCTATCCGTAGTTTGCTCTCTACCTTTGTAGGTGCGCTTCAGATGCGTGCTGCTGCAGGTATCGTACTGGTACTTGGTCTTTATTGGAAAAGAATCGATGATCGCGCTGCCGCATGGTCAATTTTATTGGGTGGGATTGTTTCTCTGGTATGGTATTTTTCAGGAAATCCATTTGGTATCCCTGCATTGTGGGCTTCAGTCGCTGTCTGTTTAACGCTAGTCATCGCATTGTCTTTATTGGCTAAAGAAAAAGTCAATTCCGGTTATATGCGTTATAAAAACGCGCTCGATGAAGCAGAGGCTGACGGGAGTTTATAGTCAATAAAATCTTTAACTTAGGAGGAGAAAAATGTATCAAGCACATATTGCTTCAAGTACCTTTGATTGTACGGAAGGTTCCATACCGATCATGCCCCTGTCCCGTAATGCCAAATCAATGGTTACGTTGCCAGCCTATGATCCACTATGGGATATTGACGCTTTACCCTTGACATATTCAGCTAGCAAACGATATTCATTTTTGCTGGAGGCAGAAAAAGAGGCTATTGAAAAATGTTTACCCTCATGTTGCGTATTAAACAGTACGGTTGTAGAATTGTGGTACGCTGTGCATAACAAATCTAAATTAGGACCGCATACGGAAATGGGAATCACTGTTTCCGCTTCCTGTGAAGGCGTCCATTTTGGTTATACCCCTTTTTCCTATGTGACACAGGATGCTGCTATGGATTACTTCAGATTGCAGGGTTTTCCTCATAAAAAAGCTTACATCCGTACGTTGGAGCATGGTTCAGTCTATCAAAATCAAAAATTAAATGGCATGGACGATTACTTTTCCTTTCTAATTACAAGAAATGGTTATCTGCTCCACACTGCAACTGGAAAATTCAGTGATAGTCTGTTAGATTTGGATTCGCTGGATTATGGTATCAGCCGTGCCCAGGCTAATTTAAAAATATCTACGAACTGTGACTTAAGCAATACTGTCTGGCAACTTGTTTACCGACCGCAAATTAAAGACGGCGAAGATTACTGTTTATATCGTGACACGATACGTACATCAAAAGCAGAAGATATTAATTGGTTGTTTAATGCAACACCCTTTGACAGTATGGCACATTACCTCCCTTTTAAAAAGTTAATTGGAATGGTAAGCTATTGTTATGACGCCAAATTGCCATTAGCCAAAACAATATGGATGAAAAAAGTAGCGCGTACAAAAGATGATATTGAAAAATACTGTATGTATGGGATTCCCTACGAAAATGGCATGCGAAGCCAATATCCCGTATGCTACGGAATATAAGGAGGAATCTGAATGGGGTTTTTTATACAAAATACGTCTATCGTCAATGATGGCACAATTGTGCCGGCGCCATTAGACAGAGATGAAAAAAGCATCATCACACATGGTTTGATTGATCCGGTGCAGGATATTGATCGTCGTCCGCTTACATTTGTGAATAGCCGTAAAACAATGTTTCTATATGAGGCCGATGAAAAAAAACTTAGGCAGATTTTGCCGGAACCATTGAAGCTGGAGGACGACCTTGTTGAATTTACTTACATGAACCATATTACCAGCAATACAGGGCCATACCTTGAGGCGATGATTGCTATAGCAGCAAGTTGTGAAGGAACCAAAGGCGCATTCTATACAAATCTGTATGTTCCTGAAAGCGCCGCTTTATGCGCTGGCAGAGAATTTAATGGAACACCAAAAAAAAGTGCTCATATTTCCATGTTGGAGCATGGTCAAGCTGAGGGAATACGTTATAAAGAGGGGGGAAATCCTGGCAGACGTTTCTTCTCCTTCATGATAGAAAGAAACGGCTATATTATACACTCTGCAACAGGAGAATATACAAGCCATCAGATGTCAGATTTGCCGAGGCTTCCTCTTTACCAAGGAAACCCTGATTGGTGCAGGTTATCTTACAGGGTCATGACGGAGCCGGATTTTCAAAGTACAAAAGTAGAGGTCATCAGTACGGGTTCTGCCAAGAACATGTTTGCCGTTAAACCGGATACGATTGATGTGGCTGTAGGCAAAGATATTCACACATGGGCGCTTCTGGCGACGCCAGGGGATGCGCTGGGTAGATATCTGGCTCCCAAAGAGCAAAAATTGGTGGGTGTTGTCTCAAATACATTCAATATGTATTACCCACCAAGCCAAAATTGTATTTGGACCAAAACAATCCATCGTACACCAGAAGAAGTGGAGGCACTTTACAACACCAGTGATCCGTATACTTATACCCTTAGGCACAGTTTCCCTTCTCCTGCCGGGGCTTAGGACCAGAAAGGAAGATCCTAGTTATGAAAAAGATTAATCGATTAGCCGTCGTTGAACAAAGTGAGTGTAAAGGCTGTAAGCTGTGTACCAAACTCTGCCCTGTGCTGGCTATTAATATGGTAGATGGCACTGCCGTGATCGGCAGAGACAAGTGCATGGGTTGTGGCGCATGTGAACAGCGTTGTCCTTTCTATGCGATTAAAATGCAGTCTCAACCTACACGCTTCGTAAGCTTAAGAGAGGAAGATTACGACTACAACAAGATTCGTGAGATATGTGTGAAAGCACATTATTATCCAGAACATATATTATGTACCTGTACAGGAACAAGGGCCTGGGAAGTCGCCGCTGCCGTTTTGTCAGGTGCCCGCTCACCAGAAGACATTTCAGCTATGACTGGTATTCGTACAGGGTGTAAGATTGTTTGTATTGAACCCATATTGAGGATATTAAAAGCAGCAGATGTCGATATTGTCAAACCAAATGGTTATCAGTGGTATGGATTAACAGTGACATTATGGGATTTGCCTGAAGAAGTTGTTCAAAAATATAATAACCACGGTTACTGTTTCAAAGAAGATAGGGAGTTCATCGATAGTAGTCTCACTTATGAACTTGAAAAGGAGGAGCAATAGATGTATCCAAAAACATTGTCACCGACCGCACCGCGTCCCACCCAATATGGCATGAATCCCAAGTTGTTGAAAATGCGTGCAGCGGAGTTACCTGGTATGACCTCCATCAGTAACAAAGAACTGTTTCCGGAAATTACTGATGTTATCTACCCCGGCGATATTTCCTTAATTCGTAAGCATACAAAAGCATCTATTGACACAATGGATTTATCAAAGATTCAACCAGGCGACAGTGTCAATATTATTGGGGCCCACCACGGATTTACATTGTATGGTGGAGAGCCTTACGCAGAAATGATTAGGACAATTAAGGATGAAGTTCAACGTAAAACTGGTACAACAGATATTCGTTTACGTTTAGGAAACGGTTTACGTTTTCGCGAAAGTGAAGAATACATCAAAAGCTATAAGATGGATGCATACTTTGACAACAAAGTTACGTCAATGGCGCCCATTGATAAAGGCATCCCAATTGAAACGGAAATTGGAACGCTGTACGGATTAGAACGTGCTTACGATGCGAAATGGATCATTCAGGCCCATAACAGCGACGTTCGGGAATTGCATGTACATCGGCTTGTAGACAGAATTGTTAAAGCGTTCGGTATGTCATACGCCCGAATTGAAACAAGATCAACTTTCCACAGAAACCTTGGACCAAGAGGCGCAAACTTCGTCGCACGAGCAATTTATGAATCACCGTTTGTTCAGGAAAAGTTTATTGGCTCAGTCATTATGAAAACGTCGCCCTCCGGTATTATTGGTATTGATGGAGATAACGATCTGCTCCGTCAAAATGTCCGGATTACAGAAGAGACATTGAATCATTACGGGAAACTGGTCAGGTTATTGAACAAAATAGAAGATTGTATTGCTATTATTGATTATCCTGGCCCTATCGTCTATACATCCGCCGGCGGATTAATATTTGGTAACATTTTGTCCGCACATATGGATCTGTTTGATCTTCGAAATCCGTTTCCACCGCTTGCGAGCTATCGGGAAGGATACAATGACCGGAATGGCATTGCACGGGTTCCTGGACTCCCAGTTTTTAACCCTGCCGTCAAAATGGTTGTCAATAACTACTCTTTTAAAGGTTATATGGGTGATTATTTTGCCGAACAGATACCTACTATATTGGTAGGACAGGGCATGCAGGATTTGTTTGAAACATGTGAAATGAGCCCTAGATATACGACATTAACGATGGCTGCAAAAGATCTCGAATCAGGAGTAGAATTTGCTCAAAAAGCTGTAAAGACCAAGAATGTCATTGCAGTTGACGGTGTTGTTGGCGGATTAAATGTCAGTGAGAGTCTGCGTGATTTTCTTTTGTCTCAAGTGGCGAATGTCCAGCGTGAAGTAGACGAAGAATTGATGCCTCTGTGGCTGGCTCAGAGGGGACTTAGGAAAAATTGCAGCTGATATATTAAAGGATAGGGAGGTTGTGTTAGTTTGGATATTCGCGAAAAATATTTTGAAAAGGTTACTGGGGTTTTCAAGTTTCAGATAATATCAACACAGTCAGGCATGTTGGCAGGAATGAGTCACTTAATGCAGTCCGCAAAAGAGATTGGTATTGAACTAGGCAAACATTTAAACGATGGCGCACTGCTTAACCCAGGTAGTATCATCTGTGTTGGATACGGCAGTGCATTGCAGATTGCCCTTGCAGAAGACAGCTTGATGAGTGTCATTGGTAAAGCCTCTGGTGTTGCTTCTGCTGCTCATCATGCTACTGTTCTGGCAGATGGTAAAGCTGAGATTGTTTGTGGGGCATGGAAAAAAATACCCAATCTGATGAAATCCCTGTTGCGTGATGCCATTATGCTCAGCGGTGCAGGTATCCGAATATCCAAGAAACCCTTCCTGTATCTTGACAAAAACTATCTTCGTTTGACTGGGGGCATTCAGGATGCCTCAAGATTGGGAGCCGAGTTTAATGATCGTATTCTGGTAATCCAATTAAAGGGAGAGTTCGGCTCAATTGTAGAAGAGACCAAAGTGGCTTTAAAATGCGGCGCTGCTATCCTAATGGTAGATACCGGAAGCATACAGGATTTAAAAGAAGTAAGAAAAACAGCGGAGAGTCTTGATGCAGATATACAGATAGGATTTGCCGGCAGCGTTACACCTGACCGCATAATTGATGCAATTGATGCCGGGGCTAACATTGTTTGTATTGGAAGATCGATAATAGATGCGCCTTTATTGGATTTTCGCTTGGATGTTTTGCAGAATTAGGAGGGTATTATGTCAGATACAATTGATTTTATCAGCTCCGTCAATGACTATAATCTACTGGAAAAGACTGAGTTGTGGATTGAGGGGATCACGCTAAACAATGTTAATTTGACTGAAGTGGCCAAGGTAGTTGCGACTGTATTGTGTCTGGAAGAACATGAGACTTTTGTAGTTGATGTCAGAGATACGCACATCACCCTAGATATATTGAAGAAAACGCTATCATCAGACAATTTTATAGGGAAAGAAACGGAAATCATAACCGCTTTATCCCATATAAACGGTGTCAGTATGCATCCTGATTGTAGAATTCATTCACACGGTGTGCTTGGGATGATATCAATGAGCCAAAACGATGCAATGCTGGCCAAAGAAGGATCGGACAAAATAGTCGTTGAGATTCGGCAAAAGATTGCCAAACGCGTGAAGATTTTCCCCACGGGATTTGAAGTTTCAAAAGGGTTGATCAGTGACACTAATTCTCCTATGCTGGCAGAGTCACTTGAAAAGATTGGTTATGAAGTGAAAATTGGAGACGTTATAAACGATGATGCAAATGATGTGGCTTATCACTTAATTCGTGCCTGCGAAGATGGTTATGGACTTGTCATCACCACAGGCGGTGTAGGTGCCGAGGACAAGGATCATACTGTTGAAGGGTTGCTCTTGCTGGATCCACATGCGGCAACACCTTGGTTGGTCAAATATCATAAGGGTACTGGCAGGCACGTTAAACACGGTGTTCGTATTGGGGTAGGCAAAGTTGGTAATACCGTTATTATTAATTTGCCGGGGCCAAATGATGAGGTGGCATTAGGGTTGGAAATAATCCTGCAGCAGTTGCCAAATCTACCAGATGTCCATCGACTTGGAGATATGATAGCCGATAAGTTACGTGCTAAAATGGCCGGTTTGTAAAATCATATAATTATATATCCACTGTCGACAACTTCGCACCGAAAGGCATTATGCAAAATCAGAAGCCAATAGAATATCCAAATTTCAGAAAGAACCAGCTACACCAAGTATTTGATAGAATCAGCAGATGTTAAATCATCCATACCGGAACATACCAATTCTTTTTGTCAATTGGCATCAAATCATTCGCCATGCAAACAAC
>Ga0153941_1001161_pt1 | contig 10654 bp, 14 predicted proteins | sample TSNJ025MetaG_FD_104733 | JGI IMG/M metagenome (GOLD analysis project Ga0153941, IMG submission 104733) | Attine ant fungus gardens microbial communities from New Jersey, USA - TSNJ025 MetaG | ecosystem: Host-associated > Fungi > Mycelium > Unclassified | place: USA: New Jersey, Brendan T. Byrne...
ATGTCTGTTTCACTCGCGTAGAAAAGCTGCGTGGACGCGCTTTGTTCCCGTGCGCCATCGAGTATCTTTTCGACAGTCCAGGCAGTGTTGCCTTTTTTATGCGGACTGCCGACGAATCCTATAATATTCATTAAATCCCTCCTTAAGCACTGCTCAGAAATAACCTGTACAGTACCTTATCTGTTTTTTTCGCTTCTTGCATAGAAGAATGTTCCGACTATTAAACATACCACTGTAATCGCCACTGTCGCGGCAACACTGACGGCGGGGTTGAACATCACAATCGAGTCGTACTCCGGCGTTCCGGCATAGACCACCACACGTACTAAGTCAAGGCTGTATGTCATCGGCATAATCCGCGAAATGAGCCATAAAATGCCCGTGGAGTTCCCAATCGGGATAATTGCACCGGATAGAAACATCTGCGGCATCGTGATAAGCATTACTGCCATATTCGCCACTTTGCGATTCTTGATTATGCCGATAAACAGCATAGCGAGAGCGCCTGCAGACAAGCAAACAAGCGGCGACAACGCGAGAACCGCTAAAAATTGCCCGAACGTCGGTATTATGCCCATCATCGCACCGACAAGCAGCGTTCCCATCATACTGATAATCGCACAGAACATTGAACCGAAAATTTTTCCGATAACGATTGAATAACGCGACACTGGTGCGATGAGCATTTCTTCGCTGAAATTTGCTTCGTGGTCATCCACAAGGGTTGAAATGCCTTGCGAAGTCACCATAAAAAGCATATTGACCATCATTCCGATGAGCATAAACAACCCAAAGTCGAACCCCAGTCCGCCCGCCATATTCTGCGTGAGGTTGCCGCCTATCATGCCCATCATCACAAGCGGCATTGCAAGCGACATAGCAAGCGTTCCCGGAGATTTCAATGCAACGGACACCTCGCGGCAAAATATAGCCCAAATTGCTGATACTTCGCGAAAAAAGTATGACGGCTTCTTTTCTGCAGCTCTAACATTCTTAATCATAGTAGTTTCCATATTAAGCAACCTCCTTATCACGGTTCAAAAATTCAACATAAGCATCCTCTAAGGACGGCAGGCATACGCGCGGCGTGGGGTCATAGGCGATTTGCCGCTTCATCTCATCAGGCGTTGCGCAGAACGCTATTTGCCCATGGTTTATGACACAAACTTTATCAACGTGCTCCGCTTCATCAATATAGTGCGTCGTGAGGAAAATCGTTGTGCCATAGGTGTTCCGCACTTCATTAATATAGTCCCACAGCATACGTCGCGAAACCGCGTCAAGTCCTTGTGTCGGCTCATCGAGAAACAGCACGTCGGGCGTGTGTATCAGACTGCGGATAATTTCAAGTTTGCGCTGCATACCGCCCGACAACTTTTTGATCGGCTTGAACAGTGCGTCCGAGATACCGACGATTTCGGCAAGCTGTACGACTTGTTCCCGGTATACTTTCGGCATCAGCTTGAACGATGGGCGATAACCGTATAATCCGTACAACGCCGCGTGGAAGCGTATGTTTTCCTCTGCCGTCAGCGATGTGTCCAGGCTCGGTCTCTGGGAGATAATACCAATATGTTCCCGGACTTTACGGGCATCTTTCTCCACGTCAAGCCCCGCGATTTTGACCTCGCCGCTGGTTTTCGAGAGCGTTGTGGTGAGAATCGAGATTGTCGTGGTCTTGCCCGCTCCGTTCGGGCCGAGAAAGGCGAAGAACTCACCCTTTTCAACGCTGAAACTCACGCCGTCCACGCTTGGCGACTTGGCTCCGTTGTACTTCTTAATTAAACTGTTGACTTCGATAACTTTACTCATAATAAAAACCTCCGTTTGATTTGTTATGGTCTTATCATAGACCACCAAATTAAACGGAGGTTAAACTTAACTTAAACGGACTGTAAACTGGGTGCCTTTTTCTAACTCACTCTCAATTGTGATTGAAAATCCGTGAAGTTCCAATATCTTTTTGACGATCGACAATCCCAAGCCATTGCCGCCGAGAGAACGGTCACGTGCCTTGTCTGCCTTATAGAAACGCTCGAATATGTGGATTTGGTCGTCTTTCGAGATACCCACGCCCGTGTCAGCAATAGTGACTTTGTTGTCTTTCAACGCAATTGTTATCGCGCCGCCCTCCGGCGTAAACTTGATGGCGTTGACAAGCAAGTTAATCCACACTTGTGAGAGCAAGTCTGCGTCAGCGTTGATTGTGGTTTTAGAAAGCTCCGCCGACAGTTCGATATTCTTTGCCGACCATTGCGGTTCTAAGGTCAGCGCGATTTGTTCCAGTTGCTTGTCAAGTCGAAAGTCCGTACGGTTCAGCGGAATTTTAGTATTGTCGAGCGTCGATAGTTTCAATAGGTTGTCGCTCAAACTCGACAGACGCTTGCTTTCTGCTTCGATAATACCAGCGTAATGGCGTGATTGCTCGTCAGATGCGGATTCTCTCAAAAGCTTCGCAAACCCTCCGATACTCGTCAACGGCGACTGGATTTCGTGCGACACGTTACTGATAAAATCAGCCCGCATTGTTTCCAATGTGCCGAGTTTCTTAGTCATTTCGTTCATAGCCTCGGCAATGTCGTTGTGCGGAGCGCGAGGGTCAATCTCCACAAATACATTAAAGTTTCCCTGCCCTATTTCTTCAAGCGTGTGCGTTAGTTTATCGTGCATATTGTTTATGGTGCGGCGTTGCGAGCGGCGTAAAAGAGACATTATCGCACCGAATACGCAAAACAGGATTACAATACCGGCCACCGCCGATAGCATAATTGTCAGCGTTTCCGGGAGTTCCAGTTTCCGTATCAACAGCGACCCTACACCCGTTGCCAACGCTAACGCGGTCACGGCTAAAATGTTCACTCCGATTTTTTTTAGTGTGTCTTTCATGATAGAACCTCCAAGCGGTAGCCCAAACCACGCACCGTCGTAATTTTGAAACCGCTGGTTTCGACTGGGAATCTTTCGCGAAGCCTTCCGATATGCACATCGAGTGTCCGCTCGTTGCCGTCGAAGTCGTAACCCCAAATGTCCTCAATCAAACTGTCGCGGCTGAACGTACGCCCCGGAGAACCTGCGAGCTTGAACAGCAGCTCAAACTCTTTCATGGGAATATCCTTGCCGCTGGGATTCCCGGCGCCGCTGACCGTATAACTGGTCTTGTCAATCGTGATGCTGCCAATTTGAACGGCTTGAGATGCTTCGATTTTATAACGCCTAAGCAAAGCACGAATCCGCATAAGCAGTTCGTCGCCCTCGAATGGCTTCGTGAGATAATCATCCGTCCCCGCGTCAAAGCCCGCCGCTTTAGCCGACAATTCGCTCTTAGCGGTCAACATAAGCACTGGTATGTTCTCGTAATACTGCCGGAGTTTGCGGCATAGCTCGTAGCCGTCCATTTTCGGCATCATCAAGTCGATAACACACAAGTCCGGCTTTAAGTCAAACATAATATTCAAAGCGTTACGCCCGTCAACAGCTTCATGCGGCTCAAAGCCGCCGTTTTTAAGTAAAGCGCAGACGAGTTCGCGAATATGCGGATCGTCGTCCACAACAAGTATTTTTGTCATAATCTATCACCTCTCAGACCAGTATAACGCGCGAATGTAAACGGAGATTAAACGGCTTCCATTTATTTATCAACTAGAACTGTAACGTAAAAACAGGAAAACACATCCATGTTTAGTATATCACAAAACCTTGACGCAGTATGTCAGGGTTTTGTTTTTCATTTTATTTAAAATTACAAAACCCAAAGATAGATTTATGCCAAAATTTTAAAAATTAGAAAATTTGAGTAGCAATTGGGAATGACATATTGATTGAATTTTCGATATTTTTGTGTTATTATTGCATACAAGTCAGATTATTCTCTGCGCTGATTTGCCTTGGGCAGCTTGAAATAAAGATTTCGAAGATTATATATACTGTATAGGAGAAAGCAAATTGAGTGATGTACCGGGATATCTTACAAGATATTATAAAAGAAATGAAAATCCGTTTATTTCGTTAAATGATTTCCCCTTAGAACAAGCGAATAAAATAAAACGATTACATTGTCAACAGGATGGGATTGGCGGATTTTATGCCGAAGATGATTATTTAGTACATCGTCTTGAAATAGAGAAATGGATATATAATCAACTTCTCCTGAAAGGCGGTGCACCAAAGGAAAGTGTCCCAATCTATATGACATTAGGCGATTCGCCAACCGGGCAATTTGATATTCGTGCTGATTTGCAAAAAAATGCAAGTGAATTGCGTATACCCATTGAGGTTCTTGATCTGTCTGCAGTGACTTTTACTTTCCCTGACAGCATGTACAAAATCATTCTTGATGATAACGGAAACATAATTGATGGAGGCAGAACAAATACTCCAATCGTTTATTTATACTACGAAATAGAAAATATAATAAAAAAATATGCGCACTATCTTGACGAGCACTATATTGAAGCACAGGTGTGGAATAGAGAAATGTTATATCGATTTTATGATCCTTATTAAACAAAAATGCTACAGCCAAAATCGTTCTTATCCGATAGTCTGATTCGGTTTGTGGGTTCCGTTTTCTTATATGACATACTGTTGTCAGGTTTGGTGCGGTATGATGGTTCGGAAAAGGAGTATATGATTATGGATATGAAAAACAAAATTGTACTTATCACGGGTGGAGCTTCGGGTATCGGACGGGCGGGTGATATGCCATACAATGTCAGTAAGCATGGTATTATCGGTTTGACTAAAACTACCGCTTTGGAAAACGCCAATAAAAATATACGGATAAACTGCGTTTGTCCCGGCGCGATACAGACAACGTTGGTCAAGCGCGTAACAAAAGGCTTGAACGAACTTCATCCGATGAATCGGATCGGACAACCGGAAGAAGTAGCAAACGCTGTTATTTGGCTATGTTCGGATGATTCATCATTTATCACAGGACACAGCTTGGTGATTGACGGCGGGCGAATTGCCGGCGAGTGGTAGATTAGCTCTGTTTTTTCAATGTTTTTGTAATGTTATCTTGTTCAACAATATCAGGTTTTGTTTGCTACATTAATGATAACCACATAGATATTTATATAATCGACAGGGGGAACAATTGAATTGAAATCGAAGGAATATATAGAATACGCTTTGATTAAGGGTGCTAAGAGTGCAGTTCGTATTGATATAGGGCAGGTAATATTTGACCATCGTACATACCTTAAGTGTATGTATGGCTGTGGAGGGAGCAATCCTGAAACCATGTGCCATTCTCAACCAGGAAGGATAAAACCTTGGGAATATGAACCTATGCTAAAAAGATATAGTTGGGGTGTGCTTATACACTCAAATGATAACCGTTTAGCGCAAGCCATATCCCTTGAATTAGAAAAAATAGCGTTCAAAGACGGATATTACTTTGCTTTTTCGTTAAGTGATTGTGATATATGTGATAATTGTAGCCGTTCTTGTGGAAAGCCATGTATTCATTATACTGATGTCAGACCATCAATGCACAGCACTGGGATTGATGTTTTCAAAACAGTACATGAATTAGGTTTGCCGTTAAAAACGCTTAGAGAATATGGTGAAGAGCAAAATTGTTATGCTCTCGTTCTTGTTGAATAGTTTATTTTTTTCGTATGGCATGCATTATTAACTGTTGTACATTGTGAACCGTTATCAGGTTTGGTTTGGTATGATAGAGAGAAATATATTTACAAGGGAGGCTCCATATATGCCTAAAAATGACAACCCGCACGTGAGTCGTTTATATAATAGTATTGCAAAACATTTAGATGAAAAAACAGCAGAAAGTATAGTGAACAAAATACCTCTTTCAAAATCAGCGGATATTGATAAAAAGTTTGCATGGGCTGAAAGCATATGTGCTGATTTGGAAAGCAAGTTTGAGGCTGATGTAGTGAAAGCCATCCGCATGGATTGCGCTTGCGGTCCTGAAATGGGTAAAATAAGCAAATTGAAAAAACTGTATGACTCCTGCGCCGGATTAGATGACTTCGCAGCAAAAGCAAATAAGCAAAATGCCGGATTTACAATAGATAATTGCAATGATGAACTCTTCCTGATATACCCACAATGCTACTGCTCTTGTGTCAAAAGAGTGAACAGCCCCATTTCAAAAACATGGTGTTACTGCACTTTGGGATATACAAAGAAAATGTTTGAGCATGTTCTCGGGCGGGAAGTCAATGTTGAATTGATTGAAAGCGTTAAAACTGGCGGAAATGTCTGTAAGATAAAGATTACATAACATGATTCCATATTTGAAATTATGAATAGTGCCAAAAGCAGCCTGATATTTTATTTATTGTTTTCTTTTTAATATGACAATCTATTGTCATGTATGATATGATAAAATGAATCCAAAAAGAGGTGATTAATATGGCTACAAGTATATTTGATGTAAAGGAACAAATACCTGATGACGATAATATAGCAGAAGTATTGGGAAGTGCCAAAAAATTATGGGATACATTGAAAACCCATATTTTTGAGAATTACAAAGGCGTAAAGGATGAATGGAAGTTTTATGGCAAAAAGTCTGGCTGGACATTAGTATTTAAGAAAAAGAGCAGAACATTACTTTACTTTATACCCTGTAAAGAATATTTTAAGGTATTTTTCGTATTTGGTGAAAATGCTATTAATGCTGCAAAGATCTCGCTTTTACCGGAACAGATATTGAAACGTATTTTTGAGGCAACCACATACGTTGAAGGAACATCATTTGATGTTGATATAAAAAATGAACAGGATTTGGAATCTGTTTACACTCTTTTAAAAATAAAAGACGAGGTATAAAAGAAGGATATTTTATGAATATAGAAATAAAAACAACCTTTGAAAATGCAAAGGACTATTTATACTCCGCTGAACAAAACGACGCTGAAGTTCAGGACTTATGGCAGAAACATATGATTGCGCCTTATTGGGCAAATATAACCAAATGGGCTCCGTTTGACCAGAGCTTCAAGAAACCGTCATGTGTGAGGAAGCTTGCGGAATTAAGACAACAGCTCTCTGTATTTTCTGATATTTCAACTGAAGATTTACATAATAAATTTATCAGTATAACAAAAGCACTTCCGACTGATGATGACGATACTATGCTTGTTGTTCTTTATCCTTTATGTGACAGCGATCAATCCGTAAAAGAACGGCAAAACGGTGTGGTAGGAACAGCAGTGTTCGGAAATATCATCATCAGGATAAACCCATTGGCTGATAATTATCAAAAATGGATTCCCTATGTATTTGCCCATGAATATCATCATAATATTTGGGGGCATAACTGGTTTGTTTTACGTGGTGGTCAGGGATACGAGGGAACATTTCTTGAGTATATGATTACCGAGGGTCAGGCTGATTTATTCGCGGAGAGTTTGTTTCCTGATTTAATCCCGCAATGGAATCGTCCTTTTAATAATGAGACCGAAGCTATGCTCTGGGAGCGTGTTAAACTTATTCTTTTCAGTACTGACCAGCATATTCACTCCACATATATGTTCGGAGATGAAAAAGAGGGGATACCCTGGTGTATGGGATATTCATTCGGAAGAACCATCGTAGCGGATTATATGCAAAACAATCCCAATGTAACATTTTTGGAGTTAATTGATGTTCCTGCTAAAAAGATTTTTGAAGCAAGCAGATTCTATGCTTGATAATCTCTTGGCAATCGTAACGATTTTGATCGTAACCCGCGGCGATTTTGATGTTGACAACAACATAGCAAAGTTATATTATTGGAGAAAAATATTCACTCTGGACAAAAGACAGGAGCGTGATGTTGATTAGGAAAGACAATACATTTGAATTTTTCAGAAATAATAGTGAATTACTTGAACTATATGATGAATTAATTCAGCAATTAGTTGATTTGCCAAAATTAACGATTAAGAAAAGAAAAACATATGACCACATGGTTGTATTGTGTAATCGCAGAAATTTCGCATATATATCTCTTTTAGACGATAATGGTGCATTTATGAATGAAGGGTTTCGAATCGTAATTAGCATAACCCCCCGAATTAATAGTGCTCGTATTCAAACAATTACGGAACCCCATCCAGGACGTTTCTCCCACCATATAATAATTAGAAGAAAAAGCGATATTGATTTTCAATTAATCGAGTGGCTGAAACAAGCTTATAGAGATGCTCAATGAGTATATGCAGCAAATGATCTGGTGATATGCAAACAATTTTGACTTCGTAAGGATTTGATGTTACCCTCTGAATTGAAACAAAGCCATTTATTCAACGTTAATTGAACAAATGGCTTATACTTTATAAAAAAATACTTATCCGATCCAGTACATCATTGCATAAATATCACCGCGATAAGCACTCGCTATTTATGGAATGATGTACTAGTATCTTTAGTGATTTTCTTCAGCTTCCGCAATTGCCTTTGTCTGATGGATTGTGCCCCTGGGATGATTAGGCGGTGCATAAATGGAATACAGCTTTAACGGTTTGTTTCCCGTATTGGTCATATTATGCCATTTACCGGCAGGCACAAAAACAGCAAAATCATCATATACAGGCTGGCTTAAATATAAATAATCTTTACTGTCACCCATTTGAACCAAACCTTGACCATCCTCAATACGTAAAAACTGATCAACGTTTGGATGCATCTCTAAACCGATACTTTCTCCAACAGGAATACTCATTAACGTAAGCTGTAAATGACTCCCGGTCCACAAAGCGGTACGGAATGTATTATTATTCAGTGTAGCTTTAGCTATATCCACAACAAGCGGATTGGGACCAAAATCAGTTTGTCTAATGGAACGATTTGATTGGCGGGGAATATTTGCATTAATATTTGTATTAATATTTGCATTAACATTCGTATAATATCCATCGTAATTATACATTTATCTATATCTCTCCTCGTATAATACTTTTATACATAATATGCAGGGACAACTTTTTATGCTTTACCAATCGACAAACATTATAAATACTCCTCAAATCCAAACCTGCTGGTTCAGTATTCATGAATTATTTCATCCCATTTTCCACTAAAGATTTGCCGAATAATAACTAATCCATTGTAATCTTAATAACCGCCGGCAAATCTTCCTTACTCTGACCACCCTGAACATGCAGGCCCTGACTGTCACGATACCATTCTCTGCATTCCTGTCCCAGTATGGCCACATCCTTTATAATACCATGAAATAAAGGCAGATGCGAAGCGTCCTGTTCTGCCAGGGAGGTAATCGTAACCTTGCCATCCTCCGGCCATTTCAGAACAATGGCATATAAAGCATTTCCTCTGCAAGTGAAGCGAATATCCTGTGAGGTAAAAACGGTACTCTCACCATCCGTAAACTGACCTTCTTTGGTCCGGGTCGGTCCTTCACCGGCTTTACGCCAGATATTTGTCCCATAAATCGCTTCGCCATTCACCTGCAGCCATTTACCCATATCAAGTAATACGGAAGTATCCTCATCTGAAATGGTTCCATCAGGTTTTGGTCCCACATTAAGCAGTAAAACCCCATTTTTACTCACGATATCCACCAAATCACAGATCAGTTCTTTTGCAGACTTAAATACATTATTTTCTGTAAAGCACCAGGAATTTCGCGCAATAGCTGTATCGGTCTGCCAGTGGAACGGCTGAATACCTGCAAACTTACCGCGCTCTATATCCACTGTAGCTGTACCGAACGGAAACGCATCATGTTTATAACATATGGTAACCTCTTCTCCCCATTCATCAGCCCGGTTGTAATAATACGCGGCAAATTTCCGAAGATATGGCTTTACTGCACTATGCTGGATCCACCAGTCAAAATAGAACTGTTTTGGATGATACCTGTCAACAATCTCACAACAGCGTATGAGCCAGTCTTCCAGAAATTCTTTCGTGGGCGCAGGTTCACTGAACAAATCATGATGATTGCCTTCCGCCATGGCCGGCCAATAAAAATCTCCGCAAGCAAGTGGTTCTTGAATATCACTCTCAAATTCCTTTCCATGTCCCATGAAGAACCAGTGCTCCACACGATGGGAAGATGCACCCCCAACGATTCCCCTTTTGTTTAATGCTTCGGTCAATTCTCCCAATACATCACGCCTGGGCCCCATTTCATAAGCATTCCATTTGGATACTTCACTTCTGTACATTTGAAATCCATCATGATGCTCAGCTACCGGCACACAATATTTTGCTCCGGCCTTTGCAAACAACTCTGCCCAGGCATCAGGGTTGAACTTGGGTGCGGTAAAAAGGGGGATGAAATCCTTGTAGCCAAACTCCTTATGGGGACCATATTTCTCAATATGATGCTCATATTCCGGAGAGCCTTTTATATACATATTCCTGGAGTACCATTCACTTCCAAATGCAGGCACGCTGTAAGGCCCCCAGTGAATGAAAATTCCAAATTTACCATCCCGCATCCATCGGGGCATATCCCTGCCGGAAAGAGATTCCCAATTATCCTTATATCTTCCCTTTTCATTAACTGCTTCTATCTCCTGTAAGTACTTATTCTTATCCATTCGCTTCTGCTCCTTTGTTTGATCATAAGTAATCTTGTTTCTTCTGCGCAATATTTACCTATATATACCTTTTTATCAGCCGCCACCTCCGCTTCCAGTTACAATTCACAGCTTTACTGATACAC
>Ga0153941_1001165_pt1 | contig 10643 bp, 10 predicted proteins | sample TSNJ025MetaG_FD_104733 | JGI IMG/M metagenome (GOLD analysis project Ga0153941, IMG submission 104733) | Attine ant fungus gardens microbial communities from New Jersey, USA - TSNJ025 MetaG | ecosystem: Host-associated > Fungi > Mycelium > Unclassified | place: USA: New Jersey, Brendan T. Byrne...
ATGTTTGATCCTCTCAACTCTACCGTTGCATTTGGTGGCGAAGTTTCTTCCCAGACTCCTTCCTGGCCAGCGATCCCTCGCCCACCAGGCTCTCCGATTCCTAATCTTCGACCCGCTAATACCCCCGGTTCCTCTACACCCGACAAAGGCCCAACCCCTGGTCTCTACGGCAGAGAACCTCAAATTTACGGACAATCAGAACCAGGGTTCATTTCTCCGAACGAAGCAGTGCTCTCCAATGGTGCTACATTTGAGCGACGCGAACCATATCTGAAAGTCAGGGTCACTGGTCTTGACCGCAATCGACGAGATATCTTGATCAAATTTGACGCACAAGTAAGTTTATAAAGCATGAGATCACGAATCCTATCCATGAGGCTTCTAATAGACCAATCTGAGTAATTTCACTGGCACCAAATATCGCAATGTTTCGCGATCGTACCTGGAATTCCAACAATTCTATGAATCCATTGTCCTCAACAACCCACAGACCATCATTGCAGCGCTGCCGCTGGCACAGACGTCTGCGCCTACGGACGAAGAGGATGATCGTCTCGTTAAAATTATGTTGCAGCGGTGGATGACTCGGGTCTGCGAAGATCCTATCCTTGTCAATGATGAAGACGTCCGCGCTTTCATAGAAAGTGATTTTGGTTACCAACCTACTCCTAAACCTCGTAAAAAAACCTCGTCGGGCTTCAGCCTGATCCGACGACAGGTCCCAGATGAAGATGAAGATTTGCAACGTACTCGTTTCGAATTAACAAAACTCGAAACTCAATTCTTTGATGCTGCTAAGGTTGTGGATAGACTAGCCATCACGAGAAAAGGTGAGCATTCGTTCCGAGTCGCGGTACCTTGTTTAATCCCGTCATGAACTACCATAGCCCTCGCTACTTCACATTCGGAAATGGGTAACAAGCTCATAAATGTTGCGACTAACGAGGCCCATCCACCTCTTGGAAATGCCTTGCGAAAATTTGGACGAGTTTGGCACAGCCTTGGAGACCTAGATCATGCACAAGCTATTAGTGAATGTGTCATTGTAGCGGACTCACTTGGTTATCAAGGAATGAATGCCAAGTCCGCAAAAGAGACCCTTCAAATGCGAACTGGCGTTCTCGAGGAATATCAAGCTGCTGTCAAGGCGACAATTTCTAAACGCCGACACATAGAACGCTTGAAAGCAAGCTCCAATATCCGGCCTGAGAAAGTAGACGAAGCATTGGCGGATATGGCAGAGGCATGTAATGTGATTAACCTTGTCATATTTTATCTCAGGCAGCTCTTCAGGCAGATCGATACGAACAAACCCTCGCAAAGAGAGCAGAAGGCATTTCACAAAATCTACATCAGGCTCTTCGGACTCATAATCGTAACGCAAACGATGACATCACAACAGCACTCATTGAGCATGCAAGATCTTCTCTGGTGTACGAACGACAGTCGCTGAGGGAGCTGGAAACTCTCCGAAGTGATGTTGCCAACGCTGCGAAGAAGGTTTCCTCTCCATCCACCGGGCCGCCAAAGCCCAAAGTCATTCTTCCTCTCGAGGATTATTCTGACTATCCTCGTTCTGCCCCAATAGCGCCAACGACAAACGGTGGCCGTGTAGGAACTCCTCCCACATCTTCTGCTACTTTCAATCCACGCTCCAAACCAGCTCTATCGGTTGATCCTCTGGCAAACTCACAGTCACGACAGTCTGCTCCGTCTCAGGTCCAAGCCTTTCCAGGGCTAGATGATCCCTTGAGCCCAAGTTTTCTCGTCGCCCCTCAACAGACGGCAGTCTCAACACCAACTCTTGTCTCCCCTGGAACGCAGGTTCTCCCACCACCTACCCAACAGACAAAAGTTGCTCCAGTACAACTTCCTGGCGTGGGATCCTCTTCATATCAGTCGCCACTCCATGCACCTCCTCTCGATCGCTTCGACGATGGCTCAAGAACTCGGCCTGCAGTAGCCTCTACGTCTCAACCAACAACCGCGACGTTGGTAGGATCGTCACAGACTTTTGATCCACTACGTAGTAGTGCTCAAGTTACCGCGACGCCACCATCGAATACATCTACGTTTCAAGGTCAGCAAGCCGCTGGAATTGATCCTCTGTCTCAAGTCAGATCACAACAAACCACACGCATGCAACCGACAAGACCGAGGCTGGATGCAAGAGAAGCTGCCAGTAAGCTGGCCAACATGTTCTGAAAGGACAATTGAGGTTGAGTGTACGAGAAAAAAACTTAATTCATATATTTATTTTCATGATGTGCTCATGTTTCCTGTTGAGTTATGGATATATCTTGCGGATATTGTGACTGAAGTTTCAATGGCTGAAATACTAAGGGAGACTTCCAGTGTCTTCTTTCCTGTTGAGTGAATAATTTCCTACCTCCCTCCGACAAGGTATCCATCCGTGATTGGGAAAAGCTCCATTCTTTGTTTTCCATAACAAAATGATACGTGTACATCTTGATGCTATAGTTGTAGGTGTCACAGGCATAGGTCCGGGCAAATAGACAAAATTGTAATTTTACATGTTTTCCTTCATTTGATGTCCACTTTCTGAGCAGCAATATTATCATCCATCAAAAAACGCTGACTGATGGTATCATACACTAGCGTAGACAATGGAAAAGCCACTAAAAATGTCTTCTAAAGTATACAAAGCTTGGTATCTTGTCCAGATCTTTCAGATACATCTAATTGGCACTGAGCCAATGAGTTTCACTCTTCCAGAACATTTGATCTAGAATCAATAACCTATGTGATCCAGGGTTTCGGGCTATTTCACTTATGATTCGCATCTATCACAGCTAGTCCGTCATTCAATGAGCATTAATGTTTACAAAGAAGAAACAGTGATGCTAAGAGAATATAGTCCTATAAGGTCCCTGGTATCGTAGATAGTCAATGTGGAAAAAACGTAGTACAAACTCTAGGATTTTAGAGTGCAGGGCAGTCAGGGATTTTAAGGTCTTTGAGCGTTCGACTAAGTAGGGTGGTCAGTGAATGCGTTCAAATCCCTGATATCGGACAATCCACATACTCGCCATTGAAAAGACCCCACCAGCCCTCGACTCCACCATAGACGTCATCTTTCCATATCTCATCACAGAACTCAAAGAAGAAATATCCAATGCCGTTCTGGTTAGCTTGACATACAAAATTGTCAAGGAAAATCTGGAAAGCAGGTAGTTGACTTCTCTCCTGCAAAAAGAGACACCCTCACCTGAAGACTGGCCACAGAAGCATCTGAACCCCCGTTGTTTGCATTGCCAGCATCGGATGATTTCTATCCGCATTTGTCACTAATGGTGTCAATCATAACAGTCAATAACCTCATACTGTCGGCCATCCAGTTTCAGCAATATACATCTTAGGCTTGTTCGGAAGCTGTGAAGCGGGTTGAACATTCATTTCGTCAAAGAATTTGAAGACCCAAGGCGCTGCAGCTTCTGCAGTGGTGTTGGCAAACCATGCATGTACGTTTGACATCTATCTTCAGATATCAGCATGATTACGACATGTACTAAGAGGCACAAACGAACGCCGTAATTGACATCTTCGAGAACTTCTTTGCTGAAGAAACTACCGGCATCAGAGTTCCCAATCTGAACAGCCTTAGGAAGTTGCAGATCCGCGATCATTTGGCGAGTATCATCAATATCTGCTTTGAGGATAGTAGCACCTGAGGTGATGGGAATCAATGCACTCGCTTCATGTCTGTATTGAGATACTACCTTGTCTACCAATGCTGCTCTCTGGGTTCTGAGAGCTATGACTAGTTAGATAGCTATGTCATGTCAGCGTCGCGTCTATCCTTCACGAGTTGCACCGTACTTGAGCATGAACTCATTTCCAACGGTGATTCCAGCCACATGATCGGCACCATAAGTTCGAAGAGCGTCTTTGATAGCATTACGCTGCCTCTGGTATACGGCAATATCATCTGATACGACATAGTTGCCGACATAGACCTGCATGTCGACTTTGGTCTGCTTAATCGCTTCAAGCTGTGTCGACGATATAAATATGTTGAAGATATTTTTAGAAAGTTAGAGTGACGTACAACGAGAGCGGTTTGATTGCAGTCTGCCCCATAGAGGCGGACTCGACTTGTGAGCTGCGACATTAACTGTTGAAGGATGAGTCCGTTATGGTTTGGACGGAGAGGAGCGGAACGTACCTGGACGTCTCTGATGATATTTTCTAGGGATTAAGTTTTCAGCGTCATACACTAACAGTCCATGCCGTACCACGATGGCAACGCACCAAGCTGGGCTCCACAATTGGGCATAAGGGCACCCTCTGGCGTATATGCAATACCGTAGAAGGACTTGTGCAGACGTTTGTCTTGTTTGAATTGGCTTGGATCGGAACCAACGTCTAATCTAGAGCCAGAGCTGCCAGAGCCTGCAGAGCTTTTGACGCGATGGCTGAGCAAATACCATGTAACAACGCCGCCACCGACGAGCAACAGAAGCACAAAGATGGAACATAGGACCTGAATTTCACGGTAGGCAAGAACGTGCGAGGAGAAGTTGTGAGTCCCGGATAAATTCGAGAAATGTTTGGTGGCGACGGACCATCAGCATTGATTTCCTTCGTCGTGCTTTCTCCTTTTCGAGCGTATACGCCATTCCTCCGTCAAGGTTCTGATATCTGTCCAGCATCTTGGGCCAAGGTCAAGCGAGTGTAGTAAAGAACGCGTAGTTCAGTGGGCCGATGCCCAGTAAGGTGTCAAACACAGAGGAGTGAGTGAAGGTAAGAATGAGAAACCGAACTCCAACCCTGAAATTTATCCAACCCTGATCCCAGCCCCTGTTGAGAAGTCTATGTAACGGTACATCTCAGTGGTTATCTAAATAAACTAATAAATAGAAAGTCAAACGGTATCTTCCAGCCAGAGGGGCAACATGTGCCCCATTCGCAAAACCTTGGTTCGCAAATATTTATCGAGATCTTCACCATATACAGCATTGCCACCTATCAATGTAGCACCCAACATCTTCTCTTTTTCCTTCTTCTGCGCCATTGTCTGCGCCTCTCTGTCCTCTTCCTTGTGCTTACACTGCTGCCAGCTCCGTGGTATCATGGGTACGCGTTCAGCTATCCTAATCCCTTCCTCTTCCAAGGCTTTCACTTTATCGGGGTTATTGGTCAAGACTCTGACTCCTTTGGAAGCCGACCCCTCCGAATCTAGGCTTAGGTCGCGTAGAATGGCGGCTGCAATCTCGTATCCACGCTCATCGGCTTTGTGACCGAGCATGAGGTTGGCAGTGACCGTATCATGACCCAGATCCTGTAAGTTGTATGCACGGATTTTAGACAAAAGGCCAATTCCTCGGCCCTCCTGCCGAAGATAAATGACAGCACCGCGGCCTGGAATGACAGTAGGATTTGCGGATGGATGATCAGAAGGAACGGTGATAGGTAATGAGATCTGTCGGATGGCTTCATCTAGTTGCTCGCCACAGTCACAGCGCATACTCCCAATGGTCTCACCAGTGAAGCATTCAGAATGAATACGAATTAGAGGCGGAGGAATAGCTAATTTGTGAAGTTGGGAGGACGAGAACTGAACAGGTAAGGACGGATCAGAAGCATACTGTGATGTCGGAGATAAACGTCCGACGTAAGCACCCCGGGCGATACGATCCATTTCTGTTTCATTTTCGCTCCATGCAGCATCTAACGAATGCGAACGGATTGGAATAGCTGGGGATATACCTTCGGAAAATTGGGCAGGATCGATGACAATGGCTAGGTGCTCCTTGTTATCGCGATTGTTGTGATAGAGATGCAAGAAGACCGGACCATGTGGGGTTGGCACACGGGTGCGTGCCATGCACTTAACATGTACGGTGGGTGAAGTCTGGGTAAGCGGTTGGCATTGGTGGTGAGTGGAAATGAGTGGTGAAGAGTGTTTCTCGTATGTCTGTGGGAGGTTGTCCGCGGTCTTAAGAGAGTCAAAACCATGCAGAAAATTATTTTCTTTGCAGTCGCCGAGAGATGCAGCGATAAGGCGTTGACGGCGAGGAGTCTGTCTGCTCACATATGCAAGACGCTTTCTTTCGGATTTGTGGCCGGAGTCATCGGCAGACCATTTTGTCCAGTCCCAAGCACCCTCTGCTCGGGGAACTGCAACACCTGGAAAAAAATCATGATGATAATGGTTGCGGGTGACATGGGGTCCTGAAGCAGCAGCCGCAGCGATCAGCAGAGGGTCAAGGACGGCGTCTCTTCTTTGTAGAAAAGATTTAGCCGTTGGACGGGTGGGCGCTGTAAGCATGTTGAAGAGAGCAGTATCAGCTGTTTCAGCGACGGCTGGATGGTGGAGAGTACCCATTGCGGAAGAGACAAGATGGAAACACTTATCGAGGACATGGAAAGACCTCAGTAAGCCCACGTGCCGGGCTTAGAAAGCAACGTCCGAGGCCCGGAACAAATTACTTGCAATATCCGAGGTACAGAACAGTGACCGTGACTTATCACGTGTCTATGATCTTGCTGTCATACACTCGGCAGACTCGGCAGACTCGGCAATGCGCCTTTCTTTTGTCGTCTTATTCGCCAGGTAACGCCTTTCCCGCCTCCCCACCCTGCTTAGCTTATCTTGGCTAGCTTTGTTGCGGCCTCCATCCACGATCTTTCCTCCCGCTCTTCCCATCCGCATCTTCCCTCCCATTCCAGCACACTCCACAGGTTTCCTCCTACCACCAGATCTCCGCCTGCCCACCAGACCTCACCTACTACTGTCCATGTTCCAATCCCCCCAGATGCCACAGTCAGCGATCGCCCACATCGCCACAATCATGGGTTACCAATACATATATTTTTTGAAGTGTTGGGTGGCCTCCTGGGACTCGCAGTCGTCGTGGGCTGTTCTCGTTGCTGCTACATTTACGGCGTCACTCCCAAGCGTGATCGTATAGTCGCCATACTCGAACGTCACCAGCTAGACAGAGAACTCGCAGAGATGGACCGGACCCCTCATCCTCTCAGGCGCGAACTAACCCCACTCCCCGTGTACTTCCCTCCTCCCCCTACCTACGAGAATGGCACTCCGCCTGTATTGGGCTCGCATTTTCCCACACGGTCAACATCGCCCGTCTACTCACATCTCCCACGGGAACCCAGGAACGACTCACATGAGTCTTCAATACCCCGACCTGCTATACCTCTTGCTCCCAACGGATAGCATAATCAAGTGATGCACCATCATTCTTACCATACATGACCTGCGTGATGAGTAAGGCACGACCACATTGAGCCTATTTTTGCGCTTTTTATAACGTCTGCTCTATGACATAATCTAACAATATAGCGTATGATATTGCTACCTGTAAAACTTAGATTTAGATTGAAGGACAGCAGTGTGGCTCATGTTGTAACAATCTTACCTTAACTGTAGTACTAATAAGGCGAAACACGCGAAACACTGGGAGAACACTGGAAGATGATCCACTGACTGTATATATTAGTAACGTGATGGTATTCTTTGTAACTTGCTGCCAATGTGCCGACGATCAAAAAGTGACCCCTGACTGCGTTGTGGCGCAAGCAACAATACTAGTCATATCCTGGGTTTATGGGTTGAACGTTCATGCTCGAACTGACCTCGCTAATACAGCAATGGAGGCTGTAATTTCGGCAGGGAACGGGCCGCAGCGGCGGAGCCTTAATTAAGCACGCGTCATTTTTTTTTTTTTCCTTTTCCACATTCTAATGAACGTTCAGCAACCTTCTGAAGCTCCTCATCAACATGTAAATGAAGTTCCCAATAGTCACAGGTCTGTTATCTTGTTGGCATAAACCATGATACTCCTTCCAACTAATCCTGGTTCTAGCTTGCCACCTGTGGCTCAGACACCTTGTGCCTCAAGGACGACTAATGGCTATCTGCGAGAACCCTCGACTGTGCCTCTAAATGTAGATATCCAACCTGTTATAAATGAAAATCGAATTCTCCTTGAGGATAACCGACGACTCACCCTAATAATCAAAGACGCTCATGAAAAACAGGAACACATACAGAAGTTTTACAATCAAAAAGTACAGGCTCTGGAACAACAAGTCGTGACGCTACAGAGAGAGAACCAGGTAATCCTGGCCAGGGAGAAGAATTTAGCAGTTGGTCACACAGAATATGCACAACTTCAGCAGGAATGCCTTAGGCTGCAGAACGACTGTGTGCGACTTAGAAACCATATTATCGGGCTCCAATCCCATACTCTTTCCTCGTCAAATTCAATTCTGGTGCAGCCATCTTTACATAGAACTCTGCCGAGCGGTCAGTCCGTTCATCACTCTATCCAAGTTCCCTCGTGGCAACAGCAGGAGCTGGCCTCTGGACAGCATATTCCACCACCTGATTTTAATCAGAATCATCCCAGCATTAGTATGTCCAAATCTATGATGCAGAGACAACAAGGCAATCAGCGAGATGGCTCCTCCCCGGACCAGAAAATGCGACATCACAAACCAGCCTGTAAGTACATGCTTCCTAAATACAAAGGAACAAGATCTAACAGGATTCAAAGTCTTAGCATCATCGGTATGCAATTGTCGTACGTTATGAGATGTCTTTCTCACGACGTGAATTTAGAGATCAGCATCAATTCCATCAAGAAGACTATCACAAGGTGCAACAGAGGTGTGCATATGGTTTCCACACTTTTACGTGATTGCCGATTTTACTTTCATAGGTGAATGCACAAGGACATTGGACGGCAAATATCAATCATATCACTCAAGGAGCGGTCAACAGCATACCTTCCACAGATTCACATCCTGCAATGATGATGGCCCCTTCCTATGTGCCCGGGCGTCAAGCATCTTTTCCATTACTAAGACCACCAGTGCAACTTCATCTTCCTAATCAACCCCAATCTCAGCCACAAATCCGTATACAACCTGGCCACCCGGTTTCTGCACCCCCCATAATTACACCACAGATTGCGTCCACATCCATGATCAGGCCTTCAGGAAAACCCTTACCTTCATCGGTAGTTTATACAAATGCACCCTCGTCTGCGACCTCATCTTCGACACTGGGGTTGAGTAGACCAGCATCAAGGCCAAAAACGGTCGAAAGTATCCCTGCAAGCATGTCAGATCTCCCAGCTGCCACTTCACAGTACTATCATCGGAGATCGTTTAATACAGAACTTTTGCCTGTTTCACAAGTGCGTTCAACAGCTGACTTGATTCCGGATACCTCTTATCCCAATAACTTCCGGTCTCCAATGAGTGACGAGTATTTGCGTACGCTTCGTATAACGTCGTTGAGCTCAAGAGGTTCAGCTGGTCCGTCTGAAGGAGTGTCTGAAGTCATGACGCCACTTGATGCTGTGTCAGGCACTACCATAAATGTGGCTGAATCGCCTACAGTTGAAGGGCAAGTGATGGTTCAGAAATCCGGGAACATGATGGATATAGACGAGGTGGAGGTTCCGCTTCTGAGCCAGATGCGAAAGAAACCACGGTTGGACAGTGTGGATGGACATATACTTCCTGACCGGCAAACAAGTACCACCACAGCTGTTACACCTGTTACAGCTTCTGCTACGATTTCCACCTCGCCCAAAGCTGCAGCCGCAGTCCCGGGTGCTTCCAATAGGCCTGCGATTCCGGATGTGGAGAAGAATGATGACGATGAGATTGGACCCGACGGAATGCGATCTATTAGTTCCTGCTTAGATTTTTTCACAGAAGAAGACGAAAACGGCAATTTTACTTGTTCGCTTTGCATGTGAGTTTTTTCATTTCACGAGATCTTTGTTTGAAATTGATTGGCATTAGCTCTCGACGCTGCCAGGGGCTGATCACAGAACCTGTTTCGTTCGCGTTGAATGCCACACAGGAGGAGAAGGTGAAACACTTCCTTGATGAACATCCTACCTCTTGGCATAATCTGGTACATGGAACGGTTGCTCCCCTATATAAATAGTCAGTTGAAGAGTCGATAACCGATCGTTTTATGATTGGAGTATTTTTAGGGTTGCGGTAATGCGAGTTGTACTGATGGTACCTTATGCTACATATGTACGAATTCATAGCTTGACAGAATAACCTCCGCTAGATATTTTTCGAGCTTATTAATGTGAAAGAATGGAGTCAGCAGTAAATCGTGATGATGGTTTCAAATTCATCGAGGCTGTGCACAAGTAATATAAGAAACTCTTTGATTCTGTTGAATTCAACAGCATTTGGCAAGTCCATATATCTCACATGGACAGATTGACATTGACGTGACACCTCTTTATTCGCCGACACCACCTTGAAAGACGTCATTTAATAAGAGCTTTTGCAGTACTCTGAAACACTATATTCGCAGAACTAGAATACAGGGTGTAGATGTGACTTACTGGAGAAAATAGAACGACACTTTAGTCTTGAAAGTGTACCAATAAACCACACAACTACAAGTCACATAGGACACATCTCGTACTTGCACATTGTATGTACATTGTTAACGTATACACACTACCTCTCCATCCCTTTTCCGGATCCCCAATCAGAATCACCGAGGTGCCTTGATCAAGATCAACAATCAATTACTTCTATTTATAATAACCACACACTCGACAAGAAACAAATCACAAAAACACCAACCACCCCCTTTTTCCCCTTTCCCCCCC
>Ga0153941_1001168_pt1 | contig 10633 bp, 8 predicted proteins | sample TSNJ025MetaG_FD_104733 | JGI IMG/M metagenome (GOLD analysis project Ga0153941, IMG submission 104733) | Attine ant fungus gardens microbial communities from New Jersey, USA - TSNJ025 MetaG | ecosystem: Host-associated > Fungi > Mycelium > Unclassified | place: USA: New Jersey, Brendan T. Byrne...
CTCAAATTGAATTGCCCCCGCAATTCAATTTCGTCCTGGTATGGGCTCCGTGGAATTCCCGAGCCTGACTGAGCTGTAAAACATATGTGTGCGCCTACTTCCTGTTCTGTATACCTTCTGTACCATCCCTTAAAATACCTGCCTCTTGTCTCGTCCGGGTTTTTCAATATCCCTTAGGTACGATAAACAGCAGTATAAGGCTGAACTGTTACGTTTTTTAATGTTAAACGAAACCACTAGTATTGACAGATATATATATACTATATTATAATTTGCAAAACGATTCTATAGTATAAAAATCAATATACAAGGAGAAGGTTGAAAAAGTTTATTTCAACCTATTGATTTGAGCACGCGCATTGCGAACAAGTTCGCATTAAGCGCGCAGGGGGTATAAGGTTGAAAAAGTGCATTTCAACCTATTGATTTGAGCGCGCGCTGAAGCGCGCAGGGGGTATAAAAATGAGTAAACTTTTGTGTTACTTTTTAAAAGCATTTGCAATATATGTGGTTGGATATTTATTAACATATCCTATATTGTTTATTCTTTTTTTTACATTTCAAAGTCAATATTTCATTTTTGCATTATGTGGAATCCTGGCTGTATGCGGGTTCTTTTCCTGGATTTTGATTCATCATAAAAGAGTTACATTACAGAAAATTCATTTTCGGAATATCAGACCAGAAATATATAAAGAGTATGGTATGCAGCTGGCAGGAGTAGTAGTCTTATTCGCTTTGGCAAGTGTGCAGGAATTATTTAAATTATACAATTATGGTATGGGATATTATAACTTTTTGTGTTTGTTTTTTGATGAAAAACTGGCTCATGATTTATCTGTTTTAGCCATTCCTGATCCAGGCGTTTTGTATTTTATTGCTGTATCATTTTTTTATGTTTTTTATAACATAGCGCGGTTACTATTTGATTGCAAACTTTATTTAGAAAGTAAATGACTTTTAAGAAGGGGTAAGCATGGTCACAATCAAATATCAGTAGAGTGAGTTTCTTGATTTTGTATAAGCAGACGGCGTAACCCCATGTATTATAAGAGGTTACGCCGTTTTAGATGAGTCATTAATGCACACAAATTGCGAAAAGCGTGCAATTTGGCGCTTGCGATCCTCGCAAAATTGCATAGAGAACAATTTTGAATTTGCGGAATATTACCTTCTGAAAAGTAACCATTAATACTACACACAAAACATAAAAGTTTTTATAGTTGAAATTTTGTCAGCTTTCCGCTATTATGTATAGAAACAGCTTTTTATGAAACAGGAGGAAATTATTTATGGATTTACATATTACCTGTATTCCCGGTGATGGGATTGGACCAGAGGTTATAACAGAAGCAAAAAATGTTCTTAATAAAGTGGCAGAGAAATTTGGCCATAATATGATTTTTACAGATATATTAATGGGCGGTGCTTCCATAGATGTGCACGGAGTGCCGCTGACTGAGGAAGCGATAGAGGCGGCAAAATCAGCAGATGCTGTACTGATGGGCTCCATCGGCGGAGATACCAATACATCCCCCTGGTACCAGCTGCCGCCACACCTTCGCCCAGAAGCCGGACTTTTAAAAATACGCAAGGAACTGAATCTTTTCGCTAACCTCAGGCCGGCAGTATTATATGAAGAATTAAAAGGAGCCTGTCCGCTCAGGGAAGAAATCAGCAATGCCGGATTTGACATGATGATTATGAGAGAACTGACAGGCGGACTGTATTTTGGAGAGCGCAGGACGACTTGTGAAAATGGAATCCGTAAAGCAGTGGATACGCTGGTTTATGATGAGAATGAAATACGCCGGATTGCTGTAAAGGGTTTTGATATTGCCAGAAAGCGCAGCGGAAAAGTAACCAGTGTGGATAAGGCAAATGTGCTGGATTCCTCCAGGCTCTGGAGACAGGTGGTTAATGAAGTGGCCGCGGATTATCCGGATGTGGAACTGGAGCATATGCTGGTGGATAACTGTGCTATGCAGCTGGTTAAGAACCCGGCACAGTTTGATGTGATTCTCACTGAGAATATGTTTGGTGATATTTTATCAGATGAAGCCAGTATGGTCACAGGGTCGATTGGTATGCTGGCAAGTGCCAGTCTGAATGACTCCAGATTTGGATTATACGAACCCAGTCATGGTTCTGCTCCGGATATTGCCGGAAAAGATATTGCCAATCCTATGGCTACGGTTTTAAGTGCGGCGATGATGCTCCGCTACAGCTTTGATCTGGACCAGGAAGCGGATGCAGTTGAAAAAGCGGTACAGCAGGTGCTTAAATCAGGATACAGAACCAGTGATATCATGGCGGAAGGATGCAGCCAGGTTGGATGTTCCCGGATGGGAGAATTGCTGGCTTCACAGATTTGAATTTAATATGTTGAATATCCAGAAAGCCGCCAGGCTCAATGCCGGTGGAGTAAATTCACGTTTATAAAAAAGTAATAAGAAGGGAAACGAGGAGTATGAGAAGTGATTCGGTTAAAACAGGAGCTGCACAGGCACCGCACAGAAGTTTATTTAATGCATTGGGTTATACGGAGGAAGAGCGCCGCCGTCCTATGATCGGCATTGTTAACTCTTATAATGAGATCGTACCGGGGCATATGAACCTGGATAAGATTGTGGAAGCAGTAAAAATGGGTGTTGCCATGGCAGGCGGTATGCCGGTGGTATTTCCGGCTATTGCTGTGTGTGATGGAATCGCCATGGGACATATTGGTATGAAGTATTCACTGGTTACCAGGGATCTGATTGCCGACAGCACGGAATGTATGGCACTGGCTCATGGATTTGACGGTTTGGTATGCATTCCTAATTGTGACAAGAATGTGCCGGGGCTATTAATGGCAGCCGCAAGGCTGAATATCCCCACCATATTTGTATCGGGCGGTCCCATGCTGGCGGGACGTGTCCATGGTGAGAAGAAGAGTCTTTCTTCCATGTTTGAAGCCGTTGGGAGTGTGGCGGCTGGAAGTATGACAATGGAAGAGCTTGCGGAATATGAGGAAAAAGTGTGCCCCACATGTGGTTCCTGTTCCGGTATGTATACGGCAAATTCCATGAACTGCCTGACTGAGGCAATTGGTATGGGACTGAAAGGAAACGGCACGATTCCTGCTGTTTATTCAGAGCGGATTCGTCTTGCCAAGCATGCGGGTATGAAAATCATGGAATTAGTGGAAAAAGATATAAAGCCAAAGGATATAATGACAGAAAAAGCATTCTTGAATGCGCTGACAGTAGATATGGCTTTGGGATGCTCTACAAACTCCATGCTGCATTTACCGGCAATCGCCAGGGAGGCAGGGGTAGACCTGAACCTGGACATTGCAAATGAACTGTCTGCAAAGACACCGAACCTTTGCCATCTGGCGCCGTCAGGTCCCACTTATATAGAGGATTTGAATGAAGCCGGCGGCGTGTATGCAGTAATGAAGGAATTAACCAAGAAGGATTTGCTGTATTTGGATTGTATGACAGTGTCAGGAGATACCATTGGCGAAAATATTAAGAACAGTATGAATCTGGATCCGGAAGTAATCCGGCCTCTTGAAAATCCTTATTCTGAGACCGGCGGGATTGCCATATTAAAAGGGAATCTGGCACCTGACAGCGGCGTGGTGAAGCGTTCTGCCGTAGTACCGGAAATGATGGTACATGAAGGACCTGCACGGGTATTTGATTGTGAAGAAGATGCTATAGCGGCAATCAAGGAAGGAAAAATTATAACCGGCGATGTGGTGGTGATTCGTTATGAAGGTCCTAAAGGGGGACCGGGGATGAGAGAAATGTTGAACCCAACCTCAGCCATAGCCGGAATGGGCCTGGGTTCCAGTGTGGCTCTGATTACGGATGGACGTTTTTCAGGCGCATCCAGAGGAGCTTCCATAGGTCATGTATCCCCGGAAGCAGCAGTTGGCGGTCCGATTGCCCTGGTGGAAGAAGGCGATATCATTTGTGTAAATATACCGGAAAACAGGCTGGATATGCGGGTGTCAGATGAGGAATTGGCTAAAAGAAGAGAGAAGTGGCAGCCCCGTGAGCCGGAGATTACCACCGGATATCTTTCCAGATACCGCCGGATGGTTACCAGCGGAAATACGGGTGCCGTTCTGGAAGCGCCAAAAGGAGGAAATTAAAATGCAGTTAACAGGTTCGGAAATTGTGATGGAATGCCTGAAAGAACAGGGAGTGGATACTGTCTTTGGATATCCGGGAGGAACCATCCTGAATATTTATGATGCATTATATCAGCACAGTCATGAAATCAATCATATATTAACCGCACATGAACAGGGAGCAGCCCACGCGGCAGACGGATATGCAAGGGCAACGGGCAAGGTAGGCGTATGCATGGCAACCAGCGGGCCGGGGGCTACTAATCTGGTTACCGGAATTGCCACTGCCTATATGGATTCAGTCCCCATGGTGGCAATCACGGCAAATGTCAACTTGCCTGCATTGGGTAAGGATTCTTTCCAGGAAGTTGATATAGCAGGGGTAACCATGCCAATCACCAAACATGGTTATATTGTCAAGAATGTGGATATATTGGCCGATACAATACGCAAGGCTTTTCAAATAGCCAAGAGCGGGCGTCCCGGTCCGGTACTGGTGGATATTACTAAGGATGTAACAGCAGCATCCTGTGAATATACCAGGGAAGAACCCAAAGAAATAGAATGCATCAACCGCTATACGGCAAAGGAGCTTGATACCGTGGTGGAGATGATGCAAAAGGCCGATAGACCATTTATCTATCTGGGCGGCGGTGCGGTAATCTCTGGCGCATTTTCCGAAGTGGCACAGTTTGCTGAACTTCTGGATGCTCCGGTATGCGATACCCTGATGGGAAAAGGTGCTTTTGACGGAAGAAGCGACCGGTATACGGGAATGATCGGTATGCACGGTACTAAAACATCCAATCTGGGTGTCAGCGAATGTGACCTGCTGGTAGCTTTGGGAGCGCGTTTTTCCGACCGTGTAACGGGTAATCCCGGCCGTTTCGCTGAAAATGCCAGGATAATTCAAATTGATATCGACGCGGCAGAAATCAATAAAAATATCAAAACAGATGCATCTTTGATTGGAGATTTGAAATATGTGTTATCAGAGATCAACAGCCGCCTGGAAGCACAAGATCATACTGCGTGGATGACCAAAATCAAAGAGCTTAAGAAATCCTATCCTTTGAAATACGAAGAAGAAAATCTGTCCTGCCCTTATGTAATTGAGGAAATTGACAGGATAACGAAGGGAGAAGCCATTATTACCACCGACGTGGGGCAGCATCAGATGTGGGCATCCCAATATTATAAATATACGAAGCCAAGAACTTTTTTATCCTCGGGCGGACTGGGAACCATGGGTTATGGTCTGGGTGCCTGTATAGGTGCGCAGGTTGGGCAGCCTGATAAGATCTGTATCAATATTGCAGGAGACGGCTGTTTCAGAATGAATATGATTGAACTGGCAACAGCCAGCCGCTATCAGATTCCCATCATTGAAGTGGTGATCAATAACCATGTACTGGGGATGGTTCGCCAATGGCAGACGTTATTTTATGACAAACGGTATTCCCATACTGTTTTAAATGACAAGGTTGATTTCTGTAAAGCAGCAGAAGGGCTTGGCTGCACTGCGATACGTGTAACCACGAAGGAAGAACTGGCTCCGGCCATAGAAAAAGCGATTTCCTTAAAAGCCCCCGTAGTGATAGAATGTATAATACCGGAAGATGATAAAGTATTCCCCATGGTATCTCCTGGCGCATCAATAAAGGAAGTATTTGACGGAGAAGATTTAAAAAGGCGGTAATTATGAAATACAAAAGAATCCTGCTGTTTAGCCTGTTGTTTTTTCTTTTTGGCGGTTACATCCTGATGGCAATTTATTATCGTCAGGGATTTGGTATGAACACATGGATAAACGGTATCTACTGTACCGGAAAAACGGTACAGGAGATTAATACAGAACTTTTATTAAATACGCAGGTCCCGTCTCTTATTATTACTGATCAGGATGATAACCGGTACGAAATTTCCTTTGATTCATTTGCATATAAAATGGATTATACAGAACCGCTGATGCAATATATGATAAGGCAGAATGCGTTTTTGTGGATTACAAGAATATGGAAATCAGAATCACAGACATTATTGCCGGTAATCAGCTTTGATGTCCAGGCGTTCGGAGAACTCTGGCAGACACTGGATTTCGTGACGAAAGAAGAAAGTCTGGAAAAGGACATGATCATCCGGTTAACAGAGAGTGGATACCAGTTATATGATGGAATGAGCGGACGGCTTAATCTGGAAGCAGCTTACCTTGCAGTGACAGAGGCCCTGCGTCATGGCAGCAGGACGCTGGATCTGGCGGAAGCCGGCTGTTATGAAGATTTGTCTCTTTCAGCCGGACAGGTTGAGATCATAGCGCTTTTTCAAAAAATAGATGAGTTTCAGGATTGTAAAATAATCTATGATATGGGAGATACCAGAATACCCGTTGATAAAGGCATTGCCTGTACTTTTATTGCCCTGACACGGGAGGGTGCCATAGAACTGGATGAACAAGGGGATCTGATTCTGGATGTGGAGGGAATAGAAGAATTCATAAGTAACCTTGCAGAGGAATACAATACCTATGGAAAAGAAAGAAATTTTACCTCCACCAGGGGAGACATCATTACGCTGAGCAGCGGAACCTATGGAACACAGCTTGATCTGGAAGCGGAGATTGCATATCTGACCCAGGCGTTTCTGGATAAAAAGGAGGAAATCCATACACCAATCTATCACAAAGAAGCCTTTGTCCAGGGAAAAAATGATATTGGTACTACCTACATAGAAATTGATATGACTGATCAGAAACTGTATTATTATGAGGAAGGTGTATGTCTGCTGGCAACAGACATCGTTACCGGCAATACAGGACGCAGAATGGGGACGCCGGAAGGTGTCAATTATGTATACAGCAAGCAGAAAAACAGAGTACTCAGGGGCCCCGGATATGCCGCTCCGGTTTCATTCTGGATGCCGGTAAAAGGAAATATCGGAATTCACGATGCGACCTGGCGGAGTGAGTTTGGCGGTGAAATTTATAAAACAAATGGTTCTCATGGATGCATCAATATCCCTTATGATAAGATGGTTGAATTATATGAAATGGTCGAGGTAGGAACTCCTGTGATCATGTTCTTATAATGCCAACTCTTGCGGTATAGCAGCAATCTGAACTGCTGCATGTATTATACATGAAAAATATGCCATTAAAAATATGCCATGAATAATTACATGTAAAATAATTTAACAATGCAGTTGACTAAAGTGCCCGGAAAGTTTAAAATAAATTTTATGTGTAATGATTAAAGGAATCGTCCGAAATAACAGATAAGATATATATTATGATTCAGCCGCAATGTTGAATCATAAGCAAATGAGGAGGAAAATTATGTCCAGGATTTTTAATTTTTCAGCAGGACCGGCAGTATTGCCGGAAGAGGTATTAAAAGAAGCAGCCGATGAAATGATGGATTACCGCGGGAGCGGCATGTCGGTTATGGAGATGAGCCACCGCTCCAAGGTATATGATACGATAATCAAAGCGGCTGAAGCCGATCTCAGAGAATTAATGAACATACCTGATAACTATAAGGTACTGTTTCTGCAGGGAGGAGCCAGTACACAATTTGCCATGATTCCCATGAATCTGATGAAAAACAGAGTGGCAGATTATATTGTTACCGGACAATGGGCTAAAAAAGCATACCAGGAAGCGTCCATTTACGGAAAAGCCAATAAAATAGCTTCATCTGAAGATGAAACATATTCCTATATTCCGGATTGTTCAGACCTGCCCATTAGTGAGAATGCGGATTATGTATACATATGTGAAAATAACACCATATATGGAACCAAATTCAAGACTTTACCGAATACCAAAGGTAAAACACTAGTTGCGGATGTCTCCAGCTGCTTCTTATCGGAGCCTGTGGATGTGAAACAATATGGCCTGCTGTACGGCGGTGCACAGAAGAATATAGGCCCGGCCGGCGTGGTGATTGCCGTAATCAGAGAAGACCTGATTACTGACACTGTACTGCCGGAAACTCCCAGCATGCTGAAATACAAAATACATGCAGACAACGAATCCATGTACAATACCCCTCCTGCATATGGTATTTATATTTGCGGCAAAGTATTTAAATGGCTGCAGAAATTTGGCGGTTTGGAAGCAATAAAGGCGCATAACGAGATAAAAGCCGGAATCCTCTATGACTATTTAGATGAAAGCAGTTTATTCAAAGGAACCGTCCGCCCCAGTGACCGCTCTCTTATGAATGTTCCATTTATCACCGGAAGTGATGAAATGGATGCAAAATTTGTAAAAGAAGCAACAAAAGCCGGTTTTTTAAATTTAAAGGGACACAGATCGGTAGGCGGAATGCGTGCCAGTATATATAATGCCATGCCCATAGAAGGCGTGGAAAAACTTGTAGCATTCATGAAGGATTTTGAGTTGGAAAATAAATAAAGCATAGAAAGAGGTATCATAATGTTTAAATTAAGTTGTCTGAATCCCATTGCAGAGGTAGGACTTGCATATCTAACCGAGGAGTATGTTTTAACAGAGGATAACACCCAGGCGGATGGTATTCTTGTAAGAAGCGCCTCCATGCATGAAATGGACCTGCCGGATAACCTGTTGGCAGTAGCAAGGGCAGGCGCAGGGGTTAATAATATCCCGTTGGATAAATGTGCAAAAAAAGGAATTGTGGTATTCAATACCCCCGGTGCCAATGCAAATGGCGTAACAGAACTGGTGATTGCCGGCATGCTTCTGGCAGCCAGGGATATCGCCGGCGGAATTGAATGGGTGAAATCTACTGCCAAAAATCCAGCAATAGACAAAGAAACCGAAAAAGAAAAGAAAGCTTTTGCCGGTACAGAACTAAACAGAAAACGTCTGGGTATCATAGGACTTGGTGCGATTGGCGTTAAAGTGGCCAATGCAGCAAAGCATCTGGGAATGGAAGTGTATGGCTATGATCCCTATGTATCGGTTGATTCAGCCTGGAATTTAAGCCGCGATGTAAAACATGTCCTGAATGTGGATGAAATATATGAAGGCTGTGATTTCATAACGATTCATGTACCTCTTCTGGATGCTACAAAAGGAATGATTAACAAAGAATCTATTTCCAGAATGAAAGATGGGGTTATCATACTTAATTTTGCCCGTGATCTGCTGGCAAAAGAATCCGATGTACTGGACGGCATCAAAAGTGGAAAGATACGCAAATACGTAACAGATTTCCCAAATCCTGTTATAGCAGGGCAGGAGGGATGCATTGTAATTCCCCATTTAGGAGCCAGTACAGAAGAATCGGAAGATAACTGTGCAAAAATGGCTGTGAAACAAATGAAAAATTACCTCAAGAATGGAAATATCATTAACAGCGTAAACTATCCCGACTGTGATATGGGCATATGTGCCCAAGCCGGGAGAATAGCAATATTTCATAAAAATAAAGCAAATATGATTACCAAATTTACAGCATGCTTTGGTGACAACGAGATAAATATCAGCGATATGATGAATAAATCTATGGGAGAGGTTGCATATACGATGCTGGATGTGGAAGAAGCAGCCACACCGGAAATGATCACAACACTTCAGAACATTGAAGGTGTATTCCGGGTCCGCGTAGTAAAATAAAGCCTATCTCCCCACCATCTGACAAATTTTACTGTCCTGCCGCCTGCCGGATCTACACCGACAGGCGGCAAGACAACACCTCTTACAAAGGATCACCGATAAAGAAAGGGCATATCACCATTATCATTTAAATCCTTTAAGTCTTCCCGCAGCTTTTGATCCGTACGACAAGCAGCTTCGCTTTGTAAATCCATATAAAGGATAAACACATCTTCCAGACTCATATTTCTCTCTTCAGCGATTTCCTTCATGATTGGCCTTAACTTTTCCAACTGCATAGATACCTGTACTTTTTGCGGATCAATATCAATCAGGACTGATTCCGCATAAGTGTTGATGCGGGCCAGGATTTTTTTATGTTCTTCTGTCATAAGAGATTCCTTTCAGGTTCATTACATGAGGCTTCCACCCAATAAACGTTACACATGAGCAATTTGCTCATAGCGATTATAGCATGTACAATAAAAAATCTCAACACGAAAATCCGCCACCTGCCCTAAATAGATTCCAGTCCAACCCTATACTGCTGTTTGGTTAACTAACCGGACGAGGGAGAAGGGAGCCTTTAGGGGGCACAGCCGGACAGGGGTACCCTGATCCACAGGAAAACATAACCCTGGGAAGCAGTGTGGCGGCTGTACCTGTCTTAGCCAGTGCGGAAGACTTCACCCAGAGATTCTAAGAAATGATTTTTCCGGCGCCAACTGTTTTTGCCTCTCCCGGGCTAAGGCGACACACGCAGATATCCGGCAGCTTAAGTCGCTGCAGGTGTGTCGCAACGCCCTATTTTTTTAGCCGTAAAAATCATTTCAAGAATCTCTATGGGTTCGTCGTCGTGCACTGGCTAAGACAGGTACAGCCGCCACACTACTCCCCAGGGTTATGTTTTCCTGTGGATCCGGGTACCC
>Ga0153941_1001170_pt1 | contig 10621 bp, 10 predicted proteins | sample TSNJ025MetaG_FD_104733 | JGI IMG/M metagenome (GOLD analysis project Ga0153941, IMG submission 104733) | Attine ant fungus gardens microbial communities from New Jersey, USA - TSNJ025 MetaG | ecosystem: Host-associated > Fungi > Mycelium > Unclassified | place: USA: New Jersey, Brendan T. Byrne...
AGTAGGACGTCGCCACGCGATTATTCCGGCATAGCTCAGTTGGTAGTAGCGCATGACTGTTAATCATGATGTCGTAGGTTCGAGTCCTACTGCCGGAGTTTAACATATGAAATATCATGAGTATGTGCTTCTTTCAGCTATGGAGAGTTGTCCGAGAGGCCGAAGGAGCATGATTGGAAATCATGTAGGCGGTAAACACTGTCTCAAGGGTTCGAATCCCTTACTCTCCGTTTCATATTTACAAACTGGCCCGTTGGTCAAGCGGTTAAGACACCGCCCTTTCACGGCGGTAACACGGGTTCGAGTCCCGTACGGGTCATTTATTTTAATAGTAACATTCCTTTTTGGAGGTTTAGCTCAGCTGGGAGAGCACCTGCCTTACAAGCAGGGGGTCAGCGGTTCGATCCCGTTAACCTCCATTACTCGGTTGGTTCCGTGGTGTAGGGGTTAACATGCCTGCCTGTCACGCAGGAGATCGCGGGTTCAAATCCCGTCGGAACCGCCATTTAATGTTGTTACTTGAAAATTATTTGAACAAGCTTTTGTTTTAGGCGTGGTAGCTCAGTTGGTAGAGCAACGGATTGAAGCTCCGTGTGTCGGCAGTTCGACTCTGTCTCACGCCATTTATGGAGGAATAGCGAAGTGGCTAAACGCGACGGACTGTAAATCCGTTCCTTAGGGTTCAGTGGTTCGAATCCACTTTCCTCCATTTTAGGGGCATAGTTTAAAGGTAGAACAACGGTCTCCAAAACCGTTGGTGTGGGTTCAATTCCTGCTGCCCCTGCCATTTAATTATTTAATAGATACACTTTTTAAGATTACGGCGATCGTGGTGAAGTGGTTAACACACCAGATTGTGGCTCTGGCATTCGTGGGTTCGATTCCCATCGGTCGCCCTTTGTAATTTTATTGGGGTATAGCCAAGCGGTAAGGCAACGGACTTTGACTCCGTCATGCGTTGGTTCGAATCCAGCTACCCCAGTTTTTTTGTAACAAAAATGGAATATGGCGGTATAGCCAAGTGGTAAGGCAGAGGTCTGCAAAACCTTCATCACCGGTTCAAATCCGGTTACCGCCTTCCAAAATATCTTGCCGGCGTGGCGGAATTGGCAGACGCGCTGGACTCAAAATCCAGTTCCTTCACGGGAGTGCCGGTTCGACCCCGGCCGCCGGTATACTAAAGACTGTTAAATCATTGATTTAACAGTCTTTTTTGTTTATTATTTTCTCGAATACATAAAAAAACCATCTCAAAAAAATGAGATGGAAAGTTAAGTGAGAGAGTGATAAGTATAGTGCGAATAAATAGAAGGGTTACAGAAGAATGTGGGGGTTCTGCATCATCGTCATTAAATGTTCCTGCAGTGGGAATATGAATTTCTGTCATATTATATTCAATAACTTGAACTGTGATGATTACAACAGTTCCAATGATTGCTAACATAGTAGTCATACTTTCACTCCTCTCTTAATTTTAAATAAAAGTACTTAACTGATTGACTAGAGACTAAAAAGATACATCAACATGAACGTTGAGCTTTAGCACTATACAACGTAAAGATCACTCTTAGCTATTTTGAGAAAAGCCTTCTCCTCGACCAGTCTTGTTCTACTCATTGGTGTCTCTCGACATTTCTGAGCAATAGCCTATGTTTGTATAGGAGCCTCACCTAACTTATTACAAAGAAATAATAGTCTTTTAAGTAACTCTTTGTCAAGACATAAGCAGAAGTCAAAACAGTTCTATTTACAAATGAATGCGACGAACCATTTCTTCTGTTATTTGTTCTACAATATCAATGGTTGTTTTTGGCGAACGTTGATTTCTGGGGATATCGATTGAGTAAATTTTGGCAATACGACCAGGATTTGCATCCATTAATACAACCCGATCAGAAAGTTGGACTGCTTGTTGAACGTCATGCGTGATCATTACAATTGATTTAGTCGCAATTTGATTATTTAGCCAAATTTCTAATAAATCGTTAGATAATTGGCTGGCTGTAATGATATCTAAAGCTGAAAAAGGTTCGTCTAAGAGCAATAAGCTAGGTTCGATGGCTAAAGCACGAGCAAAGCCTACACGCTGTTTCATTCCACCAGATAACTCTCTGGGATAAGCTTTTTCAAAACCAGTTAAACCAATCATTTCAATGAGATTACTGACTCTTTTATTTATTTGTTCACGGGAAATTTCTTTACGGTTTTCTAAGCCAAAGCTGATATTTTTTTCAACTGTCAACCAAGGAAAAAGGGCAAAATGTTGAAAAACCATGCCGATATTGGCATCAGGCTCATTAATGATTTTATCTTCAAAAGTAATTTCACCTCTAGTTGTACGAAGAAGTCCAGCAATACTTCTGAGCAACGTTGATTTTCCTGTTCCTGATTGTCCGATAATACTTAAAAATTCATTCGTTTTAACTGTTAAATCAATATTTTCAAGGACTTTTAAATGTTCTGAATGTCCTTCAATTTCAAATTCTTTATATACTGATTTTATGCTTAATAATTCTTTATTTTCCATCGTCTTATTAGATAGGTCAAGGGAAATCACCTATCGTTCTCCTCTCTAGTTTATCTTAAAAATTTAGTCGAGTTGAGTCGTCCAGCTATTAATAGTGAAATTTTTGTTTTGCTGCTCGATATAAAGGTTGCCAAACAAAGGCGATACATAAACCAACAACGAAACACATCGCTAAGGTTCCTAAGGCAGATTTATCTTTTACGCCATCGTTTGCCGCAATATATTGTCCTAGGCCAGTAACATCTATTGATTTTTTGCCCCATTGAATGCTTTCTGCTGCGATATCAGCGTTCCAAGCAGCACCAGCAGCGTTAATAATTGCTGTAATGAGGTAAGGTAAAATAGAAGGGATCAAAAATTTTGTCCACCATTGCCATTTAGATAATTTAAAAAGTTTGGTTACGTCACGAATATCATCAGGGATGGCTAAGTAGCCAGCAATTACATTAAAGAAAAAATACCATTGGCAACCAACCATGATGAGTGGTAGAATCCACCATTCTAATTTGTTGAAGCCCATACTAATAATCAACACAATGAATGGAGTATAAACATTTGACGGAATGGAGCCTAAAATTTGTCCAATCGGTTGAACGATACTTAAGCGCCGATTATCATTCGCAACCCAAATTGCTAAGGGAGTAAAGATAATGCCAGCAACGACCATGGCCAAGGTAACCCGTAGTGTAGTATAAAGGGTTAATCTAGGAATCATGCTGAAATCTTGATGGGGCAAGAAATGATAGAGCTTAATAGAACAATAAACCCCAATAATGGTTAAGCTGACATACCATAATGTTTTGAAGAAATGGCGTAATTTTGCTAGTAATCGATAGAGATAGTCTAGCTTGAAAAAGTACCAAACTTTTGGTAAATCGTAAATCCAAAAATGACTGAATTTCACAAAAGCTTTTGAAAAGTATTTCGTTAAAGTTGCTTTTTTTAATAAATGATAAATGATGGATTTAGGTGGCGTTGTACTTTCGACATCTGTTTCATATTTAAAATAATAAGTGGCTCGAACTAAAGGTTGAAAAACTAAAAAGTTTAAAATCACCACATTGATTAATAAGGCAAAAACAGCCCATAAACAGGATTTAAAGTCGGCTCGATTTAATGCTACTTGGATATAAGAACCAATTCCTGGTAAATAAAGGTTGGTTTCTTTAGGAAAGGCAACAGAAGCTTGCTCGCTGGCCACCAAGGCAAACCAAGCCGCAGTTTGAGAAATAATAACGTTCCAAAGTAAGCCAGGAATTGAGTAAACAAATTCAAGCCGCCAAAATTTTTCCCAAGCATTGTACTTGAACTGATCGGTCACATTGACTAGATCTGAAGGAATAACTTCCATTATTTGATAAAGAGTCAACATGATGTTCCAAGCTTGACCTGTGAAGATGGCAAAAATAGCAACCGCTTCTGCGCCCATCACATTTCCTGGAAATAAACCAAGTAACCAAGCAGTTGTAAAGGTCAAAAAGCCTAGTAATGGAACGGATTCAAGGAAATTAACTAATGGTAAAATGACTCTTCGTGCCGTTTTATATTTTACGGCTAAAATACCAAAAACAAAGGAAAACAGGAAGGACCAAGCCATACCCACAATCATTCGAAACATGGTTCGAATTGAAAAGTAAAAAAGATTTGATGGAGATAAGAAATCATCTGTTTTACTTGGTGTTGCGAGGAATTCTTCTGAGGGAAGGGTGTGGAGAGGGCGATTCATTTTTAGCCAAGAGAAGACGATGATAAAAATGAAAATGCCTAAAATGATGAGCAAGGTAAGATTCCCGATACTTTTAGCAAGTAGGGTATTTTTCTTAGATGATGCAGTGACAGCTTTCAATTTAAAAACCTCCAATTAATCATATTAAAGAGGTCGCCGAATAAAAGAAGAAGATTATAGGGTAATCACAATAATTGAGCTTTGGCTTTCTGAGACGTAAGAAAAAAAATTCTAGTTATCTTAGGAAAGCCTTAATTCGACAATCCCTGCTTTACTCGTTACTGTCTCTCGACATTTCCGAGAGATAACCTGTGTTCTTCAGAGTAACCTCACCTAATATGATTCTATTTGATTTACATGCTTATCATACTCGTGACTAAAAATAAAACAATTTCTAGCTGGTTATACCTGAATTACTGTTTGTTGTTATTCTATTCAATGATTCTTAAAAAGATTGCCCACATTCTGTTTTTTTTAGGGAGAAATTATCAGATGAGTATGTTATATAACCCGAGGTTAATAGCGTAGGATGTTGTATTTTTAGTTTGTCTCGTTTACTGTTAAAGATGTAAGTAGTAACTATACGTGAATGGCTAAAATTTTGGGAGGTAGTGTATTGAAAACAAAAGTGATAGTAATTAGCGGTGTGACAGCAAGTGGAAAAACGACACTCATTAATGCTTTATCTGATACTGTTGAAAATGCTTATGTACTTTCATTCGATGATTATAGTATTGATGCTTTGCCATCGGCACCATCCCATGCTTTTTTATTAAAAAATTTCAACGTTGCAGTCAATTTATTCGATATTACCCAGTTAATGAAAGACTTTTTTTCTGTGAATGCTCAAGGCAAATTTAATTATATTTTTATAGACTTTCCATTTGGCTATTTACACGATGATTTGAAGCCTTTTATTGATATTGTGATCTACCTGAAAACGCCATTAGATGTTTGTTTTGCTCGCCAAGTGATTAGAGATTATTCTTATTCTCAAGGAGAAAGTATTATTAAGTGGGCCCATAACTATTTAAATAATGTTAGACCGCTATTTATAGAACATGAAAAAAATGTATCAGCAAGTTCAGACTATCTTTTAGATGGCACACATAGCGTAGATGAACAAATACAAAAGCTAAAAAAATTAAAAGTAATCTAGCACCTAAATTAAACAACAAAGAAATTTGTTCAGAAGAAAGGAAATTATGATGATTATTTGGTTAAACGGTGCGTTTGGAGCCAGAAAAACGATCATTGCACATGAGTTACAACAAAAACTTCCCAATGCAATCATTTATGATCCAGAAATTATTGGTAGTGCATTGATGGAGCTAGTTCCCGAAGAAATGAAAGAAAATGATTTTCAAGAGTATCAGGAATGGCGTTGCTGGAATGCTCATTTATTAAAACGAATGTCCAAAGAGTCTGGACGGCCGATTATTGTTCCAATGACCCTTTATAAAAATGAATATGAAGAAGAGCTGATTGGATATCTGAGACGAGCAGGCATTGACGTTTATCATTTTTTGTTAGCGGTCGAGAAAGAAGAAATTTTACAAAGATTATTGAAAAGAAATGATGGAACTTTTGAATGGGGAAAAAATAAGTTGCCCGAAGTACTTGAAGGTTTTCGTCAGATTCAGTTTACCGAGATTTTTAGAAATCATTCAGCTGACACGACAGAAATTGTAGCAACCATTCTTAATAGAATAACCGAATAAAAACAAAATAAGGGACCTAAGCCGAAATGACTTAGGTCCTTTATTTTCTACTTCTTAAGATAATCAACTACCAGCTACCCTGATTTCTTCAAACTTTAAGATCGCACATTTACGACAATCTATTTTTACACTGTCAAAATTTTCTTTCAAGTCTTGCATTTTGTTATTTTTAGCAGTATATTTTAGGTGTACCTAAAATATATTAGAGGTTAACCTTCTAACGGGAAGGGCCTTTTAAAATTATTGCAAAACGAAAGAAGGAATTGAATTGAAAAATTCAGAAGAACATGAACCAAAGCAAAGACATCATTTGATTGAATATGCAAATGGTCCTTCGCTTGAAGAAATTAATGGCACCATCGACGTGCCTAAAAATATGAGTTTTTGGAAAACGTTATTTGCTTACTCAGGTCCAGGAGCATTGGTAGCAGTGGGGTATATGGATCCAGGAAACTGGTCTACTTCAATTACTGGGGGACAAAATTTTCAATATTTATTGATGTCGATTATTTTAATTTCCAGTTTGATTGCAATGTTGCTCCAATATATGGCTGCTAAATTAGGCATTGTTTCACAGATGGATTTAGCACAAGCGATTCGTGCTAGAACTAGTAAGACGTTAGGTATTGTATTATGGATTTTAACAGAGTTAGCAATTATGGCTACAGATATCGCTGAAGTTATCGGGGGCGCAATTGCCTTATATTTATTATTTCATATTCCTTTAGGTCTGGCTGTCTTCATTACGGTATTTGATGTTTTACTTTTGTTGTTATTGACAAAAATTGGTTTTAGAAAAATTGAAGCTATTGTTGTTGCTTTAATTGTTGTTATTTTTGTGATTTTTGCTTATCAAGTGGCATTGTCAAATCCAGTATGGGGAGATGTAATTAAAGGGCTGGTTCCTAGCGCAGAAGCTTTTTCTACATCACATGCGGTGAATGGGCAAACGCCATTGACAGGTGCATTGGGGATTATTGGTGCAACAGTGATGCCTCATAATTTGTATTTACATTCTTCTGTTGTGCAAAGTCGTAAAATTGATCGTAAAGATAAAACCGATATTCAACGCGCTTTACGCTTTTCAACTTGGGATTCTAATATTCAATTAACGATGGCATTTTTTGTTAACTCTTTGTTATTGATTATGGGTGTGGCCGTTTTTAAATCCGGCAGTGTCAAAGATCCTTCATTCTTTGGTTTGTTTGATGCTTTATCAAATCCAGCGGTTATGAGTAATTCTATTTTAGCGCATATTGCAGGTTCTGGAATTTTATCAATTTTATTTGCGGTAGCCTTATTGGCATCAGGACAAAATTCAACAATTACAGGAACCTTAACTGGTCAAATTATTATGGAAGGGTTTATTCATATGCGCGTACCAATTTGGTTACGTCGGATGGTCACACGTTTGTTATCTGTTATTCCTGTCTTAATCTGTGTTTTAATGACCAGCGGGAAAAGTACAGTGGAAGAGCATATCGCGATTAATAATTTAATGAACAATTCACAAGTTTTTCTAGCATTTGCTTTGCCATTTTCGATGTTGCCTTTACTGATGTTTACAGATAGCCGTGTTGAAATGGGTGAACATTTTAAAAACTCGTGGTTAATTAAATTATTAGGCTGGGTTTCTGTCATTGGCTTAATTTACCTCAATATGAAAGGCTTACCTGATCAAATTGAAGGATTCTTCGGTGATAATCCGACAGCGAGTCAAATTACGTTAGCCGATAATATTGCTTATGTCATCATAGCACTCGTCATCCTCTTGTTAGTTTGGACGGTTGTAGAATTATATAAAGGTGATAAACGATACGCACAGCAGCTTGCAGCTATGGAGCAACAAGTAGAGGAGGTTAAATAATGAAATTTTCAAAAATTATGGTTGGTGTTGAAGAGTCGCCAGATGCGTTAAAAGCATTTCATTATGCTATCCAAAAAGCAAAAGAAGAACAAGCTGAATTGGTTATTGTTTCGATTTTAGAAGAGAAAGAGATTAATGTTTACCAATCGTTAGATAAAAATTATTGGCAAGAACAGTTGGCGAAATTAGAGAAACAAACGGAAAAATATCAACAAGAAGCGTTAGCGAATGGCATCGATAAAGTAAGTGTAATTGTCAATGAAGGGAACCCAGGAGAATTAATTATTAATAAGCTTATTCCTTTGAATAAACCAGATTTGTTAATTATTGGCTCCAAGTCAACTAGCAAATTAAAAAGCTTTTTTGGTAGCCAAGCAGCTTATATGGCTCGATATGCCCCAATTTCTGTAATGATTATTCGCTAACAAAATTGAAACAGTTAAAAAAGCCGCCACGATTTACTATTCGTGGTGGCCTTTTTATAGTAATTTTTGTTTATATAAATAAACAGCCAAACTTAGTTGTAGCGAACTATCAGGAAATTCTAAAGTTAAGTGAAGAATCTCTTCTATTTTTTTTAAGCGGTAAATAATTGTATTACGATGTACATACATATTTGTGGCAGTCAACGAAATATTTTTATTCGACTGAAAGTAGGTGTTGATGGTTTCTAGTAGGGAACTTTCATGTTTTTGATCTTCTTTTTCTAATGGTTCAATCAATCGTTGATATATTTTTTGTTTGGCTTGTTTGGTCAGGGTTTCGATCATTAAACGATAAAAAAAGAGGTCGTCATAATTCAAAATAGTTCGTTGTTGTAATTCTTGACTTGCTTGTGCTAAGTGGAATGTTTCTTGTGCTAATTTATAAGAATCACACAGATTGGTGATTTTTTTGACAGTTGGCCCAATCGCTAATTTAAATGATAATTTTGGATTCAGTTTCATTAGTTGCTCTAGTAAATTCTTGGCAAGATGAGTGGTTTGTGCAAGGTAGGTGGCTTCCTCTTGCGCTGGATTTTCTAGTAATAAAATAAAGCCAGTTTGTGTAGGAAAGGCAGTAATTTTTTGTCGATATCCTTCTAAAATATGATTCAATTGATGGCCAATGCTATTCATTTGAATAGTCGGATTAAACAGTTGTTCCAATTGTTCAATGGCTACAAGCAAGAGACTAAATGTATCTTTTTCATTTAATTGCAGATAATTACTAAATTCTTGCCAAGCTTGAGGATTGGTATTTTTCTCTTGGATAAGGTCTTGAAACAGCGCCCCGATCTTTTGCCTCGTTGTTAAATTTTCCGAAGATTCTAATTGAAGTTGTGGTAAAAGGTAGTGAGCGCAGACCTCCACAGATAATAAATCAATCGTCTGTAATTTTTTGGTAGTTTGCCAAATCACTAAGTAAGATAAGCTGAGATTTTTCTTTTTGATGGGTAAAATTCGCAAAGATAACTGATGGTTCGCTAAGGAAAATTCAACAGTCAATGGTTCTTTATAAAATAATAGGAGCTCATTGTTCTGGGCTTTTAAAGCTGTCTCAAACTGTTTTTTGAGAGTCGCGTTGTTTAAAATACTGGTGATTCTTGTTGGCGCATCAGGTAAATCAAAATGATTCATAATCTGAAAACGCTCGTCTAAAAGCATTACAGGCGCTTGAATCGCGGCACTTAATACTTCCAGTAATTGGGTACTTTTTCCGCCAGCTTTGATAATTGTATAAAATTTATTATGCATATGAACAGAATGTTGGCTAATCGTTTCGTCAGGTTGATTGACTCGGCGATTGACCAATGAAATAATTTGAGAAAAGTTGTAATTATAAGGGATTGAGAGAATTGGTAATCCGACGTCATTCGCTAATTGGATCATCTCTTGTGGAACTTCATTGAAATAGCGTTGGACTTTAAAGCCTAGAGCAGCGCAGTTCATATTTGCTAGTTCTTGAATAAGACGTTTTTGCAAGCAAGGCTGATCTTTGAAAATATAGCCGGTAGTTAATAAAATTTCTCCTGGCGTTAACCAGTCAAAAGCATCAGGATTTTCTAAAATATTTGCTTGTAGAATTGGCGCATCTAAATTGGTCTCGTGCGTCAATAAGGTTAAACCAGGTAGTTCTTCTGCATGGAGTAGATCATTGACCGTCATCATTAGCAAGGCCTCCTTTTGTATGAATTATCTAAAAATTAAGTGTATTTATTGTAAGATGTTACAAAACTATTTTAGGGAAAATAAGGTATCCTTATACTAATAGAAAAAAGTTCCAAGTCATCACGTGATTGGTAGTCACAAGTGACCAAATAAGAACAATCAGCGCTTACAACCTATAGAAACGCATCGTTTAAAGATATAGCAATAGTATACTTAATTTTTAATGCTTTTACTATTGTTTCAGCTACTTTAAATTTCTCAAGTATTTCTATAATCTGTAAGTTTTTTGAGACTCTTATCAGATATGCTTCTTTTTCTATATTTTATCAGAAAATTCTGGTAACTTTGAAGGTTATAGTTTGTAAAATGGAGGGATCGGTATGAAGAAATTAAAAATGTTAGGATGCGTCGGTTTGCTTTTAGCTTTAACGGCTTGTCAGGCGGGAACGGGAAACTCGGCTGATAGTAACAAAGTAGCGGAACAAAAAATTGCAATTAGTTCTGAAGCGGCTATTTCGACAATGGAACCACACACAGCGGGGGATACGACCTCGACTTTAGTCATGAATCAAGTTTATGAAGGACTCTATGTTTTAGGTAAAGAAGATGAATTAGAGTTGGGGGTCGCTG
>Ga0153941_1001172_pt1 | contig 10610 bp, 10 predicted proteins | sample TSNJ025MetaG_FD_104733 | JGI IMG/M metagenome (GOLD analysis project Ga0153941, IMG submission 104733) | Attine ant fungus gardens microbial communities from New Jersey, USA - TSNJ025 MetaG | ecosystem: Host-associated > Fungi > Mycelium > Unclassified | place: USA: New Jersey, Brendan T. Byrne...
AACGCTGACATTGAAGCTGCCAGTCCGGCCGATGCAGAACCATCCGTTCCATCTGCGCCACCAAGCAGGTAGTTAATAAAATCAGCTGCTTCTTCTTTATGCTTGCCAGATTCCGTAATGCCTACAGCCCAGCTGGCATAACATATTCCGCTCTGGCCTGCATAGCTATCTTTTACCGGAATGAGCGCTGTTTCAAAGTTAATATTTGCAAACTGGCTCATGGTAGCTGCTGATGCCACTGTAAATGCACAGTTGCCGGCTGCAAAATTACTTGTCATTTCAGATTCCTCCAGGATGCTCATACCAGGATATAATGAACCTGCATCATAAAGTGTCTTGAACATCTCTGCAAGAGAAGCCAGCTCTTCGTTGCCTTCTGTCTTGTATGCACCACTTTTATCTTTCAAGCTAATTCCCGATCCCCAACCGGTTCCCATGAAAACATTCTGAATACCATTTGCATTTGTTGTTCCAAGGTTTAAGGCAAATGCGGAATATTCTGCATCTGTTATCTTTTTACAAGCCGCTTCCAACTCGCTCCAGGTAGTCGGAATTGATTCAACGCCAGAGGCTTCCAGAATGTCCATATTTACATACATTGGATACGAAAAGTTTAACACCGGAATAACATAACTCGTGTTATCCACTTTCCAAGTGTCACTTGTAAGGCTCGTGTCTACACCCGCTGCTGCCGCATCAGACAAAATATTCATCTCAACGAACTCCGAAAGCCACGCACCATCAACACTTATAATATCCGCGATGGTTCCATTGGTAGCGCCTGCCGTGATAGCTGTCTTTGTATCAGCCCAGGGTGCTGTGATTAATTCAACTTTAACACCTGTCTCTTCTTCGTATTTGGCACATATATCATCCAAATATCCTTGTGGTAGCTCTGCCCCCCACCATTGTTGAAATTTAAGTGTCACATCACTGCTTTTACCAGTACTTTCTGCTTCGGGTTTTGAGCCTTCCGTTCCACTGCTTCCGCCTCCGCCTCCACATGCAACCAGGGCAGTCATCATAATCCCAGCCAAACCAACAACCATTCCTTTTTTCATTGTGGTGATTAACCTCATCACTTTTCCTCCTCACTTAATTTTTTAAGCATGCGTACATGTAATAAAATTTCATACCACTGCACGTCCCTAAATTACTGTAATTTTATTTTACTTCTTTTTGAAAATATAGTCAATATCAACTTTTATTCATTTCTATTATTTGTGCATTTTAAACAATTTTATCACTTGTTTATTGTGTAATAAAATTTAATTTCATATCATGCGGCATTTGATATAGCATGCCACTATGCAGTTATGTTACTGGAAGGTTTACTGGAGGTGCCTAAAGAGCTGATGGTCTACGATTATATGCTGACCCATCGGGCAAGAGCTGGGTATTGATGATGAATGTGAACTGTAAAAAGAGTGGAAGATATTTTCTTGAGTAGATGAGAAGGCAGGGTGGCCCATTATTCGAGTGGTTTTATCATAATAAGACAAGGATTTTCATCATCCCACATCTCCGTCAATGTAATAAGAGATTCGAATCCAACCCTTTTATAAAACTCCCTGGTTTTATCATATGGCTGATAACCAGCCGTGTCGCTTAACGTTTTGACAATCACATACTTACAGCCATTTTCTATTAAGTATGCCTCAGCCAGGTTATAAAGCGATTTTCCTATCCCACTGCGATGGTATTCAGGAAGCACTCCACACACAAAGATGTCACCTGTATGACCATAGTGTATTTTTACAGAAAAAAATCCAATGCATCGGTTATCTTCATTTAACGCCGCCCAGTACGGTAACTCGGAAACCTTCACAACGTAGTCGTCAAGTGCTTCTTTATTTCCGAACCATTCCGGCAATTCTTCCAGTACTGCTTTAGTATAAATCGACTTTGTGGAACTATCCTTTATTTCAACCATCCAATATTTACTTCCCCCGTCACCTGAAACTTTCATACCAGTTCCTCCAATGCTATGTCTATTTGTAATATTTTCTTGTCAGCAGAATCAGCATCTCTCTGATGATTCTTTCCGGAACAGTGTCAGGCGGCCAGCTTGCGGCATCAGGACTTTATTATCGGCAATCAAACCTTGCCTTCAATTCATATAACGCAAGCAAAGGACCCTGATCATAGCTCTCATCAGGATACCAACGTTCAAAACGTTCAACCTCTTTCATCAAGAATGGAACTAATGTGACCTCTCCACGAAATCCCAAAACCAAACACAACATTGACTTCAAATATTCACTTTTGATATTATCATATTGCTGAATAATCCAATCACAGCAATTTTCTTTGCAATGAAGAAAAAAGTAAAGAGTATTTTCAATAAATATACCTTGCAGATTGGTAATTGCTCTTCTTTGAATCACCGGCTTCATCTCTGCTTCATGCTCCAAAACCTTATTGCGGAGTTTTTGACTGTTACTTCCGGAAACGCTTTTCCGCATATACTGCAGCAACTCTTCCGGTTTAATCGCCGAGTCAATCGCCGCTTCATCCTGCAAATCCTTCGAGTCAGGCGTGAATAAAACATTGACATGTTCCTCAATGCCATGCATTAAGTACAGACTGTATTCAAATCGCGCTGCTGATAATTCCTCCAACGGGTGGCTGTCAAAATATCTTTTGCTTAATTCTTTGATCATAACTCATACTCCAGACCATGGCTCCGGCACCAGTCTATTGCCAGTTTTTTGTAATATTCAGCCTGAAAATCATACCACTGATGCGCTGGCGCTGCTGGAATCGGCGGGCATCAAGGAAACGGCAGTTACGGTATCGGCCGCCCGGTTCTCCCATCTCTCCGACGAGACGAAGGCATATATCTGCAACCGTCCGGCGTGGGATATGACCGTCAACTACAAGAACGTTGACAAGACAGAGAATATTTCCAATTTCGGTAAGGGCGTGATCACAATGGTAATGAAGTATACCCCGGCATCAAACGAAATAACGGATAATCTCGCCGTGGTCTACGTTCCCGGCGGCAGCAATCCGCAGATCCTCGCCAATTCCAGCTATGACAACAGGTGGACAATATGGCAGCGGAGCGACCTGACGGTCTGCGGTGTGGGTTATATCACTCCCGATACAACATTTACTAATTTTATAGACAAAAAGCATCTATTGAACCCCAATAGGTGCTTTTTGTTATAGTGACTGTATTCTTAAGAATCTTCTGGTGTGTCGTTTTGTTTAGTAAAGTTCATGAATGGAATATGAAGCGGACTTATACCAGCTTGAGTAGTAATCATTGCAACATAAGGTCTTATGTACGATAACAATAAGGCAGGAGCATTAGTGTCAATTAACCTGTCAAATGTTTCTGGATTATCACAGCTAAAATGCGCTTGATTTACTACTCTAAGATAAAATGGATAGCTATCAGTTTTCCCACCAACTATAACTTCAAGAGAAACAATGGCTTCTGTTTTATCTTTATTTGCTCTGTTATGAGTAATCGTAGCCATTTCAAATCCCTCAAAATTCTCCTCTTCAAATGAATCGTTAACAAAAAACTCCGACTCTATTATTTTGGGGTCTGAAAATCGAAAATTGCTTTCTCTCATTTAAGCCACCTATGCAGCCAACATATCATCTTCATTATAATCTAACGAATTGTTGGTATTTTCTTGTTTTGGATTCTGTTCTAATTCATATGACAATTTAATACTTTGATTTACAATGATTTTGATTGATTCAGGTGTTATAAAAAACTTGTGATGAAATCCCATTATGTGGTGGGGCATTATTGACTTGTAGCACCTGTCAATAATAAACTCAAAATGTTGTTGAGAAACATTATAATAAAGGTAAGTTGAATTGCTATCTGCAACTGATGTGGTATCTAAAACATTCCGGAGCGTATAATGTCTGATTTCTTCGTAAAACTCACCATCTTCAGCTTCAATATATTCACCCTTATCAGGCAAATATATACTATTATCATTCCAATATTCCTCATCACCATTTGATATAGTGATATCGCTATAATCGTCTATTACTACATATTGGACATCTCTGTATTGTAGAAATGCTTCACGCAAAGTTATTTTATCTTCCAGCATATCGACAATAATTCCTGCTGTTGTTCTGGTAATAAGCCATTTTTGAGCATCTATATTATTCTGGCAACAAACACATAAGAACAAATCATTTTTTTCATTCACACAGGTAAATAAAATCGGATAGTTTGTCTCAAAAAAGATTTTATCTATCATTAACTGTCCTAATTTATCTATACTAAACAAGTTGTCTTTCACACCAGTTACCTCCTTCTCTCTCTTTTTTGTATATTTCAAGATAAGAATCAAAATCTTCAATCATCTCGAATTTCTCATATGGAGTGGCTTCTTCATACAGCCAATAATCAACATGTGAACTTTTGTACTTAATTTTTCTTTCTTTGGTACGTTGAACGAGTCCATATTGGGGGTGTGTGATACCAAATGCAATTTTGTATGGTTTTTGAAACTCACTATTAAGCTTAACAAAGCGCTTGCAATCTTTTGGTTTTTCATATGTAGAAAGCGAATATTGGCCCGGATCATCTGGGTCATCCCCCTCATTGTGTTTAAACCCTTTTTCTTCATATGATGGGGTAAATGATTCTTTGTCACATTTGCAGGTTTTACATGCTCTATATACTTGTATTTCCTCTTCTCCAGCGCCATCAGGTAGTTTGAAAAGCTCAAAATATGACGGAAACAGGCGCTTTATTCTAGCTTCATCTTTATGCATATCTATCCTGATTATTCCCTTTTTAATAATGTAAATACCTGTGTGATGCTATTATACCACAAATCGAGTATACATCAAGAGAAAAACAAGCAAATTATAAACCTGGACGACATATTTCCGCCCAAGTCAATGGTCCCTGTCACTTGCCTGGTTTTCTACCGCTTTCAGGGAAATCAAGAAAACCGATCAACAATAATCAGCGAGGTGGCATTTGCCTCCTCGCTGGTTATTGCTACAAAACTGTCTATAAAGCGGAAATCGAAACATTCTTCAACAGCGAAGGCGAAAAATACTTCCTGCCCGCCGCTTTCTTTTTCAGTTCCCAATCCCATAAAATCTGCATCGCCAAATTAGCCACTTCCAAATTCCGGTTCACGGTGCTGCCGTCATATTCAAAAGAATTATTAACCCGGTTAGCAATAACGGTAAAGATCGCTCCGGCTCTCATCTGATACAAACTGCTGATTGTAAATACAGTTGCTGCTTCCATCTCAAAATTCAACACCCCGGCAGCCTGCATATCCGGTAAAATATCCTTCATAAAACTTTGCTGATATCCGCGAACTCCCGGGCGGCCCTGACCGCAAAAGAACGATGCGGCGGTATATCCAATCCCCACATGATAGGGATATCCCAGTTGTTCGGCGGCCTCGATCAAAGCCAGCGTCACTTCATAGTTGGCCGCGGCCGGATAAGCCCTGGTCACATATCCGTCGCTGGTACCTTCCTTCCGCACCGATCCGGTACTGATAATCAAATCACCCGGCCTAATATAATCCTGTATGGCACCACAGGTTCCAACCCGGATCAGCGTATCACATCCCAGTTCGGCCAGATCTTCCAGGGTACTGGCTGTCGATCCTCCGCCGGCACCGGTCGAGCAGGCCGAAATATCCATATCGCCTGATTTACCTGTATAAGTAACATGCTCACGATAGTCCGCCACCAGCTTTCCTTCATCCCACATGGCAGCAATCTTACCGACCCTTTTGGGATCACCCGGAAGCAATACATATCTGGCGACTTCTCCCGCTTTACACTGAATATGATATTGTCTTCCTTCACTGTCGGCAGGTCTATGTGCCCCTTCCCAATTATGATCTCCCATGTTTCATCCTCCGCTTAATCATGATGTTTTCCTACGCCTGCCGGTGAACGGGACTTCCTAAGACCCACTGATATTACCGCCAGTGTAAGTATATAAGGCAGCATCATCATCCACTGAGTCGGTATCACGGAACCCTGAAAAACCGTCTGCAATGAATCAAAAAATCCGAAAAAGATACTGCCGGCCAGCGCGCCAAGGGGGTTGAATCTGCCAAAAGCATTGATTACTACCGCTATATAGCCGCGGCCGGAGGTCATTCCGTCGATAAACATATTCATTTGTCCCAGTGATAAATAAGCGCCTCCCAGCCCGCAAAAAACACCGCTCATCATAACGCCAAAATATTTATAACCGGTCACATTGATGCCTACCGTGCTGGCCGCCTGGGGATTTTCTGAAACCATTCTCATCCGCAGTCCGGCGGTTGTTTTAAATAAAAACATCCACCCCAGAACCACCAATACAATCGTAAGATAAAAGATAATATTTTGTGCTGCCATCATCCTGCCGATCACCGGTATCTTTTTCATCCATTCCAGATTAAGCGCTGAAAATGCCGCTACCTGCACCGATTTCCCCCTGATCCCCCAAATCACCTGTAAAAGCAAAGGGGTAATGGCTGTTCCCAACAGATTGACACACATTCCGCTAATGGTTGCGTTCACCCGGTAAGTCACATGCATCACTGCATGAATCATGGAAAAGACAGCACCAAACAGCATTGCTGAAACAAGACCAAGCCAGGGATTTCCGGTGATATAAGATCCCAGCATGCCAAAAAAGGCACCTGCTATCATCATTCCTTCACAACCCAGATCACTGACACCACAGCGAATGGAAAAGGCGCCCCCGGTTGCTGCCAATATCAATGGAACTGACATTCGCAGCGTAGAAACCAGCACAATATAAGCTAAATTTGAGATATTTCCCATTTACTTCCCTCCTTTCGCCAATACCGAAAATGGCCTGGTCAATGTCCGGATCAATGTTGGCGCTGCCACCAATATCACCACCAAAACCTGAATTACATCCACAAACTCCATCGGTACCGCTGTCGTTCGATTCAAGGTGATGGAGCCTGCTTTTAAAACGCCAAACAAGAACGCCGATAAAATAACTCCCAGTGGATTATAGGCGGCCAGGGCGGCAACAGAAATACCGGCAAATCCGTAATTAACGGAAAATCCCTCCACAAAACGGTGGTTGGTACCAAGAGCCATAGAGGCTCCGCATAATCCGGCGATTGCCCCGCTGATAAAAAAGGTGCGCAGATAAATTCCGGACACATGAATTCCTGCGGTCTTGGCCGCATCCACATTTAAACCGGTTGCCTTCATTTCATAACCGTAAGCTGTCCTTGTTAGAATAAAATGTAAAATAAAGGCCGTAATGACTGCTACCAGAAGCGCGGTAGTCAGCTGGGTTTTGGGAATCAGTCTCGTCAGCCTGGCGGTTTCCTGAACCATCTCCGTCTGTGGCAGACTGCTGCCATCCGGCTTCAATGGACCATTGGCCAAATAGCTGGTAAATAAAATCAATACCTGATTCAGCATTAAAGAAGTAATTACCTCGCCTGCACCAAAACGCACTTTCAAAAATGCCACAAAAAGAGCTGCCAATCCTCCGGCCATAAATCCGCAAAGCATCGCTGCCGGAATATGTACTGCCCGGGGCAAAAATGTAATATATGCACCGGCCACCGCCGCTGCTATAGCCCCCACATAAAGCTGCCCTTCCGCTCCGGTATTAATCATTTTTACTTTATATGCAATTGCAACCGCTAAACCGGTAAACATAATCGGCGTTGCCTGACTTAAGGACAAGGCAATACCATTTTTCGTTCCCAGCGAAAAGCCTAAAATTGCTTTATAGGATTCGACCGGTGAATATCCGCTGAGCGAAATAATGACTGCTCCCAGCAGCAAAGAGATTACCAGCGCAATGACTGATGTTATCAGCGATTGAAAGGCCTTTGTATCTTTAATTTGCTGTATTTTCTCTCTCATTCATCTAGACCCCCTTTTCTAAAGCAGACTTTGCCCCGGTCATCAGCAGCCCCAGCTGCACCTCATTCAGTTCTCCCGGCATACTCTCCCTGACAATTTCACCTTCATAAAGAACCAGGATCCGGTCACTCAGTACCCGGACTTCATCTAAGTCGGCGGAGATCAATAAAATTGCCTTACCGCTGTCTCTTAACCGGGTCATTTGCTGGTGGATATATTCCATTGCGCCGATATCCACACCTCTGGTCGGATGAGCGATAATAAGCGCATCCGGATCTCTGCTAAAAGCCCTGGCAATCACTACCTTTTGTTGATTTCCGCCGGATAAGCTGCTGATTGCAGTTTCTACTGACGGAGCTTTCACTAAGAATCTTTCCTTCAGCTTTTTTGTATACTGCCTGATATAGGAACGCTTCAGCAGACTGTATTTATTACAAAAATCAGGTTCCCGATGATAGCCCAGAATCAGATTGTCCCGAATTGACAGCTCTTTGACCAGTCCAAGCTTCAAACGGTCTTCCGGAATATGAGCAATCTTTCTTTTAAGAAATACATCTGCACTTCCGCTTACCGCCGTTCCGTCCAGATCCAATGTCATCCTTTGCGGTTTGCGAAGACCGGTCAGCGCTTCGATCAATTGGGTCTGGCCATTTCCTTCAATTCCGGCGATGCCCAGAATTTCTCCCCGGTGAACATCCAGATTGATCTGTTTCAGCTTATCCTGGCCATCTTCGGTCACACATAAATCTTTCACATGCAGACAAACTTCGCCAATTTCTTTGGCTGGTCTCCGGACACTTAAATCCACATGTCTGCCAACCATCATCTCTGACAGGGATTCCACAGAAGCCTGGGCAGGATCGACATTATCTTTTATCAGTTTCCCATCACGCAATATCACAACCCGGTCGGCTATCGCTATCGTTTCCTTCAACTTATGCGTGATGAGGATAATTGACTTGCCTTCCTTTTTCAGTGTTCTCAGTATTTCAAATAACTCATCGACTTCCGTTGGGGTTAATACTGCCGTTGGTTCATCCAGAATAATCACATCCGCTTTGCGGTATAAGGCCTTTAATATTTCTACCCGCTGCTGTTCTCCGACCGAAAGTTTTTCTACCTCTGTGTCCGGACTGATATGAAAACCAAACTTTTTGATCAGCTCCCCAACCTCCTTTTTACTCTGTTCCAAGTCCAGAAATATGCCCTTATGAGGTTCACTGCCAACTACAATATTCTCCGTTACGGTAAAGGCCGGCACCAGCATAAAATGCTGGTGAACCATGCAGATACCCATTTCAATCGCATCCGTCGGTTTGCGCATCCGGACTTTCTCTTCTTTGTAAAAAACATCACCTTCCTCTGGTATTGTCATTCCATATAAAACTTTCATTAATGTCGTCTTTCCAGCACCATTTTCGCCTAGTAAAGAGACGATTTCCCCTTCCTTCAGATGAAAATCCACACGGTCTAACGCGACGGTACCAGGATATCGTTTTGTAATACCAGACATACGAATAAGTGTCACCGGCATCCCTCCTAATTCATCTGATAAAGCTTTGTCCATTCATCAATTTCGTCCAGATCATTGGGCATTGGCAGTTTACCTTCTATAATCAGTTTTTTTACTGATTCCACTTTCTCAATCACATCCTCTGGAAAAACAGTATTTAAATTCTCAATATCATAATCACAAACACCGTCTTTAATTCCCTTTATCGTACTTCCCGCTTCCCATGTTCCATCCACCAGGGAACCAATTTCCTGGATAACAAATAGTTCGATCTTCTTTCGGGAAGTGCATAAACTATGATCCGGATCTACCATCGCAAGAGCCGTTCCAATCACATAACGATTCGAATCTTTTGCTGCTGCAAAGACACCCATTCCGGAAGAACCGGCATTCTGGCTGACAATATCGGCGCCGCGATCATACATTGACAATGCAATTTCCTTTGCCTTACCAGGATCTCGATAGGATCCGATATAGCTTGTAATTATTTCCACATCAGGATTTGCATACTTTGCACCGGCCAAAAAGCCTGCCGCCTGGGCACGGGGTACCGGGCCGTCCATGGCGATGGCAAAGCCCAGGATATTTTCTTCATTGCTAAGTTCAAACCGCTCATCCTGAGTTACAATACCGGCCAGAACGCCTGACAGAAAATGCTGTTCCGGATGGCTGGCACTAACCGAATGGATGTTATCATAGCCCTCAATTGTTGTATCAATATGGGCAAATTTCTGATCCGGGTAATCGGCAGCGACGATTTGGATCGCATCCACCTGGTCACTGCTCATCATGATAATCAGCTCATATTCTTCCGAATCTGCATACATCCGAAGCTGCGTTTCATAATCACTGATCTCTTTTGGTTCGACATAATCAAAGGGGACAGAAAATTGCTCCGATGCCATTTTACAGCCCTCAAAGACCTCATCATTAAAACCGTTGTCACCCAGTCCGCCCATACCAAATACAATCGCAAATTTTAAATCCGAATCTTTTTGTTCCCCGTTTTCGGAAACAGCAGTTGCCGGCGCCGCAGCCGCCGCAGCCGCAGTATCAGCATTGCCCGCAGACTTGCCCCCGCATCCTGCCAAAACAGCAACACTGCTTAATGTAACCACTAGTAAACCCAATCCCTTTTTCATTATTCTTTCCTCCTTAAATATTCAGTGCGATTTCCATCATCTTTGTAAATGAATTCTGCCGCTCTGCGGCTGTTGATTTTTCC